>VFQS010001738.1_pt1 | contig 19229 bp, 16 predicted proteins | sample 3512361 | NCBI WGS metagenome assembly VFQS01 (sample SAMN10412375, study PRJNA504923) | tailings metagenome | isolation source: Relicate 1 Philex TSF3 active mining | place: Philippines
CGGCATTACGGCACGCAATGGCACACCCGTTGAAATCATCAACAAGTTGCAGCAAGAATGCGCCAAAGCCATGAAGGCGCCTGACGTTATCAAGCGCAACGAAGCAGAAAGCGCCATTCCAGGTGGCGGTTTACCTGCAGAATACGCAGCGTTCATTGCCAAAGAACAGGCACGCTGGAAAGTTGTCGTTGAGCGCGCCCAAATTAAACCGGGTTGATTCGCTTAGCCTGTAGCGCTAGGCTACACGTTCCTTGATGGCCCTCAATGCACAATGTTGAGGGCCACCAAAAACCGCGACACCATGTTGTAAGCGGCCACCGTGGCCACTAACTCCACCACTTTGTCGGGGGTGTAGCGCCGCGTAACTTCTGCCATCAAGTCGGCGGGCACTTCAATGTCGCGTGTCATGTGATCGGTCATGGTGAGCAGTAGTTTTTCTTCTTTACTGAAGTTGCCAGTCAAAACCATTTGACGTACATCGTCAATTTTGCTCTGCGGTACACCTGCCTTTAACGCATGGGGCACATGTGCTTCAAATTCAAAGCTGGCCTTGTTGAGAACGGCCACACGCAAAATCATCAGTTCTCGCAAATTGGCAGGCACCGAGGTTTGGTTGCGAACGGCTGTCAGCATGGCTTCCCAGCCTTGTGCAATGGGCGCGCTGTTGAGCAACACCTGATACAACAAAGAAATTCTGCCGCGTTCTTGAAGGATGCGTGCTTCAATTTCTTTTAACTCAGGCTTGGTGCCTTGTGCCACTAAAGGAACGCGGATTTTTTCTGTGCTCATGATTTGTGTGTTTGTTGCATCCGCAAAAATTGGCGTGTCGTTATTCTTTGTGACAAGCTCATAGGGTGATCATGCAAAGAAGGTGTGAATTTTGACACCTTATGCTATGTTCGCGTTTCATTCTTCAGACTTTACATTGAAGTTTGCCATCAATTTTTGGAATTTGAAATGCACCATTTTTATACAAAGTCATGCATCGCCTTAGCATTGGCCTTCTCCAGTCATGTCGCTTCCGCGCAAAACAATGCAGTCCGAGACCAATTCTTTTGGTTAGGTCAAATGAATAAAGCCACGGCAGTGATCAACACCGATGAGGGATTGCTAGATCGCGACAAAGTTCCCAAGATTGCAGCTGGCATTGTGAAGGTGATGGAGGATGGCGCCAAGCCAGGCGCAGCGCGGCCCTATCGCGTCGTTGACTTTGAGCCACTGCTGATACGTGCCTCAAGCCAAGAAGCCAGTTTGTTGCATGCAGGCAGATCTAGCCAAGACATGTTCGCCACTTATCGCGCGGCCATCATGCGTGACAACCTGCTTGATTTGTCGGAACAATTGACCAAAGTCTCTGAGAACTTGGTGCGCTTGTCAGAAAAACATGCCAAAACCATTGTGCCCAATTACACCAATGGCATTGCGGCACAGCCCAATAGCCTGGGCCACGCTTGGCTCGGCCATGCAGCAGGTTTTGAGCGCGATGCCCAGCGCATTCGTGAGGTTTACGCGCGTGTCGACCGCTCGCCGATGGGCACCACGGTACTCAATGGCAGCAGTTGGCCTTTGAACCGCACACGCATGGCCAACTACTTGGGCTTTGAAACGATTGTGGACAACGCTTACGATGCCGCCCAAATTTCATCAAGCGAATACCCAGTGGAAGTGGCGGCAATTGTCACCAGCATTGGTTTGCATGCGGGTCACTTTATTCAAGACATCATGAGCCAATACGGTCAAGTAAGACCTTGGATTTATTTGACGCCGCTGCGCAACGTCAATACGCAAGTGTCAAGTGCCATGCCGCAAAAGCAAAACCCCATATTGTTAACGGAAACACGTCGAGAGATTTCCTCGACATTGGCACTGGCAATGGGGCCTCTCATGCGAGCACACAACATCACACCTGGCATGCAAGACCCTAAAGAAGAAAAAAGCAATACCGAAATGGTTCAGAGTGCTGTTCAGTTTTTGAAGCGCATGGATCGAATTTTGAATGCGCTTGTTATCATTCCAGAGCGTGCTTTAGAGGAACTCAACAGCGACTGGACGGCATCACAAGAATTGGCTGACGTGTTGATGCGCAATTACAAAGTGCCTTTCAGGGCGGGGCATCACTTTTCCAGTGACATTGTGAAGTTTGCCAAGCAACACAACATCAAGCCCCTCGACTTTCCCTATGCAGAAGCCAAGCGCATTTACAAAGTGGCCATGAAAGACGTCGACCCCAACGCCGAGTTGCCCATGAGCGAAAAAGAGTTTCGCAGCACCCTCGATCCGGTGACCATCGTTCAAAACAGAGCCACCGTGGGCGGACCTCAGGCCTCTGAGATGACCAGAATGGTGGCCCTGGCCAAAGACAAACTGAAAGAGCAGCAAAACTGGACCCGTGCCAAGCGGCAAAAAATCAATCAATCGATGGCGCAGTTAGAAAACGATTTCAGTCAGTTACTGAAGCCTTGATTGGCTGGCAAGGTGCTGACTTTTTCAATCAAGACTTTGCAGCAGCTTGGGCGTGTTGTCCAAAGCTGCGGCTTGGTTTTTGCGATTTGTTGCGGGTTGGTCGCTCCGATGGCGGTATTTGCGCAGACGCTGCACATCAAACCCATTGCCAACGCCAAACCTGAGCGCATTTTGTTTGTCGGCAACAGTTATTTCTATTACAACAACAGCCTTCACAACCATGTCGCAGCACTTGTCGAGGCCGATGACGCAGCGCTGGGTGCACGCCTGCAGTTCAAGTCTTCTACCATTGGCGGCGCTGCACTCCATCATCACAATTTGCCGCACCTTTTAACGCCTGGTCGCATTGGTATTGCGCAGCCTTTTGAATGGGTCGTGATGCAAGGGGGTAGCGGTGAGCCCTTGTCCGCTCAGCGGCGAGCGACCTTTCGCAAAACTGCAGCAGACAACGCAGCACTGGTGCGCGCTGCAGGGGGGCAAGTCGCGCTTTACATGACGCACGCTTATGTCAAGCCGCACCCTAGAGCAAGCCACAACAACGCTGTGTTGACCCAGGCCATGTATGTCGACGTTGGCAACGACCTTCAAGCCCTGGTGATTCCTGTGGGCTTGGCCTTTGAGATGGCCTATCAAAGACACCCTAATCTCAAGTTGCATCACCCCGATGGTACGCATCCTGGTTTGTTGGGTACCTATTTGGCAGCTTGTACCACCTATGCCACGCTGTATGGCCGGTCGCCTGTGGGCAATGCATATCGCGCAAATGGCGCCATCGAGGCGGATGTGGCCTTGCAATTGCAGCAACTTGCAGACGATGTGGTGTCGCAGTTTTTTCAAAACAAACTTTGAACTTTTCAAATGACTGATCGCTTTAAAGCAAAACTTTTGCACTTGCTGTTTGCGTGTGTCATGGTGGTGGGCATGCAAGCTTGTAGTCATTTGCCTTCCAAGCCAGTGGCCACCAACGCCTCCTCAACAACATCAGCAGCAGTCTGGCAGCCCGAAGATCAAATGGCCTGGGAGCGCGTCAGAATTCCGGGCAAAGTGGCTACGCAGTATTCGGTGGTCAAGGTGAGTAATCGAAGTACCTTGAAGGCCACCGCACAATCATCGGCCAGCTTGTTGCGCAAAGATTTGCGCATTGAGTCCCCACAATTGGGGCAACTGAGTTTCTCTTGGCAAGTGCAGTCGCTGATTGAGAGTGCCGACATGGCGCTACGCGACCAAGACGATTCACCGGTTCGCTTGGTTTTGGCGTTTGACGGCGATCGCAACCGGTTTTCTGCAAAAAATGCCATGCTGAGTGAACTGTCGCATGCCGTTACGGGTCAACCCATGCCCTACGCTACCTTGATGTACGTCTGGTGCAACAAACGGCCTGTGGGTTCTGTCATTGAAAACCCCCGAACCGATCGCATCCGAAAAATGGTGGTTGAATCTGGCCCAGGTCGATTAGGTCAGTGGTTGTCTTATGAGCGTGACATCAGGGCGGACTTTGAAAATGCCTTTGGCGAGCCACCAGGAGCGCTGATCGGCATTGGTTTGATGACCGACAGTGACAACACCCGCAGCCATGCACAGGCCTGGTACGGCGCTATTCAGTTGAAGTAGGTTGACATGCTTTAATTCAGCCTTGTTTTTCTGGTCGGCGTGCCCCAAAGTGGGGAATTCCCTCTGGCCAATTCAGGCTTGTTTGTTGCATAGTCACGGCTTAGTTTTTAGGGAAGCGAATGTTTGCTTTTGTCATTCAACGCCTCGTTCAGGCGCTCATGGTCATGGTCTCGGTCGCATTCATTGCGTTCTTGCTGTTTCAGTATGTCGGCGACCCTGTTTTGTTCATGTTGGGGCAAGACGCCACGGCCGACCAAATTGAGGCACTGAGAAAAGATTTGGGCTTGGACAAACCCTTTGTGGTGCAGTTTGGTCACTTTTTGTTAAACGCTGCACAAGGCGATTTTGGCATCAGCTTGCGACAAGGCGCCAAAGTGTCTCAGCTGATCTCAGAGCGTTTCCCTGCCACCTTGGAGTTGGCCCTCATTGCGGCTGGCATGGCCTTGGCTTTGGGCATTCCCATGGGTGTTTATGCCGCCTTAAGGCGCGGCACCTTTGGCAGTCAATTGCTCATGACCCTGTCGCTACTGGGTGTTTCGTTGCCAACCTTCCTCATTGGCATTTTGCTTATTTTGTTTTTTGCAGTTTTGCTTGGCTGGTTCCCAAGCTTTGGCCGCGGTGACGTGGTCAAAATTGGCTGGTGGAGCACAGGCTTGCTCACCGCCAAAGGCTGGCATCACATTGTCTTGCCAGCGCTCACGCTGACGGTTTTTCAGCTGACCCTCATCATGCGTTTGGTGCGCGCCGAAATGCTGGAAGTGCTGCGCACCGATTACATCAAGTTTGCCCGTGCGCGTGGTTTGTCAAACCGCGCCATTCACTTTGGCCATGCGCTTAAAAACACCTTGGTGCCCGTGATGACCATCACGGGCTTGCAATTGGGCGGCCTGATTGCCTTTGCCATCATCACCGAGACGGTGTTCCAGTGGCCAGGGATGGGCTTGTTGTTCATTCAAGCAGTCACCTTTGCCGACATCCCTGTCATGGCGGCCTACTTGTGTTTGATTGCCTTGATTTTTGTGGTCATCAATTTGATCGTCGACTTGTTGTACTTTGCTGTCGATCCGCGGCTGCGTGTGGGCAAGGCGGGAGGGCATTGAGCATGTCGCAAAACCATGCTGTTGATGCGAATTCTGCCAGTCTGGCTGCACAAGGCGCTTCCTTGAAAAGCACCATGGCGCAAGGTCGTGCGTTTGCACACATTGCCAAGTTTCACCCCGAACTCACGGCGTTTCGCCGTGACTTGCATGCCAACCCCGAGTTGGGCTTTGAAGAGATTTATACCTCCGCCCGTGTCATTGAGGCCTTGAAAGTGTCTGGCGTAGACGCCATTCACACAGGCATTGGCAAAACAGGCGTGGTGGCTTTGGTGCATGGCCAAGGTCGCAATGGCCAAAATCCTGGGCGCATGATTGGTTTGCGCGCTGACATGGATGCGCTGCCTTTGCCTGAGCACAATGAGAGCCTCTGGAAATCCAAAAACGCAGGCCTGATGCATGCGTGTGGCCATGATGGCCACACAGCCATGCTGCTGGGAGCAGCCCGCTATTTGGCCGAAACGCGTTTGTTTGATGGCACGGCCGTGCTCATTTTTCAGCCAGGGGAAGAAGGCTATGCAGGCGCGCGCGCCATGATGGAAGACGGTTTGTTTGACCGATTCCCTTGCGAGCAGGTTTACGCGCAGCACAATTCGCCCGACTTTCCTTTGGGCGTGATTGGCGTGACGCCTGGCCCTATGCAGGCGGCGGCCGACACCCTTCGAATTCACATTACGGGCAAAGGCGGCCATGGTGCGCGCCCGCACCAATCGGTCGACCCGGTGTTGGTGGCAGCACACATCATCACGGCGGCTCAAAGCGTGGTGTCGCGCAACTTGTCTGCATTCGATCAAGCGGTGGTCAGCATTTGTGCCATGCAAGCCGGCAACCCTGCAGCCAACAGTGTCACACCTGGCGAAGCCACCTTGGTGGGCACGGTCCGCACCTACAGCGAAGCGGTAAGGCAGACCATTGAAGACCGATTGCGTCAATTGTGTGAGGCCATTGCGCATGGCTTTGGCGCCACAGCGCAACTGACCTATACCCGAGGCTATCCTGCCACCGTGAATACGGTGCCAGAAGCTAATTTTGCGGCCGATGTGGCCACCACCTTGGTGGGCGCTGAAAAGGTCATGCGCAACATGACGCCCAGCATGGGTGCTGAAGATTTTTCCTTCATGTTGCAAGCCAAGCCTGGCGCCTATTTGCGCGTGGGACAAGGCGCCGTGGATGGCCCTGGTCCTCACCCCTTGCACAACAGCCGCTACGATTTCAACGATGCCATCTTGCCTTTAGGTGCAGCCTTGCACGCCAGTTTGGTGGAGCATGCACTGCCACTTGCTGGCGCCTAAACCAAGCGCCATTCCGGTACCCATTCAGAAAGATTCAATCAGCATGTCCAACCCCCTGACGCGATGGCTTAACACCGATGTGGGCTACAGTTTCAAGCAATCTAAGACCGCCATGGTGGCCGCCTTCATTGCCTTTGTGTTTATTTTTTGCGCCTTGTTTGCCCAGTGGGTGGCGCCCTATAACCCATTTGACGCAGCCAGTTTGGAGTTGATGGACTCGCGCTTGCCACCGGCTTGGTCTGCTGAAGGTTCTCGCAAATATTTGTTGGGCACTGATGACCAAGGTCGCGATATTTTGTCTGCCTTAATGTACGGCACACGCATTTCATTGGTGGTCGGTTTTGCCTCCGTTTTGGTGTCATTGGTATTGGGTGTTGGTCTTGGTTTGGTTGCCGGATTTAGGGGCGGCTGGCTCGATGCTTTTCTCATGCGCTTGTGCGATGTGATGTTGTCTTTCCCTGCCATTTTGGTGGCACTCTTGATTGCGGGTGTCGGCCGCGCCTTGTTTCCTAACGCCGACGAATCCCTGGCCTTTGGCGTGCTGATCATTTCAATTTCCTTGACGGGCTGGGTGCAATATGCACGCACGGTTCGCGGTACTACTTTGGTGGAGCGCAACAAAGAATATGTCCAGGCCGCACGCGTTACGGGCGTGGCGCCCCTGCGCATCATGCTTCGCCATGTGCTGCCCAACGTGTTGGGGCCGGTCACGGTGCTGGCCACCATTCAAGTGGCCGCAGCCATCATCATTGAAGCCACGCTGTCTTTCTTGGGTGTGGGCGTACCGCCTACTTCGCCATCGCTTGGCACGCTCATCCGCATTGGCAATGACTTTTTGTTTTCCGGCGAATGGTGGATCACCATTTTTCCAGGCGTGACCTTGGTGCTCATTGCCTTGTCTGTGAACTTGTTGGGCGATTGGCTACGCGATGCCTTGAACCCCCGTTTGCGTTGAGCACATATTCCTTTTTTAGGTTGTCATGAGTCTTTTACAAGTTAAAAATTTGATCGTGGAGTTTCCTAGCCGGCACGGCACCTTGCGTGCGCTGGACGAAATTTCATTTGACATTGCACCCGGAGAAATCTTGGGTGTTGTGGGAGAGTCGGGTGCGGGCAAATCCCTGACTGGCGCGTCCATCATTGGTCTGCTCGAGCCGCCTGGTCGTGTGGCCAGTGGCGAAATATTGTTGCAAGGCCAGCGCATCGACAATCTGAACAACGACCAAATGCGCAGCATTCGCGGCCGTAAAATTGGAGCTATTTTTCAAGATCCGCTGACGTCGCTCAATCCTCTGTATTCCGTGGGCAAGCAGCTGACCGAGACCATTCAGGCGCACTTGCCTGTGTCCGATCAGGAAGCGCGTCAGAGGGCCATTGCCTTGTTGCAAGACACAGGCATTCCGGCTGCGGCAGAGCGCATTGATCACTACCCGCATCAGTTTTCGGGTGGCATGCGCCAAAGGGTGGTCATTGCATTGGCCTTGGCTGCCGAGCCTCAACTCATTGTGGCCGACGAGCCCACCACAGCTTTGGACGTGTCGATCCAAGCGCAGATCATCAGCTTGCTCAAAAATATTTGTAAAAAGCGCGGCGCTGCCGTGATGTTGATCACGCACGACATGGGTGTGATTGCAGAAACTTGCGACCGTGTGGCTGTGATGTATGCAGGCCGCATTGTGGAAGTGGGCCCAGTGCACCAGGTTATCCATCACCCAGAGCATCCCTATACGGCAGGCTTGATGGCCTCTATTCCCGACATGGACGTTGACCGCGAGCGACTCAATCAAATCGATGGCGCTATGCCGCGTTTGAACGCCATCCCCAAGGGTTGTGCTTTCAATCCACGTTGCACGCAAGTGTTTGATCGGTGCAAACATGAAAGGCCTGAGTTGACGCAAGTCAGCACGTCCGATGCTGGAGGTCAGACGCATGTGGCATGCTGGTTGCAACACAACGCAACGCCATACAACGCAACAGCGGAGGTGGCGCGATGAGCCAACACAATGCTTCCTCCTCTTCGCCAGCCTTGGTGGTTGCGCACGACTTGGCCAAAACCTTTGATGTGTCAGCGCCTTGGATCACCCGCGTCATTGAACGCAAGCCGCGCCAGTTGCTCAAAGCGGTCGATGGTGTCAGCTTTGAAATTGAACGCGGCAAAACATTGGCGCTGGTGGGTGAATCTGGTTGCGGCAAAAGCACGGTGGCCCGTTTGTTGGTGGGCTTGTACGAGCCTACGCGCGGTGGCCTCACGTTTGATGGTGAAGACGCGCATGCGGCCTTCAAATCGAACGATGCCAAGGCCATGCGCAAACGCATTCAGATGATTTTTCAAGACCCGTATGCCAGTTTGAATCCGCGCTGGACCGTCGAGGCCATTGTGGGCGAGCCCCTCAAAGAGCATGGCCTGATTCAGGACGAGCAAGAACTTCAGGCCCGTGTGGCCGAGTTGCTGCAGTCGGTGGGTTTGTCGGCCCTCGACATGGTGAAGTACCCGCACCAGTTCTCGGGCGGTCAACGACAACGCATTTCGATTGCACGCGCTTTGGCCACAGCGCCTGAGTTCTTGGTGTGCGATGAGCCCACCTCGGCTTTGGATGTGAGCGTGCAAGCGCAAGTGCTCAACATCATGAAAGATTTACAGCGTCAGCGCGGCCTCACCTACTTGTTCATCTCGCACAACTTGGCTGTGGTGCGCCATGTGAGCGACAACGTGGGCGTGATGTATTTGGGGCAATTGGTTGAGTTGGCCGACAAGCACAGCTTGTTCAGCAATCCGCAGCACCCTTACACGCGCATGTTGCTCGATGCCATTCCCAAGATGAAAGACACGGGTCGTTCGCGCACGCCTGTTCAAGGCGAGGTGCCCAATCCCCTGAATCCACCGCCTGGTTGCAGTTTCAATCCCCGTTGTCCGCTGGCCAACGAACGCTGCAGAACCGAGCGTCCCGTTTTGAAAAACATCAACGGCATCAAGATAGCGTGCCACGCGGTGGAAGAAGGACGGCAGTGATTTAAAAGAATCAGCCGCATCTTTTGCGAGGCGAATGAACGAAAAAAAAGCCGCTCCTAAGAGCGGCTTTGTCGTTGAAGGAACTGAAGATCAGTTGACAGTCACGTAGTACATCTTGGGCGCATCGTTGGAATTGTGCGTCATGGTGACGTTTTTCTTCATGGCCCAGGGGCGCATTTGGTGGTGCAATGGAATGTACAAAACTTCATCGCGTGTGACGGTCAAAGCTTCCTTGATCATGGCATCGCGTTTTGTTTTGTCCATTTCAGTTTTCATGGATTCAACCAACGCATCTACTTTGGCGTTGCTCACTTTGGACAAGTTGAAGCTGCCATCGGCGCCTTGTGTGCGTGTCATGACCAATGACTGCAGAGAGTACTGGGCGTCGTATGTGGCAACGCCCCAACCCAGCAAGTAGGCACTGGAGTCAAAGTTTTGAATTTTGGCAATGAAGGGGCCAAAGTTAATGGCATTCAACTTGGTCTTGACACCAATTCGGGCCCACATGTTGACAACGGCCTGGCAAATTTCTTCGTCGTTCACGTAGCGGTTGTTGGGGCAGTCGAGGGTGAATTCAAAACCATTGGCATAACCTGCATCGGCCAAAAGCTTTTTAGCGCCTTCAACGTCAACGGGTGCCACTTTGTCCATGTCTGCCGTATGCCCATTCACGCCTGGCGCCACAATAAGGCTGGCAGGAAGAGACAGGCCGCGCATGATGCTGCGCTGAATGGCCACGCGGTCGATGGACATGCTCAAAGCTTTGCGAACACGAACATCCTTGAAGGGATTTTTGCCTTTAGGGCCGTATTTCAGCTCGTCGCTGCCCAAGTCCAGGCCAAAAAAGATGGTACGAACTTCTGGGCCATCCAAGACTGACAAAGTGGATGTGCTGCGCAGGCGCGCCACGTCTTGCGTTGGCAGGTCGGTCACAGTGTCGACGTTGCCAGCCAACAGGGCTGCAATGCGCGTAGGGTCAGACTTGATGGGGGTGTAAATCACGTCTGTGACGTTGCCTTGCAACTTGTCCCACCAAGCTTTGTTGTGCGTCATGACCAATTTCTGGTCAGGCTGCCATTCTTTGATGATGTAGGGGCCGGTGCCGTTGGTGTTGTTGGAGGCAAAAGTAACTTCCTTGGCCTTGTAGTCTTGAACTTTTTCAGACTTGTTCTTGATTGCCCATGACTTGCTCATGATGAAGAACGTCGTGAAGTTGTTCAGCATGGTGGGGTTGGGCTTGTCCAAAATCACATCCAATGTGTGATCGTCGATTTTTTTCATTTCTTTGACGCCGGCCACATAGATGCCCATGGTGCCTTGGGGTTGACGGATGCGGTCAAAAGAGAACACCACGTCGTCTGCTGTAAAGGACGCGCCATCATGAAACTTGACGTTCTTGCGCAAATTAAAGCGCACGGTGGTGGGGTTCACATTGGACCAGCTGGTGGCCAATGCAGGCTCTACCTTGTAGTTTTTGTCGTATCGCACCAATGGTTCGTAGGCATGACCCACAATGTTGTTGGTGGTGGCGTGGTTTTGAGAGTGAGGGTCAAGCGTCAAAATGTCGTTTTGAGCGGCCCATTTGAGTTCGGCGGCTTGGGCTGTTGTAACACCCAGCAGTGATGCCGACACGCCAATCGCCAGCGTCAGCAGGCGAGTGGTTTTGAGGAAGCGTTGGTACATGCTAAATCCTGTCTAAGTTAAATGACCGAGTCATTCTAGGGGAGTGAGGTGCTTATTCGCAAGTGACATCAGGGTTATTGCCGAGGACGACAAAAAGACCTATCCTGCGTTTTAATGTTGTTTTTGAATGTCTGGGTAAATGTCCTATGAATCCTATGAGCACCGTCTTGTTTCAGTCCGCCAATGTTCTCGATGTTGAGTCTTTGCAACTTCAAAAAAATCAAGATGTTTGGGTCGAAAACGGGTTGATCAAATCGGTGGTGCCACACCAGGCCGACGTGTTCATTGCCGACAGCACCAAAGTGGTGAAGGCGCAGGGCAAAACCTTGATGCCTGGCTTGATCGATTGTCATGTTCACGTCATTGCGGCCCACCTGAACCTCAACATCACCGCCAACCAACCCAACGTATTTGCCACTTTGCGCGCCTTGCCCATCATGAAAGGCATGCTGATGCGAGGCTTTACCACCGTTCGCGATGCGGGTGGTGGCGATTGGAATTTGGCCGAAGCCACCCGCACCGACATGGTCGAGGGACCGCGTATTTTTGCGGCTGGCCGTGCGCTGTCGCAAACTGGCGGTCATGGCGATGGCCGGCCCCGCAGCGATGTGATCGAGCCGTGTGGTTGCTCAAGCCGAGTGGGCGCTTTGGCCCGTGTAGTAGATGGCGTCGACAACGTCCGTTTGGCAGTGCGCGAAGAGATCATGAAGGGTGCCAATCAAATCAAAATCATGGCCTCGGGGGGGGTGGCGTCGCCTAACGACCCCATTCATTATTTGGGTTATTCAGAAGCAGAAATTCGCGCCATTGTGGACGAGGCAGAGCATGCCGGCACTTATGTGATGGCCCACGCCTACACGCCTAAAGCCATCTACCGTGCCGTTGACTATGGTGTGCGCAGCATCGAGCATGGCAACTTGATCGATGTGTCTACTGCGCAGTTCATGGCCGACAAACAAGCTTACATGGTGCCTACGCTGATCACCTATGAGGCCTTGGCCAATGAGGGTGCCAGCCTTGGCTTGCCAGCGGTGTCGGTGGCCAAAATTGAAACGGTTAGGAGTCAGGGCCAAAAAGCGCTAGAGCTTTTGGCCAAAGCGGGTGTGAAGATGGCTTTGGGCACCGACTTGCTTGGCGAGTCACACCGGCATCAGTCGGAAGAGTTGAGAATTCGCGCCGACATTTTGGGCAATGGAGCCGCCCTGCAGCAAGCCACTTTGATCGCTGCAGAGTTGATCAACATGCCAGGACAATTGGGTGTGGTGAAGGCCGGTGCCATTGCCGACTTGTTGTTGGTTGACGGCAATCCTTTGACCGACATGTCATGTCTTTTAGGCCAAGGTGATCACATTGACGTGATCATGAAAGACGGCAAGATTTACAAGCAGGCTTGAAGAGGCCTTCAGCTCAATGATTTCAAATTGCGCTTGCTTGTGTTGGATGGGTTCAGGTGTAACGCTTGCTGCGCAAATTGTTTTTCATCTCACGCAAAGCGGGTTGCAAAGATTCGCCGATGCGCAGTGCCACCGTGGTGGCCAAAATATCAATGACCAGCAGGTGCAACAGCCTTGACACCATAGGGCTGTAGCGATCGTAGCTTTCAGGATGATCTGCCGTTAAATGAATTTGACCTGCGGTGGCAAGCGGTGAACCACTGGATGTAATCACAATGGTGGTGGCGCCGCGTTTGCGCGCAATGTCGCAAGCGTCCATCAAATCGCGCGTGCGACCCGAATTAGAAATCACCACCACACAATCGCCTTTGCCCAACATGGAAGCGCTCATGACTTGCATGTGACCATCGCTGTAGGCAATGGTGTTCATGCCCAAGCGGAAGAATTTGTGTTGGGCGTCTTGGGCCACAATGCCGGAATTGCCCACCCCATAAAACTCAATGCGTTTGCCGGTGCTGTGTGTTTCTGCCAGCACTTGAACGGCTTGGTCCAAAGCAAAGGAAGATGCATCGTTGCGGTATTTCAAAAAAGCCGCCACGGTGTTGTCAATGACCTTGACCGCAACATCATTGGTCTTGTCGTCGGCATCTACACTGCGGTGAATGAAAGGCACGCCTTCGCTCACACTACCAGCCAGTTTCAATTTGAAATCTGACAGACCGTCGTAGCCCACGCTTCTGCAAAAACGCACCACTGTGGGCTTGCTCACGTGTGCGCGGTCTGCCAGTTCGGTGACGGGCAAGTTGGCGAAGGCACGCGGATCTTGCAAAACCAATTTGCCAACGCGCTGCTCTGCAGGCGCCAAGGAAGGCAGTGAGGCTTTGATGCGGTCTAGCATGGTTTAGTTTTCCTCCGACCAACAAAATCCATCGCGGGCAATCATGGCACTGGAGGCACTCGGCCCCCATGTGCCTGCTGCATACTGGCGAGGGCCTTGGGTGTCCGTGGCCCAGTGTTGCAAGATGGGTTCAACCCAGCGCCAAGCTTCTTCCTGCTCGTCACTGCGCACAAACAAATTCAGACGGCCATCCAAAACATCGAGCAACAAACGCTCGTAAGCACCAACGCGCTCGCTGCCAAAGCGTTTGTCAAAGTCGAGGTCGAGGTGAACCGAGCTGAGGTTGGTCGAGGCTTGGTTGCCCGTCTTGATGCGCTTGTGTTGGCCTTCGGCAAACAAGTGCAGTTCTAAACCGTCTTTGGGCTGCAAGTGAATGACCAACTTGTTCACCCCACCGCCGGGTGCTTGAAAAATAGCGTGCGGTGTGGGGCGGAAATTGATTTCAATGTAACCTTCGCGCGAGGCCAAACGTTTGCCTGTGCGAATGTAGAAGGGCACGCCAGCCCAGCGCCAATTGGCAATTTCTGTGCGCAGCGCCACAAAGGTTTCAGTGCTGCTGTGAGGGTTCACGCCGGTTTCTTGGTTGTAGCCATTGACCGCTTGGCCATTCACATTGCCCGCGCTGTACTGACCGCGCACCACATGCTGGCTCAGTGTTTCTGTGGTCCAAGGTTTGAGGGCGCGCAAGACTTTGAGCTTTTCATCGCGAATGGCATCGGCATGTGCATTGATGGGTGGCTCCATGGCAATGGCACAGAGCAATTGCAACGCATGGTTTTGCACCATGTCGCGCAGGGCGCCGGTGTTTTCGTAAAACGCGCCGCGCTTTTCGACACCCAGCTCTTCGGCGATGGTGATTTGAATGTTGGCAATGTGCTCACGGCGCCACAAAGGCTCAAACAAGGCATTGCCAAAACGCATGGCAAACAAGTTTTGCACTGAGGGCTTGCCTAGGTAGTGGTCAATTCGGAAAATTTGGTGTTCTTCAAAGACCTTGCGCACGCTCTTGTTGATGAGCTTGTTGGACTTGAGGTCGTGGCCCAACGGCTTTTCCAAAACGATGCGAGTTTTGGGGGTGTTGAGTTTGGCCACAGCCAATTGTTCGCAAACAGTATTGAACAAGCTGGGCGCTGTGGCCAGGTACATCACCACATGGTCTGTTTCGCGTTCAGCCAAGCGGGCGGCCAATTTGGCATAGTCGTCTGGATTGGACAGATCTACACGCTCGTAATGCAGCATGGCCTTGAAACGGGCAAACTCCTCGTCATTGGGGCGTTTTGCGCCCTCGACTTGCTCAAATCGGGATTGAATGAGGGCTTGGTACTGCTCATCCGTCATGCTGTCGCGTGCCACACCAATGATGCGGCCGCCCTCAGGCAGGGTACCGTGACGGAAAGCTTGGAAAAGCGCTGGCATCAATTTGCGCCAAACGAGGTCGCCAGTGCCGCCAAAAAAGACTAAATCGAAGGACATGTTTATTTGTTACATAAAAATGAGTTTGTAATGTAACTTTGTTTCATCGATAATTCAAGCCTTGTTTTAAATTTTTTGCCATGAACCAACTCGACGCTCTCAAATCTCACACCACCGTGGTGGCTGACACCGGTGACTTCAAACAATTGGCCCAATTTCAGCCACAAGACGCGACCACCAACCCATCTCTGATCTTGAAGGCGGTGCAAAAGCCTGAATACGCGCCTTTGCTTTCAGAGTCGGTTGCTGCGCACAAAGGACAGCCACTGGATGTGGTGATGGACCATTTGTTGGTTCGCTTTGGTTGCGAAATTTTGAAGACCATCCCGGGTCGTGTGTCCACTGAAGTGGATGCGCGATTGAGTTTTGACAAGGCAGGCACGTTGTCGCGTGCACGTCGATTGATGAGCTTGTATGAAGCGCAGGGTATTTCACGCGATCGCGTGTTGATCAAAATTGCCGCCACCTGGGAAGGCATTCAAGCTGCTGCCGAGTTGGAGCGCGAAGGCATTCACACCAATCTCACTTTGTTGTTTTCATTCGCGCAAGCGGTGGCTTGCGGTCAAGCCAAAGTGCAGTTGATTTCACCGTTCGTTGGTCGTATTTATGACTGGTACAAAAAGACAGCAGGAGCAGCTTGGGACGAAGCAGCCAGTGCAGGCGCCAACGATCCTGGTGTGAAGTCTGTCCGTGCCATTTACAACTATTACAAGAAGCATGGCATAGCCACTGAGGTGATGGGTGCCAGCTTCCGCAATGTGGGTCAAATTGTGGCACTGGCAGGTTGCGACTTGCTGACCATCAGCCCCGATTTGTTGGCTTTGCTGGCCGCCAACGAAACACCTTTAACTGCTTCCCTGAATGCAAAAGCCGCCAAAGGCATGGACTTGCCCTTGGTGCAATACAACGAAGCCAGTTTCCGTTTTGCCTTGAACGAAGACGCCATGGCGACTGAAAAATTGGCTGAAGGCATTCGAGCTTTCTGCGTCGATGCCATCAAGTTGGAAGGCTTGATGTTGGCAGCTCAAAAGGCTTGAGAAGGACGTTTATGCGAGGTGATCAAACGGCTGCGTGGCAAGGCTTGACGGCGCTGGCCAAAACGTTTTCTGGGTTTGATTTGCGCGATGCGTTTGCCTCAGATGCACAACGTGCGGCACAATTCAGTCAAGAAGCGCCTGGTGTGTTTGCTGACTTGTCGAAGAACCATTGGGATGCGCGCATAGAACAACAGCTTTTGGCCTTGGCAGAGCAAGCGGGTGTATTGACGCATCGCAATCGCATGTTCCAAGGCGAGGCCATCAACGCCACAGAAAATCGAGCTGTGATGCATTGGCTGTTGCGCCATCCTGCGGCGGGGGCTGCAGTGGATGCACTGCCAGCTTCGGTCAAGGCATCTTTGAAAGAGGTGCACGAGACCTTGAACGCCATGCTCTCGTTTGCTGAAAAAATTCGTGCAGACAAGCAGATCACCGATGTGGTGAACATTGGCATTGGTGGTTCCGACTTAGGCCCGCAAATGGCGGTGATGGCCTTGCAGGCTGATGCCTTGGAGGGCAAGCGGTTTCACTTTGTGTCCAATGTGGATGGTCATGAACTCGATGCCGTGTTGAAGGGTTTGAAAGCACAGAACACGTTGTTCTTGGTGGCTTCTAAAACCTTCACCACTTTGGAAACCATGACCAATGCGTTGTCTGCCAAGCGTTGGTTTGAAACCCAGGGCGGCACCGATGTAGCGCGCCACTTTGCGGCGCTTACCACCAATGTAGAAGCTGCAGGCAAGTTTGGCATTCAAACTTGCTTTGGATTTTGGGACTGGGTGGGCGGTCGTTACTCGCTGTGGTCGGCCATTGGATTGCCTTTGGCCATTGCAATTGGACCGGACAAGTTTCGCTCGTTTTTGGCAGGTGCGCATGCCATGGATCAGCATTTTCTGCATGCCGATGCTGCGCAGAATTTGCCCATTCGATTGGGTCTGTTGGATGTTTGGTATCGCAACTTTTTGCGCTACACCAGTCGTTGCATTGCACCGTATCACAGCGCCTTGAAACGTTTTGCGCCTTACTTGCAGCAACTCGAGATGGAGAGTAACGGCAAGCAGGTGGATCATGCGGGGCAAGCTTTGCCTTACGGTACGTCACCCGTATTGTGGGGGGAGCCAGGGACCAACGGGCAACATGCTTTTTTCCAAATGTTGCACCAAGGAACCGATGTGGTGCCGCTGGAGTTTGTGGCTGTGAAAAACGCCACGCATGCGTTGCCCGATCACCAAGCTTTGTTGTTGTCCAATGTGCTGGCGCAGGCGCAGGCTTTGATGGTGGGCAAGTCGGATGCAGGGGGGCATAAAAACTTTGCAGGCAACCGACCCAGCAGCTTTATTTTGTTGGAAGATTTGACGCCTTTTAATTTAGGCGCATTGATTGCGCTGCAAGAACACCGCGTATTTGTGAGTGGGGCGGTATGGGGCATTAATAGCTTTGACCAGTGGGGCGTGGAGTTGGGCAAAGTGTTGGCCAAAGACATTCATGCTCGCATTGAATCGGGTGATGTTGCCGGGCTAGACGCTTCTACAGCGCAATTGCTGCAGAGGGTTCGCGCGGCTTGAATTTGAAGAGGGCCAGACATTTCTGGCCCTTCTTTCTTCAGTGCTTGTGGCTGCTGTGATCGTGTTCGTTGGAAGGCTTGTCCTGCACAAACACTTGCCCCTTCATGCCGGCTTCAAAATGGCCCGGGATAAGGCAAGCCATCTGCAAAGTCTGAGCTTGCTCGAACTTGATGACCCACTCTTTGGTTTCGCCTGGTTTGACGCTCAGTGCCAGCAAGTCATTTCCAGAAGCGTGATCGTGCCCGCCTGAGTGCCCTGCTGATTGTTTCATTTCAATGGCGTGGGCTTTGAGCGCAGCTTCAGAGCCCAAGACCATTTCATGCGGCAATTTGCCGCTGTTGTGCACCACCAATTTGAGTGTTTCGCCCGCCGCAACCTTGAGCACGTCGGGCGTGAAACGCATCGTGTCGTTCATGTCGACTTGGAGGGTGCGATCGATCACCATCGCGCTGTGCATGGGTGTCTTGCCGGGTGCACTGTGTGTGTCATGCGCGTCTTCTGCGCCGTGTGCATGGCCACCAGCCGCCCATTCTGGGTTGCGCTCAAAGGCTTCATAAGCCGCCCAACTGCTGGCGCAAACCGCAAGCCCCAAGCTCAATGAGTACACGATCAATGCGCGTTGCATGCGCATTTTGAGTGTGAACATCAGCGCCAAAATAGAAATGGCAAATCCTAAAGGCACCACCCATGCACTGCGTGCAGGCGAGTCAGGGAAGTGTTGAAGACCGCCTGTGAAGAAACCCAAACCTATGGAGAGCAAGGTACCCACCCACAGTGATTCAATCAAACTTTGCGTATTGTTTTGACTGCGGTGCTCCATCCATGCGCCGGCCACAAACAGGACGATGCCAATTGCTGCAGTCCATAGGGAGCGTTCGCCACTGAAAAAACCATGGTTGACGGCGCCCGAAATAAAGCTGATGCCCGAGTATTTGAGCAGCATGGCGCTGTGTTGAATTTGAAAAGAGACTGTCATGAAAATTCCTTGCGCTTTGCATTGAAGCGCGACATGGATCAACCTTCTTTTGACAAGAAGGGACTGAAGTGAGTTCTGGGAATTTCAGGAAATAGGCGGCCGCAAATGCGGTTGCGGCGCCGAGTTCAGCCAAGCAATGGGCCTGTGCGCAGGTGGCATTTGGAGTTTCATCAACGATTGTGGAATGCCGGCATAGATCAGGCCCATGGTGCAGCACTCGTGGCAATCTGACGCGCCATGCGATGAATCACTTGAATGAGTTGTGTGCAAGGATTCTGAAGCTTGTCCACCACAGTGGTCTTGAAACCCCAGTGGCGTTGTATTTGAATACATCGTGCTGGGGTTGTCTGTTGGTGTGGCATGGGCCATTGAAGCCAAGCCTATACTGGCGCTGAAGACCAACTTCATCAGAAGTGACATCACCAGTAACCAAGACATTCTTTGCATGATTGCATCTTAAATCGCATTCAAGTCACTTGAACATGAGGCATAAAAAAACCCCGCAATTTCTTGCGGGGTTTTTTGCGAGAGGTCAAAGGACTTGGCAGACCTTTGAGGCAGCGGGCAATTACATGCCCATGCCGCCCATACCACCCATGCCGCCCATGTCAGGCATGCCACCGGCAGGTGCGTCGTCTTTCGGTGCTTCTGAAACCATGCACTCTGTGGTCAACATCAAAGAAGCCACGGATGCTGCGTTTTGCAAAGCAGTGCGTGTTACTTTGGTGGG
>VFQS010001742.1_pt1 | contig 19165 bp, 16 predicted proteins | sample 3512361 | NCBI WGS metagenome assembly VFQS01 (sample SAMN10412375, study PRJNA504923) | tailings metagenome | isolation source: Relicate 1 Philex TSF3 active mining | place: Philippines
CGACACGCCAGTGCCGACCGAGGTCGTCGCCACCATGACATTCGCCGACGGCAACATTGGTGGCAGCACCGGCTGTAATTCGTATGGCGGTGGCTATACCGTCAAGGGATTCGGCATCACATTCGAGCAGATTTTCATGACCCAGATGGCCTGCATGGGGGCACCTGACGAGGTCGAACGCAACTTTGTGCAAGCCCTCAATCAAGTCGACTCTTACACGTTGACCACTGAAGCTGATGGATCAGCGCAGTTGCAACTGCAAAATGACCCCAGTGGCGTCATACTCACACTAGTCGAACAGACTCCTTAATTCACGACCTCCAGCGTACTGACGCACTACCATGGTCTTGTGCTTAGTGCACAAGACCATGTGTGGTATGATGGGGCATCCAACAGCGACGTGGAACATGAGGAGGCGATGATGCAACTCACATCAGACAAGATTCAGTTTTATCAACAAAATGGCTTTGTACACATCGAAAATGTATTTACACCGACCGAACTCAGTGAATTAGCGACGGCACTCGACGAAGTCATGCACAGCAAAGAAGGCAGCTCGGTGCAGACCGATCGCGCTGGGGGCAACTACTACAAGGTGCTGAACCAACGTGTCAATACCTGGCGCGATCACGGCATCATGGCACGCTATGTGCTCCACGAGCGCTTGGCGCAACTTGCCCTGCAACTGACTGGCAGTAGCGGCATCCGCTTGTTCCATGATCATGCCCTGTGGAAGATGCCCGGCGATTCCAAGGCCACCCCGTGGCACCAAGACTTCCCCTATTGGCCGATGAACGAGCCAGGGGCATTGTCGGCCTGGATTCCCATGCATGATGTCGACGAAGAAAACGGCTGCATGATGTTTGTGCCCGGATCACACACCAAAGGCAAATTAACGGGCATTGATCTGGTGAATCCACAGGATATTTTTGCATTTGAAGAAAACGGCGATTTGGAGCGTGCTAGTGCGGTCAAAGTACCTCTCAAGGCGGGTTCGTTGACGTTCCACAACGGACTATGTTTCCACTATGCGCACGCCAATCTGTCGGCACAACCACGGCGCGTGCTTGCGATTATTTACTTCCCCGATGGCACGACGTTTAACGGCAACGAGCATTTATGCACCAAGGGGCACGACCTCGTGGCTGGGGAGCCCATCCAAGGGGGACTCTTCCCCCTACTGGCACAGCGCCACTAAATCACAAGCCACCTGCCGCAGGCATCTGCGGCAGGTGGCAATACACGGACTACCATTCAGCGACGGTGCCGTCTTTGTGGCGCCAAATGGGGTTCTTCCAGTTGTGACCAGTTTGCGCTTTGGCACGTACATACTCTTCGTTGATTTCGATGCCTAGGCCAGGACCACTGGGGATCTTGACCATCCCGTTTTCGTAACGAAACACGGTCGGATCAACCAAATAGTCGAGCAAATCATTGCCCTTGTTGTAGTGAATGCCCAAGCTCTGCTCTTGGATGGTGGCATTGTGGCAGGTGGCATCGATTTGCAGACAGGCTGCCAGCGCAATGGGACCCAGCGGGCAGTGTGGTGCCATTGCCACGTCGTAAGCTTCAGCCATGCTGGCGATTTTTTTGGTTTCGGTGATACCACCAGCATGCGACAAATCGGGTTGGATGACGTCGACCAGACCATCAGCGAGCACGCGCTTGAAATCCCAGCGTGAAAAAAGACGTTCGCCGAGGGCAATCGGGATGGCGGCCACGCTCACGATATCGCGGATGGCCTCGTAGTTTTCGGACAAGACCGGCTCTTCAATGAAAAGCAGATTGTAAGGCTCGAGTGCCTTGGCCAGCACTTTGGCCATGGGTCGGTGCACGCGCCCGTGGAAGTCCATGGCAAAGCTGACTTCGGGGCCTACGGCCTCGCGCACAGCGGCAGCACGTTCGACGGCAGACTGTACTTTGGCCATGGTGTCGAGATACATCAGCTCTTCGGTGGCATTCATTTTGAGGGCAGTGAACCCCTGCGCCACAGCGTTTTTGGCAGATGCAGCGATGTCGGCAGGGCGATCGCCACCAATCCATGAATACACGCGAATGGAGTGTCGGACTGCACCGCCCATCAGTTGGTAGATGGGCACACCATAGCGTTTGCCTTTGATATCCCACAGCGCTTGATCGATGCCGGCGATGGCGCTCATGGCCAGGGCACCACCTCGATAAAAGCCACCGCGGTAGAGGACCTGCCAGATATCTTCGATGTCATCGGGGTCACGACCAATCAAGTATTCACTCAATTCAGCGACAGTGGCAGCGGTGGCGGCGGCACGTCCTTCCACGATGGGCTCGCCCCAACCCACGATCCCTTCGTCGGTCGACACCTTGAGGAAGAGCCAGCGTGGTGGTACCGTGAACAACTCAAGTCCGGTGATTTTCATGGGTAATCCTTTTGTTGTGACTTCGGCATTGCCCTACTATCATACTGCAAGAGCAGCTCACCACATACACTGCTGAGAGGACAACGGAATGGATGTATCAACACTGTGTACCGCACTCGCACAACAGGCAGATGCCATACTCGCACTTACGGCTGACATTTCTGACGCTGCGGCCCGCCAACACGTCAAAGCCGGCGAGTGGTCGATGCTCGAGGTGATGTGCCATTTGTACGACGAAGAACGCGAAGACTTCCGCATACGCGTCATACAGACGCTAACACAACCCCACCTGCCATTGCCCGGCATCGACCCCGAGGGCTGGGTGGTGAGCAGGCGTTATGCGGAGCAATCATTCCAACAGATGCGCCAGCAATGGGCCAGTGAACGGCAACAATCTCTGCAACTTCTAGCAGCACTCACGGCAGTGGACTGGCAGACACCGCTCAATCACCCGCGACTCCAGCAACTGTGTGCGGCCCAGGTGGCGTGGGCATGGTTGGCACATGATTTGTTGCATTTGCGTCAACTCAACGAGCTGCGCTACCTGCACTTTGCCCGACAAACAGACAGCTACGGGTATGGGTATGCCGGTGATTGGCACAGCGAAGCGATTTGATTGACGACAACGGGCATCTAAACGTACAATGTGCATATTCACCCTGACTTGCGTGGACGTGCAACCATGTTGCATCCCCGCACATAATCCGTGGAGGATCTCATGACGGTATCACCACGCAGTACCCAAGAAATTCTCGACATGTCGCGAGAAACGACTCTGTACGAATGGACGGCACAGAAATCCATCAAACCCATGGTCATCGACCGTGCCGACGGGCTTTATCTGTGGGACACCGACGGCAAACGCTACATGGACTTCAATTCGCAGCTGATGTGTGTCAACATTGGCCACGGCGATCAACGCGTCATTGATGCCATCACTGCCCAGCTCAAGCAGATTGCCTATGTGGCTCCCACGGCTGCTACCACTGCAATCCGTGCCGAATTGGGGCGACTGCTCAAAGAAATCACGCCCGGCAATCTGAGCAAAGCCTTCTTTACCAACGGCGGTGCCGAAGCCAACGAGAACGCCATCAAGATTGCCCGCGCCGTCACCGGCCGCCACAAAATCATCGCCCGCTATCGGTCATACCACGGCGCCACCGCTGGAGCCATCACCCTGACCGGTGATCCACGCCGTTGGGGCGCCGAGCCGGGGATTTCGGGCGTGGTGCGCGCACCAGATCCGTATCGCTACCGCTGTCGTTTCTGTGGTGCGAAGGACGGTTGTACGCTCGACTGCCTCAATAGCATCGAAGACATTGTGATGTTCGAAGGCCCCCAGCACGTGGCCGCCATCATCGTGGAATCGGTGGTCGGCACCAACGGCATCATCATCCCACCCGACGGCTACATGCAAGGATTGCGTCAGCTGTGTGACAAATACGGCATCCTGCTGATTGCCGACGAGGTCATGAGCGGATTCGGACGCACGGGTAAGTGGTTCGCCATCGACCATTGGGGCGTCACTCCCGACATCATGACCATGGCCAAGGGGCTCACCTCGGCCTATGTACCACTGGGCGCCGCCGTGGTCACCGACACCATTGCCGAATACTTCGAAGATCGCCCGCTGCTGGCTGGGTTGACCTACAACGCGCATTCGGTGGGATGTGCGGCGGCTGTGGCCTGCATCAACGTCTACCAGTCAGATAATTTGATTGAAAATGCCGCAGCCATGGGTGAGATTTTGCGCGTCGAATTGGAAAAGATGAAGGCCAAGCACCCCTCGGTGGGCGATGTGCGCTCGATTGGACTATTTAGTATTGTCGAGCTCGTCAAAAATCGCGAAACCCGCGAACCACTGGTGCCCTACAACGCCAAGCCCACCGAACTGGGCCCCATGCCCGCCTTCAATGCGTACCTGCGTGAGCACGGCGTATTCACGTTCGTACGCTGGAATACCTTCTTCTGCAATCCACCGCTCACCATCACCGAAGCCCAGCTGCGTGAGGGTCTCGCAGTCATGGATCGTGCACTCGACATTGTCGATGCAAGTTTGGCATAAGGAACACACACATGCAGGTCTACCAAAACTTCATTGGCGGCGAATTTGTGACCTCACAGGGCAAACGCCGACTCCACAACGTCAACCCGGCAGACACACGTGACATTGTGGGTGAAATCGTCCAATCCACGGCTGCCGAGGCAGCCCAGGCCGTGGAAGTGGCAGCCCAAGCCTTCAAGAGCTGGCGGGCCACCCCGGCCCCCAAGCGTGGTGCCATTATCGCCAAGGCGGCTCAGATTATGGCACGCCGCAAAGAAGAAATCGCCCGCACGTTGACCCGCGAAGAGGGCAAACTGTATAGCGAGGCGCTCGGCGAGATGCAACGTGCCATCAACATTGCTGAGTTTGCGGGTGCCCACGGCCGGCGGCTCAACGGCGAGGTAATCCCCCTCGAATTGGCCAACAACGTGGGGTACACCATGAAGGAGCCAGTCGGTGTGGCCGCCATCATCACGCCGTGGAACTTCCCCGCCGCCATCCCCATCTGGAAGATTGCGCCGGCCCTCGTAGCAGGCAACACGGTCGTCTTCAAGCCGGCCAGCTTGGTACCTGCCACCGCACAGCTCTTGATGGAGTGCTTTGTCGAAGCCGGCTTACCGGCTGGCGTGCTCAACATGGTGATTGGTTCCGGTGGTGAGGTCGGCAACACATTCGTCGACCACCCTGCGGTGCGACTCGTCTCGTTCACGGGTTCGACCGACATCGGCTTGGGCATTTATCAGCGGGCAGCAGGACGTGGGATTCGGGCCCAATGCGAGATGGGTGGCAAAAACCCCGTCATCGTGTGTGACGACGCTGACCTCGACTTGGCAGTTTCAGGCGTCTACGCCGGTGCTTTTGGCTCGACCGGGCAACGCTGCACGGCCACCAGCCGCGTCATCATCCAACACGGGGTAGCTGACGCCTTCCTCGAACGGTTGATGGCACAGGTGCAAGCCATGCGCATCGGCAATCCACTCGACGCCGACATCGACATGGGTCCCAGCGTCGATGCATCACAGCTCAAGACGGTGCTCAACTACATCGAAATCGGCAAAAACCAGGGCGCTGAACTGTTGATTGGCGGCGATCAGCCCACCAGCGAGGCCTGCGCACACGGGCATTTTGTCAACCCCACCATCTTCGACAAGGTGCAACCTCACATGCGCATCCACAACGAAGAAATCTTCGGACCGGTGCTGAGTGTGGTCCGCGTCGAAAGCTTCGACGAGGCCATCGAAGTCGCCAACCACAGCGAATTCGGTCTGACGTCGAGCATCTACACGCGCGATCTGACCCGCACGTTCCGCTACATCCAAGAAATCGAAACCGGTATCACCCACGTCAACTCACCGACCCTCGGCGGCGAAGCACAAATGCCGTTCGGTGGCATGAAAAACACCGGTGTCGGACCACGTGAGCAAGGCACCGAGGTCTTTGATTTCTACACCGAAACCAAGGCTGTCTACATCGACTTCACGGGTGCCAAACGCGAGGGCAAACTCTACTAATACCAGCCTCAACAACAGACCTCTTACACCGATGGTGTAAGAGGTCTAATTGTGTTTGGTGGCGTATTCGAGCAGACTGGCTGCATGGTATTTGATGGTAGCCAGATCGGCGGCTTGAGGGTTCAACCGTGCATACATTTCGAGGTAGGCCAGTGCTTGATTGGCGTAGCCGATTTTGCTCAAAATCAGGCCATAATCACGCATTTCGTCTAGCGCACGACCATCAATGAGGAGGATCCGTTCGAGGGCGGCAGCTGCCCGTGAGAAGTCTTGCACGCGAATATGGCTACTTTTGAGATTGCGCAACATGCGCATGATGGTGTAGGTGGGAGTGGGTGACAACAGCCAAGACTGCACATCACCCTTGGTACCCTGAGCAATCAGATAGGCCGCACATTCAGACAGTGACCAGCGCCGACCACTGCGAAAAGGGTCAACCACGATGGGAGGTGCACCCGGTTGGCGAAACTGCACCATGTAGTGGGCGGGGAAGGCAACCCCTGCGCAATCAAGACCACAACGCTGCGCCACGGTCATATAGACCAGCGCCAACAAAATGGGCATACCACGGCGCGTGCGCAACACCACATCCACATAGCTGTGGTCTACGGCATAATAATCGTGCTCGGCACCACAATAGCCAAGTTCATCGAAAAAAAACGTATTGAGAACATCGATTGCGTCATTGAGCGCCATATTGGGATGCAAACGCGCCTGCACGGTGCGCACATAGCGTGCAATAGTGTCTGCCACAAATACCCGCTGGTCGACGTCTTGGTCTTCCCAGGCCACACATGCTGCCAAAGCACACATGTCGAGTGGCGATTGTTGCAATTGTTTGAGAAAAGCGTGGCGCGCGGGATGAGCAAAAGCACGGCTTCTCATGCGGATAACTCCGTCAATTCTGCCACCATCAATGTCCCATGCTGTTGGAGCCATGCATCGAGATTGAGCAATCCTTGCGCCGCACGTTCGACCACTACACTGCGTTCGACACCTTGCTGATACCGGCCAATGGCGACAATCAGGCGCACCGTACGCACCAAGCGCATAGCGAGCGGCAAAGCTTCGATTTCGGCAGCATCCCACTCGATATGATGCAACAACGCCGTCATAAAGGCCTGCACAGGCGCGGCATCATGGTTGTCGTCGAAACTGCCCCAGGCCAGCACGGCTACGGCAATTTCGATGATGCGCAAATCCACACGACTCGTTTCGAAATCCAGCACCGCTACCACTTGATTATCAACCAACAGCACATTGCGCGGCACAAACTCGCCGTGAATGATTTGTTGGGGCAAGCCATCGCGATACAGATCTGCCCACGCCTGTTGGTACTGTTGCACAATGGCAATCACTTGAGTCGCAGTATCACTACTCATGGGTGCCGTATGCATGGCCACCAATGGGTCAATGACATAGGGGTGCATACGTTGGAGTAGGCCGTAGGCGTGTGGTGATGGAGCATCGACATGAATGTGGGAGCATGCGTTGAGCAAGTCAGCCAACACAACGCCTGCAATAGCCGCAGAGGCCACGTCATCGACGGCCGGATGCTCGCCGAGGTACCAAGGCGTCATCGTCATCAACCATGAACGATACTCGTCTTCGTAGACATGCCAAAATGTGCCGGCTTTGGTACGCGTCGGCAGTGGGACCGCAAACGACAATGACTGGCGTGTCAGTGCTTCGAGCACAGCCATGGGGAACTGCAATAATTGTGGCTGTTCGTGCGCATATGTGCACAGCACGCTCCGCGTCGCATTTGCATCACAAATCAATGCCAAATGATTATGTGAACTACCACTCATGGGGTCGATGTCCCATGGCGTCGGCAAGCTCCAGATGTTGGCGAGTTCGTTGATGTTCACAGGCAGCGTCTTTCTGTAGGGAAATTACCCTTGCACCGCATGTGGCCGTAACATGCGGCGAATCAACAACAAAACCGGAATCAACAATGGCAATAATACTGCAGGCCGCGCCCCCGCCCATAACAATGCCCGCATACCGGCACGCATGCGCGAGACACGCTGCTGCGTGTCGTCGATGACCGGTGCTGGTGCCCGCACCCATGTAAAACTGAGCACTTGAGCGGTAATTGTAGGCATATCAACCAACGACAACCCGGCAATATAGACGTGTGCCACCCGACAGGCAGCCACATGCGCCAAATCACGCCACAACTCATCAGCACTCAAAGGCTGATGGCCGTCGTGTGCTTGCAAATCACCAATAGCGACTGCACTAAACTCGGGGGCGTAGTTGGCAATGACCCCAGACCCGTACGGGCGAATCATGCTACTGTGCAAACGTGCCACCGAACGATCTGCCTGGAGTTCGGGAAGCCCCATAATCCGCCGTGCAAGCGTAGATCCGCTGACACGGTCGTCACGCACAAAGGGCACCTCAAAGACCTCGATGGCCAAACCATCACGGCGAATATGCGCAAAGACTTCGTCGAACGCACGTGTCGCAGACTCGATGTGCCAATGATCGGCCACACGCTGGATGAGTACATTGGTGTTGACCTGTGGCTCAACACTGAAGTGCACCGCTTCGTGGAGGTCGGGCTCGACCTCGAGTGCCACAGCATCCCAACGCAATCCCTGCTGGATGCTCCATTGCTGCCACTGGGTATAGCGCTCACGCACAATTGCTGCATCGTGCATGCTGTAGTGTCGCACTGCATCTGTGACATCACGTGTAATCCAGGCCACCACTGGGATTTGGGCACGATTGAGCGCACGCACGCGCTCAGCACGTACCTCGGTCAAGTCGCGCACGGCTAGTACGATGCGCACACGATGTACCGCGAGCACGGCAATCGCCTCGTCGCTGATCTGATGTGACACATCTGCCGCCGGCATATCCATAATCACACTGATTGTTGGTCGATAGGTCATGGTTTCGTCATGTATAACAAAAGCTTGTCATCAAGCTGTAACAGTACTGTGTGTATCATAGCATAACCACCTCACAATGGAAGATTCGTGGGCAACAGAATGATTACAATCACCATTCGCATCATGATCAGACAAGCAATTTTGCACATCATCACAAAATACATTTGCATTTTGCAACAAAGCATGCTAAAGTACATAGCGTTGTTGTGACTCTGTAGCTCAGTGGATTAGAGCGCTTCCCTGCGGAGGAAGAGGTCGCGCGTTCGAGTCGCGCCAGAGTCGCCACCAGTGGCGGCTGACGCCGAAACGTCAGCCGCTTTTTCTACCACTCGGGAAGGTGACGGAGCGGTTGAACGTGCTCGTCTCGAAAACGAGTAGGGTGATAAGCCCTCGAGAGTTCGAATCTCTCCCTTCCCGCCAAACACACCTCGCATGACGCACACAGTGCGTGTGCGAGGTGCTTTCGTTTCTCCCCCACCACAAAGGAGTGCTCATGGCCACTCAGCGCATCCTCAAACCACGCGCACTGACACCAGGCGACACGGTGGCGGTTGTATCACCATCATGGGGTGGTCCGAGCGTCTTCCCACATATTTTGGATCAGGGGATAGGCGTGCTCCAGGGTTGGGGCTTGCGGGTATGCGAGTATCCGACAGCGCGCATGCCGGCAGACATGTTGTATCGACATCCCGAGCAACGGGCGTACGACCTCAACAACGCTTTTGCCGATCCATCAATCAAGGCAATTTTTGCGAGCATCGGCGGCGATGATAGTCTGCGCATCTTGCCGTACCTTGATATGCCACTCATCCAGCGCAATCCCAAAATCATCATGGGGTACTCAGATACGACCACCCTGCTGACGGCCATTCATCAACTCGGCATGGTCACTCTGTATGGGCCCAGTGTGATGGCAGGTATTGCCCAGTTGCCGTATTTGCCGGCAGCGCATCGCAAGCACATTCATCAGATGCTGTTTGCCCCCACAGCGCCGCTGTACTATCAGCCCAGCAGTCACTTCCATGATGGGTATCATCCATGGGAAGAGCGTACTCAGCCCAACAAGCCGTTGCAACCAGCGCAGTTCAGTCGCGGTTGGCAGTTTTTGCAGGGATCAGGGGTAGTGCATGGGCAGTTGTTTGGCGGGTGCATCGAAGTACTCGAATGGCTCAAGGGGAGTCAATACTGGCCAAGCAGTGATTTTTGGCATCACAAAGTACTTTTTTTGGAAACGTCCGAGGAACGGCCATCAATCACTGACGTAGCGCGTTGGTTGCGCAGTTATGGTCTACAAGGCATTTTTGGAAAACTGTCGGCACTCATCATCGGGCGACCACGCGACTACACGCTCCACGAACAAATTTTGCTTGACAACGAAATCATACGAGTGGTCCGCCACGAGTGGGGTGCCACACAATTGCCGATTATCACCAACTTCGATGTGGGTCACACCGAGCCCCAGTGTATTTTGCCACTCGGTGCGACTATTCACATCGACTGTCAGCAACAGCAGATTATGTTGCCCGAACCGTGGCTGACGCCAGCATAGGCCGATAGTGCAACAGCCACATGGCGACGCCGAGGAGCACGGTCAGCACGGCCGCCCAAGTCCCGGCTTGCATGGCGGTAACCGACGGCACCAAGGCGGGATGATGCCCAAACACGTAGTCGACTACGACCGATAGTGCTAACCAAGCCACAGCGGCCATACGAATGGGCAACGCGACTTCGAGCAATGCCGGCCACAACAACAAACCTTGACCGGCCATGGCCAGATGTACCACGACTAATCCGACTTCGATGGGCAACACCTCACCGGTGGCAGCCCATTTGGTACCCCAAAACAGCACCGTCCAGATGCCGTATTTGATGCACGACAAGCTGGCGATGGCAGTCAGCCAGTCAGGAGCAACACCTTGGCGTAAGCGGATGAACGCCAGCATGCCCAGCAACGCCGCCAGCGGGCAGTCGGGGATAAACAGCCAGGCCCACCACGGTGCCTGCTGGAGTTGTGGGCCATACCAGACGATGGCACCGACCACGAACCCCAGCAAGTCGGCCAACATACACACCCAAAAAATGACTGGTACTGCATTGATGATCCCCATCAACTTGCGCAAAAACCACTCACTCCATTGCCATACATCACTCATGGCTTGTATCCTTTGTGTGAATCAACCGGATCGGCACACCACCCACAGTGGCGCCTGCCGGCACATCACGATTGACCAGGCTCCCAGCTGATACCACTGCGCCATCTCCAATCACGACGCCAGGCAAAATGGTCGTATTGGCACCGATCATGACATCATTGCCGATGACCACCGGGCCCCGGCGCCATTCATGCCGCAGAAATTCATGACACAAAATGGTCGAACTATAGCCGATGATGGTGTCTTCACCAATGGTAATGTCTTGGGGGAAGAAAATATCAAGCATGACCATCAACCCCACTGCCGTGTGCGGACCAATGCGCACCCCAAGCCAGCGGTAGAGCTGGTTTTTGAGGCCAATCCAGGGTGTATAGCGAGCAATCTGAATCAACAGGGCATGCCATGCCACCCGCCACATACCCCCCGTCACCTGGGGGAAATAGTAGAGACTATTGTGTGGCCCAGGTGAGGGGTGGCGGGTCAGGCGCGCATGTCGTGCTGTGGTCGAACCCAGCGACACAGCGCTTACGCCTTGTCTGATTCGCTAATTGTCACCTTCATGAGTTCATCGCCTTGGCGAATCGACAAGATGACATCGAGCCCTTCGGTGGTGGTGCCAAATACCGTGTGGCGCCCATCGAGGTGGGCCGTCTGCTCACGCGTGTGCACCAAGAAAAATTGGCTACCGTTGGTGTTGGGGCCAGCGTTGGCCATCGACAACGCACCGGGGCCGTGTTGCAACGTGTTGCCCTTGAATTCGTCTTCGAAGCGATATCCTGGGCCACCACGGCCTGTGCCGGTGGGGTCGCCACCCTGGGCCATGAACCCAGCCATGACGCGGTGGAAGATGGTGCTGTCGTAGAAGCCGTTACGTGCCAAAAACACGAAATTATTCACGGTCTTGGGAGCCATGTCGGGGCGCAATTCGATGACCACATCGCCACGTGAGGTGTGCATGGTGGCCGTGTATCGCTTGGTGACGTCGATTTGCATCTCGGGTGGGTTTTTCCACTGTGGCTTGTCTGTCATGAGGTTCAGTCCTTTCGTATTGACGTGTCCGTGGGTATTATACCAACTCCCATCTCGTACGATGTTTGCACATCGATGAGTTGTGCTATGCTACAGGCGTGCGGTGCATGCACCCACCTCCAAATCCACTATTTCAACTTGGTTGTTCTAAGGAGGGCTTGACAGTTATGAGCCAACCCACACGTGTCGGAATCATTGGTGCCGGTGCCATTGCCATGCACGGGCACATTCCCGGTATCAAACGCCATCCACAGGGTAGTGTTGTGGCAGTCTGTGACACCAACCGCGAGCGGGCCAATGCCCTGGCACAGAGTCACGGCATCACCCAGGTCTACCAGGATTGGCGTGAACTCATCGCCAACCCCGACATTGATGCGGTGACAGTGGCGCTCCCCAATGCGTTGCATGCCGAAGTGTCGATTGCCGCCCTCAAGGCTGGCAAGCACGTCTTGTGCGAAAAACCCCTGGCAATGACTGTGGCCCAAGGCGAAGAAATGGTCGCCACCGCCCATGCCAACGGGCGTGTGCTCGCCATCAACATGAGCAACCGCCCACGTGCCGAAGTGCAGTTGATGCGCACCAAAGTGGCAGCCGGCGACATCGGCACCATCAGCTATGCTAGTGGCCGCATGATTCGCCGCGCCGGCATCCCCGGCTTTGGGAGCTGGTTCACTCGTCGCGAACTATCGGGCGGTGGCGCTCTCCTCGATATTGGCGTCCACATGCTCGACATGGTGCTACACATCCTCGGCGAGCCCAAAGTAGCTGCTATTCGTGGTGAAGTGCAAGCCGTACATGGCCCACAACGCCGTGGCTTGGGTGGCTGGGGGTCAGATCGCGTCATGGATGGTACCTTCGACGTCGATGATTTGGCTGCCTTGCACTTGCGCCTCGCCGACGGCGGGCTGGTCACCATCGAAGTAACCTGGGCGTTTTATGGCCAAAACGAAGAACGCATCCAGATTGCAGGCAGCCAGGGGGGATTCGACTTCTTCCCGACTCTGTATGGATCCGACAAACCCCTACGTATGTATGCCGATGATGCAAGTGGAGCACCCATCGAAATCATTCCCACGATTCCGCATTTGGCCGAGCCCGCTGGCATTCAGATTTATCGCCGCTTTATTGATGCGACCCGCGGCGAAGGGACGCCTATTGCCAGTGGAGACGATGGTCTCGCCATTTTGCGCCTGCTCGAAGCAACCTACCGCTCAGCTGCTGAAGGCCGCGAAATCGCACTGTAGTCTAATCACCTGCCACTCATATCATGGTAAAAACCACTGCCATGATGTGGGTGGCTGTTTACGTTCACACAAAGAATCAGACTATAGGGCCTCAGAAAAAGAGCAATTACTCCAACGATGGCCGCATTTCATCGCATCAATACCCTTCTGGGCATGTCGCATGCCATCCTGTTTCACCGGATGGGTACCAGTCGCTTACTATAGATATCCGTATGAATCGTGCCACCATGTCATTGGACACACTCGCATCCACACGAACGACAATCAATCAACGTCCACGGAAGTGGCTGCACTAGTGTGCGGCAAAATCAGATTACCAAGCCGATCACGCTTGACTTGACACATCGTCGCCTATTGCCAAACTTTCATATTTTCTTCACAGTTATAATGAGTGCATAATTTTCACTCCCCAAAATCTTCTTTCAAACTGACACGTGCTTACAATTCAACATACCAAATTGCAATTTAGTTGGTATAATTGCACGGACACTTATCATTCTTTAATACAAAGTAGTTGTATGAAACCATTTGACCTCTACCTGCAAAGTCGGCGTATTAGTATGGCCAAACGATTCATTCGTCCAAAAAGTGTTGTTTTAGATGTGGGTAGTGCTGACGGAGTACTCTTTCGTGAGTTAGCTACACATATCAGTAGTGGGATTGGCATTGATGCCGACCTACCGCACGACAGTGATCATGGCACCTATCGTCTGATTCGAGGTCATATCCCTGGCACGCCAGTGCCCAATGATTATTTTGATTGTGTCACCATGCTGGCAGTACTTGAGCACATCCCGCGTGACAGCCAACCCGACCTCGTGCAATACTGTCATGCTGCGCTCCGCAACCAAGGACGAGTGATCATCACCGTACCGTCACCACTCGTCGACATGATTTTGACGGTGCTTCAGTGGTTGCGAATTGTCGATGCCATGTCGTTGCATCAACACTATGCCTACAATCCGGCCGAGACCACGCGATTGTTCAGTGCGCCGCTGTTCAAGCTCGTGCATCGTCAACGGTTTCAGTTAGGACTCAATAATCTTTTTGCCTTCGAAAAAATCAACAATACTCATTCATAGGGCGTAATCAACCCTTTATCATGCCTTAACGTCGATATGCCACAATGACATCGACTTTTGGTATTATGATGATATTACGCACTACCAAAACACCATTGTAGCCTGTGTTGTTTGGGGAATGAGAGTTGTCAATGAAACGTCAACGCACACGCCGTACATCGGTTACCACACAGCGCCCAGAATCACGTCTGTTCAATCGCGAGCAAAGCTGGATTGACTTCAATGCGCGTGTGCTCGCCGAGGCACTCAACGCACAGGCCCCACTCCTCGAGCGAGTCAAATTCCTCTCGATTGTCAGCACCAACATGGATGAATTCTTCATGATTCGGGTGGCCGGTCTGCGCGAGCAACGGCGTGTCGGCGTGCTGACAAGATCCCCAGATGGACTCACCCCCAGCGAGCAGTTGCAGGTAATCCGGCAACGCGTGACCGAGCAACTCGACACACAACGTCGATGTTGGGTCGAAGATGTCATGCCACGATTACGCACCGAGGGCATTTGGATGCTCGATTATGCCGAGCTCAATGCCGACCAACAGCACCTGATGGATGACTACTTTATCAATCAAATTCAACCGGTACTCACGCCGCTAGCATTCGATGCGAGCCATCCCTTCCCACTCATTTCGAACCTAAGCCTGAACTTGGCGGTGGTTATTTGCAACGAATCCGGCGAACGTTTTGTACGCATCAAGGTGCCAGCAGTATTACCACGCCTTGTGCCAATCCCAATCAGCGCAGAGCGCATACCGTCACACCTGCGCGACGAGCAGTGCAGTAGTTTCGTATGGATCGAGCAAATTATTGCGGCCAACCTGCATCGGCTCTTCCCGGGTGAGGATGTGCAAGAATCACATGCGTTCCGCATTACCCGCAATGCCGACTTCGAAATCGAGGAAGACGAGGCCGATGATTTGCTCCACACCATCGAAGAAGGGGTGCGCCAACGCCGTTTTGGGGCAGTAGTACGCCTAGCGGTGCAGCCCGACATGCCACAGCGCATCCGGAGCTTGCTCCTCCAAAATCTCCATCTCGATGATGATGACCTCTACGAAATCCACGGTCAGCTCGGTTTATCGATTTTGATGCAACTACTCAAACTCGACCGCCCCGACTTAATGGTCGAGCCCGACATGCCACGTACACCACACGTGTTCCGTGAACTCGGCCACCCCAATCACCTCTGGGAGGTACTCCAGCAGCGCGACATCCTGCTCCATCACCCTTATGACTCGTTCCAACCAGTCATCAACTTCATCGAGGCTGCAGCCAGTGATCCGGATGTCTTGGCCATCAAACAGACTCTCTACCGCGTCGGCAGTAATTCACCGATTGTCAAAGCGCTCATGCGAGCCCGCGATCTCGACAAGCAGGTGACGGTACTGGTCGAACTCAAAGCACGTTTCGACGAAGAAAACAACATTACCTGGGCTCGCGCACTCGAACGGGCCGGCGTGCATGTAGTGTACGGTGTACCCAACCTCAAGACACACGCCAAAATGGCACTGGTCATCCGCCGCGAGGGGCCTCACCTACGCCGCTATGCCCACCTCGGTACTGGCAATTACAATTCCAGCACAGCTCGGATTTATACAGACATGGGATTCATGACCAGTAACGCTGATATTACGGCTGATGTGTCAGATGTATTTAATTTTTTGACGGGCTATGCCAAACATCAACAATATCGTGCTCTATTGGTTGCACCGGTCAATTTGCGCCAACAATTGTCGCAACTCATCGAGCAAGAGACGGCACATGCTCGGGCTGGCACACCGGCCCACATCATCATGAAGATGAACTCGTTGGTTGACGCCAATATGATTGAATTGTTGTACACGGCAGCCCAAGCGGGTGTCGAAATCGATTTAATCGTGCGTGGTATGTGCAGTCTGCGGCCAGGAGTAGTAGGCATGAGTGAGCGCATCCGAGTGCGAAGCATCATCGGGCACTACCTCGAGCACAGTCGGATTTTTTGGTTTGCAAACGCAGGCACACCGGCGCTGTACATGGGCAGTGCCGACCTGATGGAGCGCAACTTAGATCGGCGTGTTGAGGCGTTGTTCCCCATTCATGATGCGAGTATCCAACGATGGGTGCGCGAGCGCATGTTACAAACCTATCTTCAAGACACCGAGCGATCGCACCTGTTGCAACACACGGGAGAATGGTTGCGCAATCCACGTCGTGGCAACAATGAACTGACTGTTGACAGTCAGCTGTTTTTTGGCAGTGAGCCGACTGTGGATTAGAAACGAAGTACCGCGTCAGTGCCTAATCTTTCAGCCGTGCGACAGTGGTTTTTGGAGCAACTCGCTGAAGCGACGGCCATTCCCAACTATCTGCGTGTACGTGGCGCATCATCCTCATGACGTGTAAGGCAACGACACCTCGCGTGAGTATTTGGTTCACGAAATGTTGAAAAATGCCATATATACGCATTATTTCTTGGGAATTTCATGATTTTTTCATATCAAACAGGCATGTTGCTTGCTACAGGCTATGGTAGAATACCGCAAGGACACTCAATGGTGCCCCAAATCACTTGTGTCATCCCACCAAAAGCATAACTAGAGTAAGGAGACAACATTGTATCGACGTACCGTATCGTCGGTTGTGTTACTCGCAACAATTCTCCTCGGAATGATTATTCATCCGAGTGTCGTTGGTGCAGTACCGCACAGCCCAACTGAAGTGCCGCTTTCACAGTACTACCCGGGCTCACGCACATTTAGTGAGACAGGGCACACTATTTCAAATCATTTTTACAAGGTGTGGAACTCAACCCCCAACGCCATGTTCGTCTACGGCATGCCCATTTCGCAGCCATTCATCGAGCAGAGCTTCTCGAATCCGGGCGAGTTCTACCGCGTGCAATACTTTGAGCGTGCTATTTTGGAAGAGCATCCCGACAACGCAGGCACAAAGTACTACATTCTCGGGCGTTTGCTCGGGAGCAAGTCGGTAGCTTCACGCCTGAGTGAGGCACCATTCCAGGCAGTTGGCGACCCTGGTGACGGGAGCTACGACAGTGTGTCGAAGCACACATTGCGCAACAGTCCGGCGCCGTTCCGCAACTTCTACAACAGCAACGGTGGGATTACCGCCTTCGGTCGCCCGCTTTCGGAGCAGTTCCAAGAGGTCAACAAGGCCGACGGCAAGACCTACTGGGTGCAGTACTTTGAGCGACAGCGCATGGAATGGCACCCCGACGAGTCAAATCCAAGCAACCAAATTATGCTCGGGTTGCTCGGTAACGAATACCGTGACGCGAACCAGCAGGGCAACCCGGCCTTTACGCCTGGAGCGGCCTTGCCACCGGAGTTGTCGGGCGCCAACAACGGCGGCCTTTCAGCATCGGGCGGGATTGCATACGGCGTGAACGTCAACTTGTCGGAAAAAGACAGCGGCATTGATCGCAAGCGATCATTGCAGATGGTGCGTGATTCCGGGATGGGCTGGATACGGTTCATGGTGTACTGGCAATATCAAGACGACCAATGGAGAGGCCCGCAGTGGGGCGAACTCGACGACAAGGTCAATGACGCCCATGCGGCTGGCATCAAGGTTCTGGTGACGGTGGCTAAATCGCCATCATGGGCCACATCCAACGGCAGTGACGGCATGCCACGCCGCGATATGTTCTCACGATACAACAGCTTCCTGTCACAGATGGCCACTCGCTACAAGGGCAAGATTAACGCCTACGAAATCTGGAACGAGCCCAACTTGGCCCACGAAAACGGTGGTACTGTGGCGAATGCTTCGTACTACATGGATTTGCTGGTAGGCGCATCACAGTCCATCAAAGCGGCTGACCCGAGTGCCTACATTGTGTCAGCTGGTCCGTCATCAACAGAAACCAACAAGTCGTGGATTGCCATATCCGACTTGGTGTTCTTTGATCAGATGTTTAGCGATCCCCGCTTCAACCAATACGTGGACATTGTCGGCGCTCACCCCGGTGGTGCTGCCAACCCGGCCGACACCTGCCCAGGTGGCAAGCCGAGCCCGGCGATTGGCTGGACCAACAACACGGAGTTCTTTTTCTGTCGCATCGAAGATATCCGTACCCGCATGGTGCGCTACGGCATCAACAAGCCGATGTGGGTCACCGAGTATGGTTGGGCTACAACAAATCACTCACCGGCCTATAGCTTCGGCAATCAGACCACCTACGCAGAGCAGGCCGACTACATCATTCAGGCGATGGATCTGGCCAAAACCAAGTACAGCCCATGGTTGACTGGTTTGTTCTTGTGGAACCTGAACTACTCGGTTTCGGATGAAATCCACAAAAACAAGACGGGCAGTTATGGCAACGACCCCTTCTACGCATATAGCATTATCAACGCAGACTACAGTCCACGCCCCGCATACAACGCAATTAAGGCGTATCTGAACCGTTAGGTGTTGTAATGTCGTAGACTTGTGTTACTATGCATGTGTCTTGTCAAGGTAGGGTACGCCATGCGTGCCCTCCTTGTTTGGAATGTTGTGATCATACATTCGTGTCGTCCCAGCATATTGGAGTTCAGCATGAAACAACGAGGCTACGTGTATCGGTTCCTCATTTTGGTACTGTTGGTACCGCTGCTCATCGCCTGTGGCGGTGGCAGTGAACCAACTGCCGACAGTGGTACCGAACCAACCGCCGCCCCTGTCGCCACGAGTGCGGCAGAACCAACCGCAGAATCGCCGGCAGAAGCGACGGCAGAGCCAACTGCGGTACCAGAACCCACCGCAGAACCCGAGCCAGAGTATGTGGTCGGGCAACCAATCCGCTCTCCAATCATGGAGTTT
>VFQS010001743.1_pt1 | contig 19164 bp, 15 predicted proteins | sample 3512361 | NCBI WGS metagenome assembly VFQS01 (sample SAMN10412375, study PRJNA504923) | tailings metagenome | isolation source: Relicate 1 Philex TSF3 active mining | place: Philippines
ACGGCATAAAAAGAGGCTACCGCCTCGTTTTTTATTCATGTATGAAATAGTTCCTCCGGACTCCCTCCCTTTGGACTCCCTCCCTTCGGACTACTGCCCACTGATTATCTACTTTATGCTTTATGCTTTGTGCTTTATTATTTACATTTGCTACATGACAATTCTCTACATCATTCTAGCCCTAGTAGCCGGTGCAGGTGCTACCTATCTCCTATTTCAAGGTAAAATGGCCTTATTACAAAGTCAATTAGCCCAAGCTGGTCAAGATCAAACTAAATTGGCTTCATTGGAGGCTGAAAATCGGGCACTATTTGGAAAATTATCCCAATTAGAAGGTCAGAATGAGACCTTAAAGATGACCGTGGAAAATCAGAAATCTGATGAGGAAAAGCTCCGTAAAATGTTGGTAGATATCAGCAATGAATCTGTTCTAAGACAGGGTAAGATGCTTAGCGAACAACAGCAAGTTAAGTTAAACGATGTTTTAAACCCGTTGAAAGAGAAATTGCGCGAGTTTGAGGAAAAGGTTAATCTAGGTCAAAAAAATAGCCTAGAACAAAGTACGGTGCTTATGGAGCAGATTAAAAACTTAACAAGCCTTAATCAAACCGTAACACAGAAAACAGAAGATCTGACCAACGCACTAAAAGGGTCCAATAAGTCACAGGGGAACTGGGGGGAAATGATTTTGGAGCGCGTATTAGAAAGTTCTGGTTTGAAAAATGGGATGGAATACCAAACTCAATTTGTGACTAAAAACCAGGATCATGATACGATTAAACCAGATGCCGTTATCTTCTTACCGGACAATAAAAACTTGATTATTGATAGTAAAGTTTCACTGGTGGCTTACGAGCGATATACAAGTGCAGAGGACGGGACAGTTGAAAAAGATTTGGCACTAAAAGCACATATTGAATCACTAAAAACGCATATTAAGGAGCTTTCTTCTAAAGATTATCACACAGCCTTAGATTTAACCAGTCCTGATTTTACCTTGTTATTTATCCCCATTGAATCTGGATTTGTAGCGACCATTAGTCAAGATACTAGCTTATTCAACTATGCGTGGGATCGAAAAATTGTATTAGTCTCCCCTTCTACCCTATTGGCCACATTGCGGACAATTGCTTCCGTTTGGAAGACAGAATACCAAACTAGAAATGCCATTGAAATTGCGCGTCAGGCTGGCGATTTATATGATAAATTTGTCGGTTTCACGAAGGACATGGAAGATGTCGGGAAACACATCAAAAGAGCCGAAGATGCCCATAGCGACGCAATAAACAAATTAAGTACAGGAAAAGGTAACTTGATTAATAGAGCCCAAAATCTGCATAAATTGGGCATTAAATCGACGAAAAAGCTGAATCAGGGATTGGTTCAAGAGGATGAACCGGAGATAGAGGAAGAATAAATGTAGAGTAAAGAGTAAAGAGTTGAGAGTAGAGAGAAAAAATCTTTAATCTTTAATCTCTACTCTATAATCTCAACTCTATTTAGCAACCACCTTTATTAGGTACTCGCTTGTAAATCAATTTATTATCCCTTTCAAGATAGTCGCCTGAAACGATGGCATAGGCATATTTAGGTGCTTTAGTAACACCGCGGCTTTTGATAACAATTTTATCATTTACCTGTAGACTTTTCAATTGCTGCATTTCGGCTTTAGAAACTGGGCCCATCGAAAGGATATACTCTTCTCCTTCAATATTGACCATTACTCCAAAACCCAACCTAGCACCTTGAGGAAGAGAAAGAGAAGTTACTACTCCCTCCATAGTGGCATTATTGCGAATAAACTTATTTATTTTAACAGCCCCTGCGTGCACCTTTTTACCAACAGGTGATGCCTCCCACTTTTTAAATTGAATGCCATCTGGGCTTGCTTCCCATTTCTTCAAGGCAGCTTTACGCTCTGCAATTATTAGAGACCTGCTTGGTGATTTTGATATTGGTTCGTCTTTTGATCCAAAATTAGCGAATAACAAGCCACTTGCTAGTGCAATCGGCAAAATCAAGGAATTGGGGTTTATTTTCATGATTTTAAATTTTTGAATCAATTGCAATAAGTGAATAAAAGGTTGCACCACTGACACCGTCGGCTGACCACTGCTGTCTGTATTATGCTTTCTTCAAAAACTCCGTACGTAAAACCATCATCGATTTCTCTACTTTGCCTTCAATCTCATCAGCATCGTCCGTTAAACGAATGTTTTTAACCATCGTACCTCGTTTGATCACACTAGATGATCCGCGAACCTTTAAATCTTTAATTACAGTAACCGAATCGCCATCTTTCAAAACAGCACCATTGCTATCGCGTACGATTAATTCTTCATTCTCATCCATTGTTTTATTGTTTTTTGGTTAATTAATGAAAAGCTAGCTTATTTAGTCCAGCCATTTTTGTTATTTCTAAATCCTAAAAGGCGCTGAGCCAAATCAGGACGCTTTAATTGTGTCAAACGATTCCGAATCCAATCTTTGTACTCTGGCTTATACCAAAAGAAGTACTTGTTTTGATTCTGCTTTTCTTCCCTAGTTTTGGCCGTTTTTACAGGTTGCAAGGTATAAGGATGAACACCAGAATAATAAATTACCTCTGCCACTGTCATAGGTGTAGGTGTAAAATCCTGAACCTGCTCTAAGTGAAAACCCAAATCCTTTGTTTCCGCGGCTAGGTTAGCCATATCTTCTTCCTCACAACCGGGGTGAGAAGAAATGAAATAGGGAATGAGGGGTTGTTTTAGCCCAAATTTGGCAGAAATTTCATCATATTTCTTCTTAAATGCATGGAAATACTTGAATGATGGCTTCCGCATAATACGCAATGTTGCATCTGACGTATGTTCAGGAGCCACTTTTAAACGACCTGAAACGTGGCGCGTAATCAATTGCTCCATGTATTCGTCGTGGTTACCATCCTGGTTGTTCTTATTAAAGTCATCTACCAAAAGATCATAACGAACCCCAGATCCTACAAAGGCCTTTTTAATGGCTGGATGCTTATCTACTTTTCGGTAAATTTCCGTCAAAGGTTTGTGTGATGTATCTAAGTTATTACAAATAACTGGGTGGATACATGAAGGGCTGACACAACGAGCACAAATCTCCTCGTCCTTTCCCTTCATTCTGTACATGTTCGCAGACGGACCTCCTAAGTCAGAAATATAGCCTTTGAAATCTGGTGCTTTGGTAATTTGCTCGACCTCCTTCATGATCGATTTCTCACTTCTAGAGGCAATAAACTTGCCTTGGTGGGCTGAGATCGTACAGAAACTACATCCGCCAAAACATCCGCGGTGCATATTGACCGAGAATTTAATCATCTCAAAAGCAGGAATAGGTCCACGCTTTCTGTATTTCGGATGTGGCAAACGCGTGTATGGAAGATCAAATGATTTATCCATTTCAACCTCCTCCATCGTTTTAAAAGGAGGATTAATGACTAATACATCCTCTCCTACTTTTTGAATAATTCGGTTAGCTTGCCATTTATTAGATTCAACTTCTACAATCTTAAAGTTAGCGGCATATTTAATTTTGTCCTCTAAACAATCTTCGTGACTCGCTAACTCAACTGTTTCCCAATCACAGGCTGGAGCCGTTTTACGCAAGAATGCGACTTGATTGATATGTGTCAAATCACCCAATTTATTCCCTTCTTTCACCCCACGAATAATCTCGCGCAAAGGTTGTTCTCCCATTCCATATACCAACATATCGGCACCAGAATCAACTAAAATAGAAGGGAATAACTTATCCGCCCAGTAGTCATAATGCGTTACTCGACGAAGAGAGGCCTCGATGCCACCGATTAATACGGGTACATCAGGGTAAATTTCTTTTAAAATCTTCGTGTATACGGTGGTAGCATAATCTGGTCTAAAACCTGCTTCTCCACCTGGAGTATAGGAATCATTCGAACGTAAACGTTTGTTAGCGGTGTAGTGATTCACCATCGAATCCATACATCCAGCTGTTACCCCAAAGAAATATTTAGGCTTACCTAATTTCTTAAAATCACGTAAATCATCTTTCCAGTTTGGCTGTGCGACGATTCCCACCTTCAAACCTTCACTTTCCATGATTCTACCGATAACCGCCGTACCAAATGCCGGGTGATCCACATAGGCATCACCTGAAATTAAAATCACGTCCAGTTCCTCCCAGCCACGTTTTTCTACCTCTTTCTTGGTTAGGGGCAGCCAGTCAGTTATCGGTCTTTCTTCCATAATGTAAAATTAGGGGAATTTAGGGGCTTAACCTATTGAATATCCTGCCAAAAATCAGGAATGAATTGACATTTTTTTAGTAAATTCGTTCATAGTGATGAATTAAACCTATTTCAAAATTGAATACCGCCGAACTTCTAAATCAGTCCATTCAGTCATTGGCTAGTTCAACTGAATTAGCTTGGTTAGAGGATAAATTGAAAGCTGATTCTAAAGGCTTGTCTTTGGCCTTTGTAATAGCTCCAAGACAGATAGCTAAAACCCCGGTTGGTATTATCCCAGGTTGGAATTGGCACAATAGCACGCTTGATCAGCTTGTACGGGTATATTTACTCATTCATTTAGCAGAAAAAGAAGACGGAAAATCCCGAATCGAAACGTTGTTTGATACGGCGGAAATGAATGAATTAGTTGCACTTTACCGCGCCTTGCCCGTTTTACCTATGCCGGAAATATGGTTACATCGGGCTACTGATGCGGTTAGGTCTAATATGGGGCCAGTTTTTGATGCCATTGCCTTTGGCAATCCTTATCCTAAAGCCTATTTTTCGGAATTAGCCTGGAACCAATTAGTCTTAAAATGTATTTTCAATGATAAACCTATTCATTTAATTGAAGGATTAGATGAACGAGCAAATCAAGCTTTAGCTGATACCCTGGCAGACTTTGCACACGAAAGGTGGGCAGCAGGAAGACGAGTGCCATCGCAAGTTTGGCGATTAATCCGAAACTTCCAGACAAATACAAAAGAACAAGATTTAAAAAGACTTCAAGAAAGTTCTGATCCAAATGATCGAATAGCCGCAGAATTAATCCAAAAAAATAGCCCTCTAGAAGCCTGGAAGGTCTTAGAAAGAGAAGAAAAAGCCTATTAATATGTGCCAAAACCCCAATGAACAAAAATTAAATCCCTCCCATTTCGAGGGATCGACGGAAGAAAAACAAACCGCACACGAAGTAGACGGCGGATTTGCGGCCTATACACAGGGGATGAAATTCTTCGACCCTCATGTGCACATGACTTCCCGTACGACGGATGATTACCAAGCTCTGGCAGATGCAGGGGTGGTGGCCATCATTGAACCAGCCTTTTGGCTAGGGCAACCGCGCACAGGGCTAGCTTCTTTCAAAGACTATTTTGCGAGCTTAGTGGGTTGGGAGCGTTTTAGATCGTCTCAGTTTGGCATAAAGCATTATTGTACGATCGGCTTAAACTCGAGAGAGGCTAATAATGAAGCCTTAGCTGAGGAGGTGATGGAAATCCTGCCCTTGTTTTTACAGAAAGAGGGTGTTGTGGGAGTAGGCGAAATCGGTTTTGATGACCAAACAGCGGCAGAGGAAAAATACTACAGAGCTCAATTAGAGCTTGCGAAAGAGATGGGCTTACCAGTCCAAGTGCATACACCGCACCGCGACAAGAAAAAAGGAACGGAACGCAGTATGGCGATTGCTTTAGAACATGGTTTAGCTCCCCATATGGTCGTGATTGACCACAATAACGAAGAAACGGTGAAGTCCGTTTTAGACCAAGGTTTTTACGCAGCATTCACTATTTACCCATTTACAAAAATGGGTAATGAACGGATGGTCGAGATTGTAAAGCAATATGGATCAGAACGCATCATGGTGAATTCAGCGGCGGATTGGGGAATTTCAGATCCTTTGGCGATTCCGAAAACGGCGGCATTGATGAAAATCAAAGGGATTTCTGATGCGGATATCCAAAAAGTTACCTACCAAAATGCCCTCGATTCTTTCGCCCAGAGTGGACAAATCAACGAGCAAGATTTCATTCATGGATTAGAGATCGATCAATCCTTGAAATTTAATGGCAATACGGTATTACGTGGCGGTCAAGCTCCCCGCGTGGACAAAAACTCGATCTTTATTCGCTAATGTCTAAAATCAGAGCTTTTATTGAATTAACCCGACCAGCGAATGTGGTCACTGCCCTATCTGATATCATGGCGGGGCTAGCTATTGTGGGCTTTGTTTTTGGTCGATTAGACTACCAGTTCTACCCTGCCCTTTTCTTGGGCCTATCCAGCATGTGTTTGTATGCGGGTGGAGTGGTATTTAATGATGTCTTTGATTACGAATTGGATTCCGTCGAAAGACCCGAAAGAGCCTTGCCGAGTGGCAGAATCAAACGTTCAGAAGCCATTTTTGGGGGAATTGTGTTATTAGCACTAGGAATATTTTTGGCCTTTTGGCAAAGTCGATTAAGTGGAATTGTGGCTGTTTTTGTTACCCTATTCGCCCTTTTCTACGATTGGAAAGGGAAACATATGCGGATTTTTGGACCTATCAATATGGGTCTGTGCCGCGCATTTAATCTTCTTTTAGGGATGAGTGTGTATGAATTAGGCGTGTTAGAACACTTCCCGGTGATCGCGATTCCTTTGATTTACATAGCGGCCATTACACTAGTGAGTCGCGGAGAAGTGCATGGAGGCAAGGCGATTACACTTTATTTTGCCGGCTTTTTATTTCTGGTGGTACATGCTTCCCAGCTTTTTTTCTCAGAGAAAATCGAATTTACTCTCATCTTTGTCTTGGCCCACTTTATCCTGATTTTCAGAAAACTACGTGTTGCGATAGAAAATCCAGTTGGTAAAAACATTGGATTAACAGTAAAAACAGGTGTTTTGACACTTATATTGATGAATGCAGCGTGGGTGGCATCTAGCGGACAATGGATCGTCGCCTTCTTTGTTTTAGCCTTATTACCCGTATCTTTGGGTTTAGCTAAAAAATTCGCCGTTACGTAAACCTATGCAATCGTTAAAACAACATTTTCAGGTACCCTATTCCTACGAGGTATTCTTCACGGAACGTATATTTGCGCCGGAAAATCGCGTTTTTGCTGATTTTGTCCAAAACTTTGGCAACCCGAGCTTTCGCAAAAAGATTCTTTTTGTACTTGATAAAGGGATAACGGATATTCAGACTGAATTAACCGCAGAAATTGTCCACTATTTTCAATACCACTCTCCCGCTGATTTAGCACCAGAAATCTTGGTACTACCGGGTGGAGAGGTGTGCAAAAATGATCCTCGCTATTATGAGGAGGTCATTCGTGCGTTAGATGAGCATGGAATCGATCGTCACTCCTTTGTGGCCTGCATCGGTGGCGGGGCATTCCTAGATATGGCCGGATATGCGGCTGCCATCGCTCATCGAGGTGTGAAATTCATTCGAATCCCTACGACAGTATTATCCCAAAACGATTCGGGTGTAGGAGTTAAAAACAGCGTCAATTACCTAGGTAAGAAAAATTTCCTAGGGACATTCGCACCACCTGTAGCTGTGTTTAATGATTATTCCTTTCTAGAGAGTTTAGGGGAACGTGATTGGCGTTCCGGTATTGCGGAAGCGATTAAAGTGTCGCTCATTAAGGATATCAGCTTTTTTACCTGGTTAGAAGAAAATGCGGATGCGATGAATCAACGCGACAAGTCGGTCATGATTGAGCAGATTTACCGCTGTGCTTCGCTGCACATGCAACATATCGCTAGTGGAGATCCATTTGAATTAGGATCTGCCAGACCTTTGGATTTTGGACATTGGGCAGCGCATAAATTAGAATATTTAAGTGATTTCAAGATTCGTCACGGAGAAGCGGTGGCCATTGGAATTGCCTTAGATAGCGTCTATTCTCACTTAATTGGTCATTTGATGAAGGAGGAGGTAGACAGAATCATACACTTATTGAAGAAATTAGGTTTTGCTATTTTTCATCCTGCTTTGGCAGAAAACGACAAAATTAATTTAACCAATGGATTAAATGAGTTCAGAGAACATTTAGGCGGACAATTAACCATCACCTTGCTAGAACGAGTTGGCAAAGGAGTGGAAGTGCACGAAATGGATTTTGACCTTATTAAAAAATCCGTCGATTACTTGGAACAAATCGCTTAAAATGAAAACGCCTTACGGACACCTGAGTTATTGTAGCAATATTCATACCGGAGAGATTTGGTCAGAACATTTTGCCCAATTAAAGCAGCACGTTCCGTCAGTAAAGGCACAGGTTTCGCCGGATCAACCAATGGGTTTGGGTCTACGCTTTGCGAATCAGGCTAGTATTGATTTACAAGATCCTGCGGAATTAAAGGCCTTGCAATCATGGCTTGCTGAACAGAATCTCTACGTTTTCACTCTCAATGGATTCCCATACGGTGGTTTTCACCATACCATCGTAAAAGATCAAGTACATGCGCCTGATTGGACTACGACAGAAAGAAGGGATTATACCATTCGTTTAGCTCGTATTTTAGCTTCCTTGCTAACCGATACGGAAGGAGGTATTTCGACCTCTCCCCTTTCCTATAAATATTGGTGGAATACAGCAGAGGAGCGTAATCAAGCAATGCAAACAGCTACGCAACATCTATTGGATGTAGTCGCTGTATTAGCTGAAATCGAGAAAAACACGGGCAAAACAATTCACATCGATATCGAACCGGAGCCGGATGGCTTATTAAGCCATCACGGTGATTTTATAGACTGGTATGAACAGGTATTATTGCCTGCTGGAAATCCTGATTTGATTCGCAGACACGTGCAATTATGTTTTGACATTTGCCATTATGGGGTAAGCTTCGATGCACCTGAAGCGAGTATTCAGGAGTTGAAAGCCAAAAACATCCCCGTGGGAAAGATTCAAATCAGTTCTGCCCTACGCGTCGATTTAAGAACACAGGAAGTAGAAAAGATCGCGGAATTACGGAAATACCAAGAACCCGTTTATTTGCATCAGGTGAAAGCCTTGCATAAAGATGGTTCCTTTCAGGAATTCAAAGATCTAGATGAGGCCTTTGCTACCTATACACCCAATACATACGACGAATGGCGAGTACATTTCCACGTACCCCTCTTTTTAGAAACGTATGGCTTATTAGGTTCGACCCAAAAAGAAATCCGAGAAACGCTCGCCATCCAAAAAGCGAGTCCATTTACCAATCATTTGGAAATCGAAACCTATACCTGGGGAGTCTTACCAGCTGCCTATCAAGTACCGATGGCTGAGTCCATTAGCCGCGAAATCAAATCCATCACAGACCTACTAGGATGATGAAAAAAACTACCGTAATTGATGTGGTAGGGCTCAGCGAAAGTGTTATTTCCGCAGAGTACACCCCTTTTTTGTATGCGTATATCCAAAAGAAGCAGATTCAAAAAATACAGCCTCCTTTTCCAGCGGTAACCACCACCTCCCAATCCGTGTATTTGACCGGCAAAACCCCATCAGAACATGGCATTGTAGGGAATGGTTGGTATGATAAAACGGATTCAGAAGTCAAGTTTTGGAAACAGTCGAATTCCTTAGTGGGGGCTGAAAAAATCTGGGAGGCAGCGAAGAAGAAAGATCCAAATTTCACTTGTGCTAAAATGTTTTGGTGGTACAACATGTATTCATCAGCCGATTATTCCGTTACTCCTCGACCTCAATACCATTCAGATGGCGTGAAAGCACCCGATTGCTATTCACATCCTGCCAGCTTAAGAGATGAATTGCAAGCGAAGCTGGGTACATTCCCTTTGTTTAATTTTTGGGGACCGAATGCGAACATCAAGTCCACCCAATGGATTGCGGATGCGTCTATCTATGTGGATGAAAAATTCGATCCTACCCTAAACTTGATTTACCTGCCGCATTTAGACTATTGTCTGCAAAAATTTGGGGTGAATTTACCGGCTATTAAGAAAGAATTAAAAGAAATCGATCAGGTTTTAGAACAGTTAATTACGCATTTTGAGGCCAAAAATGCGGAGATTATCTTGCTATCCGAATATGGAATTAACGATGTCAATACGCCAATTCATTTAAATCGTGTATTGCGCGAGGCGGGTAAGATCGCCATTCGAGAAGAACAAGGTTTGGAATTATTGGATCCGGGGGCGAGCGATGCCTTTGCGGTAGCTGATCACCAGATTGCGCACATCTATTGTAAGAATCCAACTGAAATCCGAGCCATCTTAGAAAAGGTGCCAGGAATCGCTAAAATCCTCAGGGGAAAAGAATTGGAAGACTTTCAGATTGTACACGAACGTTGTGGAGATCTGGTTTTGGTCGCAGATTCTGACAAATGGTTTACCTATTATTATTGGTTAGACGATGCGAAAGCGCCGGACTTTGCGCGTTGTGTAGACATCTTTAAAAAACCAGGATACGATCCTGTCGAAATGTTCATGGATCCTAAAAATCCCTTCATAAAGCTCAGGGCGGCCTATAAATTAGCTCGAAAGCTTTTAGGATTTCGTTACCGCATGGACGTAATTCCACTCGATGCCACGCTAGTAAAAGGTTCGCACGGCAGCCCTTTCTGCGATGAGGCCTATTATCCTGTTTTCATTTCGTCGCAAATTATCGACAAACAGATACCAGCAACGCATGTATATCAATATATTTGGGAAACTATTTTTCCCACATAAATATGAAAAAGATTAGCACAATTTTTGCCTTCGTTGTAGCAATGATGGCATTCAGTAACCAAATCCACGCACAGGGAATGGATCCTCAAGCGATGGTACAACGTCAACTTGATCGCATGACCACTGAATTAAGTTTATCAAAAGATCAGGTAGCTAAAGTGGAACCCCTGATTGCAGCTCGGATGAAGAAAATGATGGAGTTACGCGAGCAAGGGATGGAAAGAGAGGAGATGATGGCTGAGATGAAAAAAGCAAACGATGCGCAGGCAGAGCAATTCAAAGCCATCTTAACTCCAGAACAGTTAGAGAAATACAAAACGATGCAAAGTCAAATGCGTCAAGGCGGACCGCCAAGAGAATAATGAAACAAAAAAGGCTCCTCGCATTGAGGAGCCTTTTTTATTTACCTAAGACGATATTTACAATCCGCTTAGGAACTACAATCACCTTCGAAGGCGTCTTACCCTCTAAATGCTTTGTTACTTGTTCATTACATAAAACCGCCGCTTCAATCTCGGCCGGTGTTGCAGTCACAGGGAATGCTAAGGTTAATTTTACCTTTCCATTAAACGAGATCGGGTAATTGAAATCATTCTCCTCTAGGAAAGCAGCGTTAAATACCGGGAATGAGGCATAGGATATACTTCCCGCTTGCTCACCTAAAGCTACCCAAAGTTCTTCCGCGATATGCGGAGCGTAAGGAGACAACAAGATCACTAATTCACGTAAAACTGATTTCTTGTGGCATTTTAAAGCACCTAAATCATTCACACAAATCATCAAGGTAGAAACCACCGTGTTAAACGAGAAGCGATCTAAATCATCTTGTACTTTGCGAATCGCTGTGTGCAATACTTTCAATTCTTCCGGAGTCGCAGGCGCGTCCACCAGTTTAGACGTGTTCGCGTTATCATCAAAGAATAATCGCCAAACTTTCCGCAAGAAATTATGAGAGCCCGAGATACTGTTGGTATTCCAAGGCTTAAATTGTTCTAGGGGTCCTAAGAACATTTCGTAGACACGAAGGGTGTCTGCGCCATATTTAGCAATTAAATCATCCGGATTAACGACGTTGAACTTCGATTTTGACATCTTCTCCACTTCCCAACCACATACATATTTGCCATCCTCTAATATAAATTCCGCATCAGCTGGCACGTCATTTCGGGATTTTTTGAAGGCCTCCAGATCTAACACATCGTTTTCTACAATATTCACATCCACGTGAAGAGCAGCTACGTCGTATTGATCTTTTAAGCCGTGAGAAACAAAAGTAACTTTAGCAGAATCCTTTAAACGATAAACAAAGTTTGAACGACCTTGAATCATCCCTTGGTTAATCAATTTCTTAGCAAATTCCTCTTCCGGCACATAGCCTAAATCTTTTAAGAATTTATTCCAAAAACGCGAATACAACAAGTGTCCCGTTGCATGCTCTGATCCCCCTATGTATAAATCCACCGCTTTCCAGTAGTTAATCGCTTCTTTCGAAGCAAATTCACGTGAATTAGTGGCATCCATGTAGCGATACCAATACCAAGAAGAGCCCGCCCAACCTGGCATTGTCGACCACTCGTAATCAAATTGTCCTTTGTACTTCCAATCTGCCGCAGCGCGTCCTAATGGAGGTTCGCCGGTCTCTGTAGGCAAGTATTTATCGATTTTAGGTAATTCCAAAGGTAATTCAGACTCTTCAATCAAATAAGGCAATAAATCGCCTGAGGCAGTTGGTTTGAAATAGACTGGAACTGGTTCTCCCCAATAACGTTGACGGCTAAAAACCGCGTTACGCATTCTGTACTGAACCTTCCCTTTTCCGATTCCGTTCTCCTCTAACCAAGTAATTAAGGTATTCGTGGCTTGCTTATATTCCATTCCATTAATCATACCTGAATTAATGTATCTACCCTCTTTTGTCGGATCAGCTTGCTTTTCGATATCTTTTTGGGCATCTAAAATAGCAGGTATAGGCAAATCAAAATGCTTCGCAAAGTTCCAGTCACGCTGATCTCCAGATGGCACACCCATAACGGCACCTGTTCCATAACCAGCTAATACGTAGTCTGCTAGAAATAAAGGAACGCGTTCTTGATTGACAGGGTTGATCACATAAGTTCCGGTGAAAACACCTGATACGGTTTTAACCTCAGAGACGCGATCTAGTTCTGAACGGGTTTTGGCCCAATTTACATAGGCTTCCACAGCCTCCTTTTGAGCTGGTGTCGTCAATTCCTCTACCCACTCGTGCTCAGGAGCTAATACCATGAAGGACACTCCATAAATCGTGTCCACACGCGTAGTGAATACTTTTATCTTCTTATCCGAAACGTTTTCAATGGCAAATTCCACATCCGTTCCAATTGATTTACCAATCCAGTTACGTTGCTGTTCTTTCAAAGAATCAGCCCAATCCACCTCATCTAAACCACGCAACAAGCGATCGGCATAGGCCGTGATGCGCATCGACCACTGGCGCATTTTCTTCTGCTCCACTGGATAACCGCCACGCTCAGAAACGCCGTCTTTGACCTCATCATTCGCTAAAACCGTCCCTAATTGTGGGCACCAGTTCACAACTGAATCATCCAAATAAGCTAGTCGGAAGCTCAATAAATACGCATATTGCTCGTCCGCAGACATCGCATTCCATTGCTCCGCTGTAATTCGAGTGACTTCTTCATCGCACACGGCTTTTAATCCAATCGAACCTTTGGCCTCTAAAATAGTCTTCAAGGTTTCAATAGACTCCGCTTTATCTGATTCCTGGTTATACCAAGAATTGAATAATTGCATAAAAATCCACTGCGTCCACTTGTAATAAGACGCATCAGAAGTTCTAACCTCTCTCGACCAGTCGAAAGAGAATCCCATATTTTTCAATTGCTCGATATAACGAGCGATATTTTGTTCTGTGGTGATAGCAGGATGCTGACCTGTTTGGATAGCATATTGCTCTGCAGGAAGGCCAAAAGAGTCAAAACCCATCGGGTGCAACACTTCATATCCCTGCAAACGCTTGTAACGCGCCATAATATCAGAGGCAATATACCCCAGCGGATGACCCACATGTAAACCTGCTCCAGATGGATACGGAAACATATCTAACACATAATATGTAGGCTTCGCTGGATTTACCTGAGCTTGGAATGTTTTATTAGCTTCCCAAAACGATTGCCAAGCTTTCTCGATCTCTCTAAACTGATACTCTGTACGCATAAAATGTTTTTATTGTAAAAGGAGATGCAAATTACGGCTTTTTTATGAAAAAATATTTACTCTACTTTGTTGGTAGATTAAGTAAAGTCTATTAGCTTTGTAGGGAATTAGAAATTTTATGACTCCCAAAAGTAATTTTCCCAGTCTATTTAAAGCCATCCAAACGATTTGGAAACGAGAACGAAGCATCACTGAAGTGATCATTCACATCAGCAATGCCTTAGCTTTAATGATTGTGGGACATCTATTGTTTACCTACCTAACAGCTGAAAAAGTAATCGCTGTCTTCAATACAGTAGATTCATCCATTTTATATTATGTTTTAGGAGGATTTATCGCCCAAATGATTGACGGCGCTTTAGGCATGGCCTATGGCGTTACAGCCACTACTTTCTTGCTATCTGTGGGAATTACCCCAGCCGCTGCCTCAGCTAGCGTTCACGCCTCAGAGGTGTTCACTTCTGGTGTTTCGGGCTACATGCATTTAAAATTTGGCAATGTGAATTCAAAATTATTTAAAACACTCGTAATTCCAGGTGTGATTGGGGCAATTCTAGGGGCTTACATTTTGTCAAGTTTAGAAGAGTATGCAGGCTACATCAAACCGATCGTTTCCATTTACACGCTATTCTTAGGCGCCATTATAATCCGAAAAGCACTCATTAAACGACAAGAGAAGCGCCAACTAAAACGGGTGGGATGGCTTGCCTTATTCGGCGGTTATTTAGATTCTATTGGCGGGGGTGGCTGGGGACCCATCGTCTCTTCCACACTTATCGCCTCAGGTCGTCATCCAAAGTATACGATCGGCAGTGTGAACTTGACTGAGTTCTTTGTCTCGTTAGCCTCGTCTATTACCTTCTTTACCGTCATCGGATTAGGTTATTTATATGTGATCATCGGTTTAATTTTAGGTGGTGTTATTGCGGCTCCGATTGCAGCCCGATTAGCTAATAAATTACCAGTAAAATCGATGATGATTCTCGTAGGAATCGTAATTATCATCGTCAGTCTACGTCAGATTATCTTAGGGGTTCCAAAATTTTTGTAGATATTTGCAGTCAATTGTCATAACAGGCTAATGATTGTTAATACACAAACACTTCTAGAAAAGTTTTTATCCTCCACGGGTGTATCCACCGATACGCGAAAAATCCAAGCAGGCAATTTATTCTTCGCCTTAAAAGGACCTAATTTTAATGCCAATGCGATGGCAGCGGAAGCATTAGAAAAAGGAGCTCAATATGCTATCATTGATGATGCGGATTATTTAGCCGGAGAACGCACTTTACTCGTAGAGGATGGATTGTTAGCCTTGCAAGCTTTGGCAACCACCTACCGCCAAACCTTAACCATTCCAATTATCGGTCTAACGGGGTCGAACGGGAAGACTACGACGAAGGAATTAATCTTTTCTGTATTATCCCAAAAATACCATTGCTTTGCCACTACCGGCAACCTCAACAACCACATTGGAGTTCCGCTTTCTGTATTATCCATTAAAAAGGAGCACGAAATTGCGGTGATCGAGATGGGTGCAAACAAGCAAGGGGACATCAAGGAACTCGTCGACATCGCTCAACCCACACATGGCTTGATTACCAATATCGGTAAAGCACATTTAGAAGGATTTGGTGGAATCGAAGGAGTTCGTAAAGGAAAGGGAGAGCTTTTTGATTTTTTACAAGCTTCAAAAGGGATTACGTTTTTACCTCAACAAGGAGGAGCGGTTCAAGAAATATTCCACGAAAGAGGCATGCAAAACGCTGTTTACACGAACGAAGCGATGCCTACTACCCTAGTGGAGGCAAAACCGATGGTGCGTTATGCGCTTGCCTCCGGAGAAATTATTGATTCCCACTTACCAGGTATCTATAATTTTGAGAATATTCAACTAGCTATAGCCGTAGGTAAATTCTTCGCATTGACAGACGACCAATGCAATACAGGAATAAGCACCTACGTACCTAATAATCACCGATCCCAATTCATCAAAATAGGATCTAACCAAGTTTTGATGGATGCCTATAACGCTAATCCATCGTCAATGTCTGCTGCCATTTCCCATTTCGCGGAAACGGAAGGAACGCCTAAGCTACTTATTTTAGGAGATATGTTTGAGCTAGGAGATTCCTCCATGGAAGAGCATGCCTCACTAGGGAAGCTTATTGCTGGATTATCCTTTGAAAAAGTGCTTTTAGTGGGGCAGCACATGCAGCACGCCTTAATTCATTTGCCTTCAGCTTATTATTTCCCTGATAAATTTGGCCTACATACTTGGCTTCAAGATCACCCTATTCAGGACAGTTTTCTTTTAGTTAAAGGTTCTAGAGGCATTCAACTCGAAAGTGTTTTGGCATTTTTAGAAAATTCCAAATAATTGCATTAAATTTGCACTTTAGTAAGAAAATCATCTTTCAAAAATATACACAATGGCATCACAATCGGGTACCTATGTACCATACAAAGTTAAAGACATTGCCTTAGCAGACTGGGGTCGTAAAGAAATTCAATTAGCAGAAGCAGAAATGCCAGGTTTGATGGCATTACGTGCGGAATTTGGCGCAGCACAACCTCTAAAAGGTGCGCGCATTGCAGGTTGTCTTCACATGACCATCCAAACAGCAGTTTTAATCGAAACATTAACCGCTTTAGGTGCTGAGGTTACTTGGTCATCTTGTAACATTTTCTCTACACAAGATCACGCAGCAGCGGCTATCGCAGCGGCAGGAATTCCCGTTTATGCTTGGAAAGGGATGAACGAGGAAGAATTCAACTGGTGTATTGAGCAGACTTTATTCTTCGGAGAAGAGCGTCAACCATTGAACATGATCTTGGATGATGGTGGTGATTTAACCAATATGGTTTTTGATGAGTATCCTGAGTTGATTTCAGGCATCAAAGGCTTATCAGAAGAAACTACGACAGGTGTTCACCGTCTATATGAGCGTATGAAGAATGGCACCTTATTCTTGCCAGCGATCAACGTAAATGACTCAGTAACGAAGTCTAAATTTGATAACAAATACGGTTGCAAAGAGTCCTTAGTAGATGCGATTCGTCGTGCGACAGACTTAATGTTAGCAGGTAAAGTAGCGGTAGTAGCGGGTTACGGTGACGTAGGAAAAGGTTCTGCTGATTCATTACGTGGCGCAGGTTGCCGTGTATTAGTAACGGAAATTGATCCAATCTGTGCTTTACAAGCAGCTATGGATGGCTACGAAGTAGTTCCAATGGACGAAGCAGCGACACGTGCAAACATCTTTGTAACAGCGACTGGTAACGTGAAAATCATCCGTGATCGTCACTTCAAAGCAATGAAAGACAAAGCAATCGTTTGTAACATCGGTCACTTTGATAACGAAATCGATATGGAGTGGTTGAACAGCAACTACGGTTCTACGAAAGATCAAATCAAACCACAAGTGGATATGTACACGGTGGATGGTAAAAATATCATTGTATTGGCAGAAGGTCGTTTGGTGAACTTAGGCTGTGCCATGGGTCACCCATCCTTCGTGATGTCTAACTCGTTCTGTAACCAAACATTGGCTCAATTAGAGCTTTGGGCGAACTCTGCGAACTACGAGAATAAAGTGTACATTCTGCCTAAGCACTTAGATGAGAAAGTAGCTTACTTACACTTAGCGCACATTGGCGCTAAATTAGAGAAGTTAGAGAAAGAGCAGGCTGAATACATTGGCGTTCCTCAAGCAGGGCCATACAAGCCAGAGCACTACAGATACTAGGATTTACTTCCTGTTCGGTTTAAAAAGGCCGCGACTCTTCGAGTCGCGGCCTTTTTCATTATCAGTTACTTGGTAATCTCTATCAGTGGGCACTAAACTTTCAAAGATTAGGCTACCTTTATCCTAGTACTCACATTTTAACCACTAATACAATGAAAAATCACTACACGACCTATGTCGTGGCAATCCTATTTGCCTGCACCTTAATGGCCTCTTCTTGCTCTAAGGACCCAGCTAACTCCATTCTTCCTGCGAACTCAGCTCCTACCTTGTTAAACTCGAATGGCTTTTTAGCCTTTGAAGATCAAGTCGCTTTTCAGACTTATGTCGAAAAATTCCAAAAAAATCCTTCTGACCCCAGCATTTTGCACGACATTCAATTCTTAGAGTCACAAAGAACGGCATTGCGCAAATTAGATTCACTTACACTGACACAAATAGCGCAATCAGGCGACCTCAGTGGTTTTGAACACATGCTAAAACTCGTAGGTAATGGCGATGACAAATCACTTCAGCCTATCGTGGACGACCCCATATTAAGCCGGTTGATAAACAAAGATGGACTGATACAAATAGGCGAACTAGTCTACCAGGTCCATCCTTCTAAAGTCTTTCAAATTAGAATGGTAGACTTCGAGCAAAACAAGGTCAATTTCCTCGCATCTCCTGAGAAAGTGGTCCAAGCAACGGTTTATCAAAGTCAGTCTGCTTCTGGCATCAAAAATACAATTAGCAAAACGATGAACATGGTCGAAAGCAATACAGTCACCTATGAAAATCCGGGGCAAGGAACGTGTCGATTTACCGCAGAAGTTTACCTTTTAGACCTTGGTTTCTACCGAAAATTGGCTGTCCGCGTAAAGCATGAATGGCGTCAACGCTTTTGGTTCACCTATTATTGGGGTAATAGTAGTGCAGCTATGTCTATGGAAGGTGACATTAACTTCCTCGAGTATTACACTCCTTTTTCAAAACACTATTCTGCAAGCACCCAAGATAATTATAAAATCGAAACAGTGATCGACGAAACCTTCAATTATGTCCCCCTAAATTGGGCTTCAAATAGTGGAACGGCTATTTGCCGGGGAAGAAATGGCCTTACTTATTCCTTACATTTTTAATCTCCAGACTATGAAATTCCTAATCCCTTTTATCCTGCTTTTGGTCACTCTTCAAATAAGAGGACAAGAAACCAAGCCATTGTATTCCATCTCTATTTTAACGCCTTCCATTGGCATAGAGAAGAAAATACAAGAAAATAACTCGCTGAAATTTTCGATTGGAAACTCCATCGGATATGGGAGTACAAATGGTATACAATCTAAATTATGGATGTTGAGAGGTGAATACCGACACTATTATAATTTAGAAAAAAGGAGAGACGAAGGACGTCTCTCCACTCCTTCTTCTGGTAATTATATCGGATTGTTTGCGGAGCCTTCTTTTGTATTTTTAAAAGGGGAAGAGGAAACCAATCTATTTGCAGGAGGTGTCTGGGGTATTCAACGAAACTACAGTAGCCA
>VFQS010001744.1_pt1 | contig 19157 bp, 13 predicted proteins | sample 3512361 | NCBI WGS metagenome assembly VFQS01 (sample SAMN10412375, study PRJNA504923) | tailings metagenome | isolation source: Relicate 1 Philex TSF3 active mining | place: Philippines
TAATAAATATCCTTACAGGAGTTGGTACACCAGGGAACCAGAAAATATGACCCCAGAAATGTTTGTTGGTACTGAATAGAATAACAAAAAATGAAATAACACCGAGAACGATTGTAAAGGCAATATTACCTGTAACGTTTGCTGAACCTGGTAATAATCCAAACAAGTTATTGATCAAAATAAAGAAGAAGACAGTCAGCAAGTAAGGAAGATACTTCATGTACTTATGGCCAAGATTTGGCTTTGCAACCTCATCTCTAACAAAAGTAATTACCGGTTCAATAGCATTCTGCCATCCTTTAGGGGCAGAGGTTACACCCTGTCCTTTTTTATACTTAGCTGCTACACTCAACATTACCACAACCAATAGTGTGAGTGCAATGAGCATCTGCACTACATTCTTAGTGATGGATAAATCATATACATGTTCATTAGGATCTTCAGCATGTATTTTATCATGCTCCATTTTGTAGCCGCTATAAGCTTCATGGCCATGATGAAATTTTGAAGAAGAGAAAACTGAAAGACCTCTTTCCTTTGAATAAAGGATGATGGGAAGTGGAATAGTTGCATGAAATTCGGAACCATCAGCTTTCTTCAAGGTGAAGAAATGGAACTCATGTGAATCCTGAATGTGCTCCATGATCACTTTTGCTGGGTTGAGCTTCTCACCAGCTACTTCCTCGTTTGCAGCTGCAGGCAGGGAAATCAGTACCCCAAAAAGGCTGAAACACGCTACCAGCAAAGATTTTAGGCCATTCAGACGCATAATTGCACTCAAATTTTGCGCAAAGATAGTGCCGAAATGCCTAATAAAGCTAGGGAAAGTGAAAAAATATCAGTCAATTTTCGACTGCCGCTGGAGTTCGATTAATTTGGCATAGGCTCCCCCCTTTTGAAGAAGTTCCTGGTGGTTACCAGACTCGAGGATTTCACCCTGATCCAAAACCAATATTTGATGAGCTTTTTGAATGGTAGAAAGTCTATGGGCAATCACAATAGAGGTCCTTCCCGCAGTCAGGATATCAATCGCACGCTGAATCAAACCCTCGGTATGTGCATCTACAGAAGATGTGGCTTCATCCAGAATCAATATAGCAGGCTTGTACAAGAGGGCTCTTATGAATGAAAGCAATTGTCTTTGTCCTAATGATAAAGTAGCCCCCCTTTCCATCACATTGTAATCATATCCACCAGGTAACTGCATGATAAAATCATGAATACCAATGAGTTGGGCGGCTTCAATGACTTCATGTCGACTAATCCTAGGGTTTCTAAGCGTTACATTATCGATAATTGTACCCGAAAACAAGAAAACATCTTGCAAAACGACAGCAATTCCTGACCTAAGTGATTGAATTTCAATATTTTCAATAGGAATACCATCGAGCAATATTTCACCGGTTTTGTGCTGATACAAACGATTAATCAAGTTGATGATGGTCGATTTTCCACTACCTGTATGTCCAACTATTGCGAGGGTTTTTCCAACTGGGACATCAAAACTGATGTTCTTAAGAACGGGGTGACCCTCAACATAGTAAAAACTGACATTCTTGAATTTCACCTCGCCTTTTAATTCGACTGCCTGCGGATTATGTTGAACTGGAAGTGTATCTGGATTATCTAAAACAACCAATATCCGCTCACCGGCAACCATACCCATTTGTAGCACATTAAATTTATCGGCGATTACCCTTAGTGGCCTGAAAAGCAGGTTCAGTAAAAGTGTAAATGAGACCACTTTACCGGCCATTTCCATTGCCTGATCAACTCCAATTGAGGTTGTGGTGGTTGCAGCAAACCAAACCAGAATGCCCATAGAAAAAGCAAGTACGATTTCAACAACGGGAAAGAATACAGAATAGGCAAAGATGGCTTTGATATTAGCATCTCTGTGTTTTTGGTTGATGGCAATAAATTTTTCCTGCTCTCTGTGTTCTGCCGTGAACGACTGAATGATTTGCATACCCGAAATATGTTCCTGCACAAATGCATTCAAAGATGCAATTGCATTTCTGACACTAATGAATGATTTATTTACACTTTCCTTAAAAAAATAAGTGGCGATAATTAAAAAAGGGAAAGGTATAATACAAACTAGTGCCAGTTGCCAGTCGGTATAAAACATAGCAACCAAAATAGCTATGATAGAGAGGAAGTCGGCCAATATAGGCACTAACCCTTCCGCAAAAATATCATTCACAGCCTCAATATCATTGATTGTTCTGGTTGTTAGGGTACCAATTGGTGTTTTATCGAATTGTGCCACATTGAGAGACAGAATTTTATCATACACTTTTACCCTGATGTCTTTCACTACTTTATGTCCGAGCCAGGAGGTGAGGTAGGTAAAGAAAAAACGTAAAGCTGATTCGACGATGAGTAGACCGACTTGAATCAATGTAATTATCAAAAGAAATTGAGTGACCGTTTCAACTGATGAGGTCTCCGATTCATTTGTCTTTTTTAAAGTCTCATTGATGAGCAATGGCCTGACAGGTGCAATGACAGCAAGAAATACCGCGAGGAAAGTCGACAAATAAAATTTGCCAGCATAGGGTTTTGCAAACGCAAAAATTTTCAGCAACAACTGTACATCAAAAATCTTTTTCTTTTTTTCTTTTTCAGTGGACACCCCCATAACTATTGCATCAAAGATCTCTGTTTTTAAATGCCTTTATAAACAATGCGCCCATATTCTTGTGCGGTGGTATATAATTCTCAAATCTCTCCTTGGCTTCAGTGCCTTCAAACTGCTTCGCCAAAGCCTTCCAGAGATTGATCCAGTCGATTTCATCCTCATAAAGTAAAGACTCATTGATCAATTTCAAAACAGGTTCATTGACCAGCCTTGATCCAACTTCTTTGGAAGATATAATTTGTGCATCAGGACAAATTTGCAAGACAGAAGTAAGGTTTTGATAACTACCACAGGAACCCAATACAATTACTTTTGCAGAAGTGGGCAATTGATCAATAGTGTATTTCAAATGATAACTATGTCCACGATGAATAACGATTGTAGGATCATATCCATTAGCCATCATATGCTCCCCTAAAAGTTTTTGTGCTTTTGCATCAGGATCATCACCTTTTGAGTTGTCTAATGGCTTGTTAGCAAAAATGAGTATTGGCTTTCCCACTTGAGAGCTAATTTCAACCCAGTTTTCATTTTGTGTAATTTTCCACTCTTTTTTTCCTTTAAAAAGCGTCATGAAGTTTTGAAAAGACTGAATTCCATCTTTATCCCCATAGAAAAAAACTTGCTGTATCACACGACCAGCAGTATCGCTCAACAATGAGGTTGGAAGCAAATAAACGGGAGGTATTTTGTACTTGACAGCGAGTTGATCTGTGGTGTCTTCAGCAGAAAGAAAAAGTAAATTCAAAATATCATAAATGGTCTCCCCCCTACTGTTATTATTCAATAAATTTTGATTGTAGTTTGCAAGCACCTCTTGTTTCATTAAAGCGTTCAGTGTAGAATCAGTAATACTACCATAAGAATCTGCCACATCTACTGCATCTTCTAAATTACTGGTACGGTCTAAACCCCGCACAAAAGCTTTCATCAAGAGTTGGGCATTCCCTGGTTGCATAGACGAGAGAAACGCATCGAGCTTATTATAACTTGCTGCCATTCTGATGAACTTCTTAAACCTGTCAAATTTCACCAACATCAACAAACTATCTCCATTTTTCTGTGGAGACTTTGCCATCATTCTATTGAAAACACCCACATAGCTTGATGTATAGATGACATCTTCTCCTGTAACAATAATATAATACAGCTCCTTTGCATTTAATGGTTGCAAGACTTTGAATCGTTTATCATCAGGGAGATCATGCAATGCATTTATCTCATTAATATAGAGTTCTTCAGCCTTTCGTTTAATCATTAACCCCATTTCTTTATATAAAATTGGGGTATCCTTTTTTCTTACATCATCTACATATTCCAACTGTGTTTTTACCAATAATCGGTAATATTTAAGATTGTCTTTTGCCGCTTGTTTTATACTATCAATAGAAATTCTACCCTTCTGAATTGCGTGTAAAAATGGAAAAATTAGCCTGCCTGAACGTTCATCAGAAATCTTGACTATCAACTGAACCAAAGGGTCATTTATTTTTCTGATTTGTTTGCCAATTTTTGTCTCAGCAGCAGCAGCATAATTGTAAAACTTATCTGGGAAAATAGTTGCGCAGCCAATCAACAAACTATCAGCAAAGGGTTGGTCAAGATAAGGTTCAATCTTTACTAATACTTCACCAGGATGCATGTCAGCAAACTGTTGAAACAACACTACTCTGGCTAGATTTAGTCCAGGGTTTTCAAAAAATACAGTATTATCCCCTAACAAAATTTTGTTGATTGGATAACTGTATTGCTCAACAGACCTACCCAAGCCTATACCTGCTTTATCTTTGAGTAAATACACTTTATATGCCTCAAATAACTGAATTGCAGTCTCTGCTGAAAACTGAACAGTTCGTAATGCATTATTACAACCTTCAAGAGTTATTTTAATACCAGTCAGGTATTTGATTTTTGCTCGATGATCAAGGCTATCATCACTTTCAATTTCATTTTGAAGCAAATCTACCTGTCTGGTGTAAACGTCAGTAAGTAAAAGATTTAAATCAATGTCACGACTAGCTGAAATGATTTTATCCTGTTTCCCATCTACCCCGTAAAGCTTAACCTGAAGGGCGTCAATATCTTCATGCAACTGAACTCTTCTGATGTCTATGGCAAGTCGGCCAGTATCGGCTGAAGCCCACACAGCAGAAAATGACAGACTATATAAAACAGATAAAAAAAGACTTTTCCACCTCAACATCTTGTAAAATTAGTACATATTCAGGCAACTCATTTTGGGGTGTTAACAATTTGGTAATCATGAAAATCCCAACTATCCCTAAAATGAACTGTAACTTTGTAAAAAATCATAAAATCGTGTCAGCTGGCAAAAAAATACTAATAGCAGATGATGAGCCAGATATCCTGGAAATCATCAGTTATAACCTACAACTCCACGGTTATGATGTTGTAACAGCGAAAGATGGTGATCAAGCTATTCAAAAAGCAAAACAGGTACAGCCAGACCTCATCATTTTAGACATCATGATGCCAAAAAAGAATGGTATAGAAGTCTGTAAAATACTCAGGGGCCAGCCAGAATTTAATGACACCATCATCGTCTTTTTAACAGCATTAAATGATGAACTCTCCCATGTAAAAGGACTAGAATATGGCGCTGATGACTTTATCAGCAAGCCTATTTCACCCAAAATCATGGTATCCAAAGTAAGCTCCTTCTTTAGAAGGATTAATAAGCCTGAAAACAACAATACCATTGAGTTGGGTGATATTAAAATAGTACCTGATGAATATATGGTCTATTACAAAGACCAACCCATCAACTTAGCCAAAAAAGAATTTGAACTGTTGAACTACCTCGCCTCAAAACCAGGAAGGGTTTTCCTTAGGAATGAGATTCTCAATAGAATTTGGGGAAGTGAGGTTATTGTAGGCGACAGAACGATTGATGTCCATATCAGAAAAATTCGCCAAAAATTAGGCATAGATTGTATTACAACCGTTAAGGGCGTAGGATATAAATTCGAGCTCTGATTTCGTACATTGCAGTATGTTCGAATCTAAAAGCCCCACTTCAGGCAGGATCTCTTTCTACATTTCACTTGTAGCGGCTATACTAAACTTATTGGTATTGCTTTTATTGTCGGTCAATAAAATTTTAATACTAATTGCAACAGTTTCTGTCTTAATTATCACTTTTTTATTTTCCAACTATATCATTGAAGAATTCATCAACAGAAAAATAAAGTTGATTTATAAATTCATTTACCAAACCAAAGCATCAAAAAGAGAAGAATTTTACCAGAATAAAGTCTTGCCTCAGAAAAACCTTGAAGAAGTTGGTGAAGAAGTCTTGCAATGGGCAGATCAAAGAAAGGCAGAAATGGAACTACTGGAAAAGAACGAGGCTTTCAGGAAAGAGTTTCTACAAAACCTGGCTCATGAGTTCAAAACTCCTGCTTTTGCTATACAGGGCTATTTAGAAACCTTGATTTCAGGCGCAATGGATAACCCTGAGGTCAGTAAAAAATTTTTAAATAATGCCTACCAAAACACAGAACGCTTGATCAATTTGATTTCTGATTTGGATGAGATAACACGACTAGAAAGCGGTAAACAACAAATGCATTTCCAACAGTTTGTTATACAGGACTTGGTAACCGAGGTCTATGATGCATTAATGATTAAAACACAGGCAAAAAATATAAAATGCCGGATTAAGAAGGGATGTGAACAGCCAATAACTGTTTATGCCGATAAAGAAAAAATTCGTCAGGTTATTACCAATCTGGTAGACAATGCAATTAAGTATGGCAATCAGGATGGATATGTTGAAGCCAGTATTTATAAAACCGACAACAACAGTGTCCTTTTTGAGATCAGTGATGATGGTATTGGTATAGCAGAAGAACATTTGTCGAGAATATTTGAACGCTTTTACAGAACAGATTATGGAAGAAGCAGAAATATTGGTGGTACAGGCCTTGGACTGGCTATCTGTAAACACATTATTGAAGCACATGGCCAGATCATCCATGTTAGAAGTACCCCAGGCGTTGGAACTACATTTGGATTTACACTAAGGAAGAATTAATCTGCAAATGCTTAAAAAAGAGCCCCGACAAGAATGCCGGGGCGTTGCAATTAAAAGCCTGTTTTGGGCCTTTCAGCCTAAACATAACTGCAATAAAGATGCTTACTCAATGTAACCGAGTAGTTAAGCCTATATTAAGCATTGATTAACTTAATGCAAACAAATCTTAAAGTAAATGCTCTTGTAATGATTTAGAAGACCATGTCTTTTTTTCAGTAATCCATTGGCTTGTATGCTCCTTAACACCACCCAAAATTGACCATGCATCTACCATATGTTCTTTTTTAATAATTTTTACTTTGAACGCCTGGTTTACTTCCACCTTTCCAGCTATTTGACCATTTAACAAATACAAAGTTGAATTGAAAATTTTCCCAACCATTTTGTGAGACTTACCATAAATACAATCTCCTATAATAATACCTAATACCTGTTGATCGCTTGGAGAAAATAAAATGTTGTTCTGGATTACAGCAACTACTTCTTCTTGCTTATTTCTAATAACATACATACAGTAATGTTTGACACAAGGTGAAACATTTATGTTAACTGTATATTACTCATATGTTATTTATCATCCCTTTTTAAAACTATCATGATTAATACATTCGAAATAATTTCCTCACATTTTAGTAATGATCTCGTAATGATTTACTAAGATAAAGAGAAGAAATTCATTGAAACAAATTCATGATTAAAAGAAAACTAGATATAGTTGTCATTAGCGATACGCATTTAGGAACTTATGGATGTCACTCGACAGAGTTAGTTAATTACCTGAGAAGCATAGAAACAAAATTACTTGTATTGAATGGAGACATTATTGATATCTGGCAATTCAGAAAGCATTTTTTTCCATCTTCCCACATGCAAGTGATTAAAGAAATTTTTGCACACCTTTCAAGAGGAACCAAAATTGTTTACATAACAGGTAATCATGATGAAGCGCTAAGAAGATACAGTGGTCTGAAATTGGGTAATTTCCAGTTAGCTGATAAATTAGTTCTTGAAATCGATGGCAATAAAACCTGGATTTTTCATGGTGACGTATTCGATGCAACAACCAAAGGAAGTGCTAAGATTATTGCCAAATTGGGTGGCCATGGCTACGACTTGCTAATATTAATGAATAGGGCAATAAACTGGGTTTTAAAAAGTATTGGTCGAGAAAAAATGAGCTTGAGTAAGAAAGTAAAAAACAGTGTCAAAAAAGCAGTGAAATGGATTGGTGATTTTGAGCAAACTGCTGCAGAACTAGCCATTGAAAATGAATATACACATGTTATTTGCGGGCATATACATCAACCACAAATCAAAAATATTGTCACAGAGAAAGGAATGGTTACCTATATGAATAGTGGTGACTGGATTGAGAATCTTACCACCCTTGAATATGTCAATCACAAATGGGAAATTTATCATTTTGATGAAAAAGAACATAAAACATCCCTTGAAAAAGAATTGAAGGATAATAATAAAATCCCTTCGCTAAATGTTATATCAGAAGAAGTCTCATTTTTCTTTAACTCAATCCTACCCTCAGCATAATAGATGAAAATATTTTACGCTGTTCAAGCAACTGGAAACGGACACATAAGTAGAGCGACAGAAATTTTGCCATTTCTTCAGCAATACGGAGAAGTTGATGTGTTTTTAAGTGGCTCAAATTATAGTTTAAAGTCATCCTTACCAGTAGTATACAGAAGTAAAGGTGTAAGCCTAATTTATGACCAGCATAATGGGAGGGTTGACATAAAAAAAACCATCCATTCAATTTCACTGAGAAAAATTTGGACAGAAGCTAAATTCCTGCCAATTGAGAAATATGATTTGATAATCAATGATTTTGAATGCATCACATCATTGGCTTGCAGATTAAAAAAGGTGAAATCAATACACTTGGGCCATCAAGCATCATTTGCCAGTAAAAAAGTTCCACGCCCTTCTAGAAGAGATATTATTGGAGAATGGGTATTGAAAAAATATGCAACCGGGTCAGAAAATATTGGCTTTCATTTTAAAGAATATGATGCTAATATCTATAACCCAATAATCAAAAACAGCATATTTGAGGCAGATCCTAAAGATAAAGGCCATATAACAGTTTACTTGGGCCAGTATAAAACATCTATCATCATAGACACCTTATTAAAAATCAAAGATTTCAATTTTGAAATATTTTGTAAAGAACAAAAAGAAATTGAGATTAGAAATAATTGCAAAATTATTCCAATCAACCAGGATCTATTTACAAAAAGCCTAATCAATTGTCATGGTATAATTACTGGCGCAGGCTTTGAGACGCCAGCAGAAGCCTTGTATCTGGAAAAGAAATTGATGGTTATTCCGCTAAAAGGACAATATGAGCAACTATGTAATGCTGAAGCACTAAAGGAATTCAATGTAGTAATTACAGAAAATTTTACTGAAGAATTCTATCAAAACTTTAACCATTGGATACATCATACAAAACAAGTCAAATTAAATATTTCAAAGACAACAGCTGAGATTATAAAAGAAATAATTGAAGGAAAACCAATACTTCAAATAGATCATTTTGAAAATGAATGGCAGTTACCGATAGGGCTAAACCAACATAAAATTGCAGGTAACTAATTAAGCAGATAATTCTTCGTACAAATGTTGAATTAAACCATCAACTAACCCTACCTTAGGCACAAGAATTTCATTAATGGAAGCCCACTTCATGACTTGCGTATAAATCAATAAAGCTGGAACAATTACATCTGCACGATCTTCTCTAAGTTGATACATCTGAATTCGCTCTTCCAATGTACATGAAGAGAATTCCTTATAATACGATTTAAGCATATCAAGATCAAGTGTTTTGCCATCTTTACGCTTACTCAAGGAAAATACTTTATTGATATTCCCGCCAGTACCTATAGCCAATAGTTTTGAGTAGTCTTTAGTTGCCTCCTTCAGGGTTATTTTCATATAATCCCAATCGGTATCACTGACCTGATTTTTTAACAACCGAATGGTTCCAATTTTGAAGGATTCCTTAAAAATAAGTTGCCCCTTTGAAATTAATGTTAGCTCTGTACTTCCGCCACCTACATCTACATACAAATAGTTAGTATCCTGATCCAGTTTCTCTGCAATGTGAGACTCATAAATCAAGGAAGCCTCAAAATCACCGGAAATTACTTGAATATTTATACCAGTTTCAAGAAACACTTTTTGTACAATCTCTTTACGGTTTTTTGCGTCACGCATGGCACTTGTTGCCACAGCAATATGCTTAGTGACACCATATGCATTCATGATGTGGCTGTATGCTTTCATTGATTGAAAAAGCATTCCTCGCTTTTCTTTTGAGATTTCTCCAGTTTCAAAAACATCAAACCCTAGACGAAGTGGAATTCTAACTAGATTTAATTTATTGAACTTTGTTTGTCCGCCTTCAACAGGTATAACTTCAGAAATTAATAACCTACATGCGTTTGTCCCGATATCAATTGCCGCGAGTTTCACTATTTATTTGCAAGAGTTTTTTGTAGAGATAATTAAAAGTTTCAGCCTGAGAACGTATTTTTTTCTTACCCTGTGAAGATACATAGTTGTTGGTAAAATTTATGTCCAATATCCTTGACTTCACATTATCTACTAACTGAATTTGCAAAATATCAAGTACATCACGCTTAATTTGTTCATCAATAATTGGACAGGCAGCCTCTACCCTATGATCTAAATTACGCACCATCCAGTCGGCGCTAGATATATACATGAGTTCCTTGCCCCCATGATAAAAATACATAACTCTACCATGTTCAAGATATTGATCTACTATACTTATTGCAAAAGGCTCTTTTTGGCCTTTCTTCAATATACGCTTTAGTGAGTAAATTCCTCGAATGATTAACTGAACTTCCACACCTTCAGATGCAGCCTGGTATAATTTCTCCACAAGTGTTACATCACTCAAAGAATTCAACTTTAAAATTATTTTTGCCGGCTTCCCTTTTTTTGCCTCCTTTATTTCCTTGTCTATAAACCCAACTATTTGAGTCCTCATATTAACCGGACTAACAAGTAGGGTTTTACATTCTTGTAATGCAGCTTTATGTGCGACAGGATTTTCGAGATAGTAAAATATTCTGTTAATATCTGCCATAACATTTCTGTTTGAGGTTAACAAACAAAAATCACTATAAATATTAGCAGACTTTTCATTCAGATTTCCAGTACTCACAAAACCATATTGTATTGTTTTATTGCCAACTCTTTTTTTGATAACACAAATTTTGGCATGAACTTTCATATTGGGTATTCCCAAAATCACACGCACCCCTTCTTCTTCTAACACTGATTTCCAAGCTAGATTAGCCTCTTCATCAAACCTTGCCTTAAGCTCCAACATCACTTCAACTTTCTTGCCATTTCTGGATGCATTGACTAATGCATTGATGACTTTAGAATCGGATGCGAGTCGGTATGCTGTAATTCTAATGGAGACAACATCAGGATCTATAGCAGCTTCACGCAACAAATCAATGATTGTTCCAAAGGAGTGATAAGGAAAATTTAAAAATACATCTTTGTGCTGAATAACATCCGTTACTCGCAATGAACTTTTCAATTCTGGATGCACAAAGGAACTTACCTTTTTCTTTACAGGAGGAAAAACATTTGGGAAATCCATAAAATGTTTGAAATTATGAATTCTCCCTCCTGGGATGATACTTGACTTTGCATCAAGTTTTAGCTTTCGTGTGAGGAAGTTTAAAAGCCCACTATCCATTTCTTTATCGTAGACAAAACGAACAGGTTTACCTTTTCTACGCTTTTTTAAACCCTTTTGCATTTTTTCTACCAGTGATGTACTGATATCATTGTCTAAATCCAGCTCTGCATCTTTAGTCACCTTAAAAATATGCGCATCAAATTGATCATAGCCAAAGTATGAAAAGATATAAGGTAGGTTAACTCTAATGATATCCTCCAACAAAATAATATGTGTTTCATTTCCAGAACTTGGAAGGATAACAAATCTACCTAACGATTTAGATGGAATCTCAATAAGGGAATACTTCTGTTTATACGCCGATTTTTTTTGACGCATAACAACACCAAGATAAATACTCTTATCTCGGAGATAAGGCATTTCAGGAATAGATTCAACCATGAGAGGAATGATATTAGAACGAACTTCCTGCTCAAAATAATCGACAACAAATGCTTTTTGCTCTTTATTCAGCTGTTTATCATTTTTGATAAAAATTTTATTTTTCCTTAGTTCAAGTTGAATATTAACCCAGATTCTGTCAAATTCACTTTGTTGTTGAAGCACAATATGCATCAATTCATTGAGAATTTCTACTGGGTAGTCTTCCAGATGCATATTTAGCTTCTTGGTATTCGCTCCAAGCTCTTGCATTCTTTTTAAGGTTGCCACCCTAACCCTAAAGAATTCATCTAAATTATTAGAAAAAATCCCCAAAAACCTAATTCTGTCTTTTAGTGCAACAGTTTTATCATTAGCCTCTTGAAGTACACGTGCATTAAAACTGAGCCAGCTGATATCCCTGGGCAGAAAACTTGCTTTAGCCATGGTGCAATTTAAAAAAGGAGATCAGCAGGTTTGGCTGTTCAAAATGAATTTTATGTTAATTTAAGTGTGAAATGAAGAATCAAGCAAAATATATAAAACTCCTGACAGCAATTATATTTCTGACACTCACTGTTTCAAGCTATGCTGATGAAAATTTGCCTAAAGATTCAATAGCAATCAATTTTTTAGGAAGTCCTTTAAAATTAAATATTGAAAAAAAGCAAGTACAAGAAATAGTAATTAAGCTAGCCAAGAATCATTCACTAAACCATGATGCATTAACCAATGAAACTTCTTTGATTAAAAAAAATATTGAGGAAATTCAAAAGGAGAAACAATTACCTGATTGGCTGGTTTATCAACTAATTAGAAGAATTGCTGAACAAATTAACTCCAAATACATTGATTACACCCAATATACATTGACAAAATATTTATTACTAATAATAACAGGATTTGAACCTGTTGTTTATACCTCAAATGACAAAATTCTGCTTTATATAAAATCGACAGATACTGTTTTTAATTTGCCAAATAAAAAAATTGATGGCAAACAGTTTGTTTGCCTCAATTATCATGACTATGGCTATCAAATTAATTTTGGATTAGAAAAGTTTTACCAGAAGAAAATGAATTTACCAAATGAAGGAAGGGATTTTCGGTATACAATTGATTATTTACCTTCATTTCACAAAGAAACATACATTGATAAAAATGTATCATTTTATTATAAACACAGGAAAGAATCTTTTAATATTCTGGTAAATCCCGAGATACAAGATTACTTTACCAATTATCCTGTAACAGAATACAGATATCAATTCAATATACCTTTTAGTGAAATTGCCTACTTCAAATTAATTCCCGAATTAAAATCGAGAATCAAAAATTTATCAATAGAAAAAGGTGTAGAATACATTATGACCTTTGTTAGAGATGGCTTTGAATTTGAAACTGACACCAGGTTGTTTGGACGTGAGAAACGGCTTTCTGCAGAGGAAACATTGACGTATAATTTAAGTGATTGCGAAGACCGATCTGCACTATTTTTCCTTCTGGTCAAAGAAATTTATCATTTACCAATGGCAATTCTTTCCTATCCAGAACATGTAAATGTAGCAGTAAAATTGCCTCGAAATAAGGGACTTACCATAAATATAGATAATGATCAATTTACCATTTGCGAACCCACCCCTCAAAAAACAAAACGAGGTATTGGTTGGATGCCACGTGAAATCAGAAAACAACCTTTTGAAATTGCATATATCTATAACAAATAAAAAAGGAGCTGCACCATGTGCAACTCCTTTTATGTAGGATGTTATTATGTTTAGTAGGCTGTGGCCTGTGGATCCCAGTTTGCCCAACCAGCAGTCCAGTTGGTAGTTCCCATTGCCCCTCTAAATGTCCCTGTTGTAAAGAAAGAGTTTAATCCTGTAAAACTAGCACCAGTCAATGCAGGAGAACCTGCCTTAGGTAAGAAGTTAGGATTAGTTGAATAATAAGGCAAGGTAAGCTGTGCATCATCTGCATTAGCTAGCGTAAGACAACCTTCTGATTCAGCTTTTGTTTGTAAGGCTGCAGCTGTAATTACAGCAAGCGCATTCGCATCTCCACGATAAATTGCAGTTGCGGTATTTGAGTGCAAAAGATTATTTTTAAATTCAGATGTACCAGCAACATAGGCATTAGCTGTTGCAGCAGACTCCATTGAGAAGCCACCTTTCTGCCATCCTACCACAATTGAATTTCTCAATACAAATTGAGTTCCTCTTCTAAACCTAAGTCCGAAATTATGATTGGCAGCAGTACCTGTTGCATTATTTGGACCAACAAAAGTAAAGTTACTCAACTGAGGTCTTGTTACTGGTGTTGCAGCAGAACCAGTACCATCATTATCACACTCAATACCATTACCTGCATCACCACCATCAACGAAATCTGGTTTACGACAAGCAATACCATATTGGATTCTTCCTGAGTAACCGAAATCAAAATCAAAATCATCATCTGCTGTTGCGAATGCGATTAGGTTTTTACAGTTAACTGTACCACCAAAGAATTCAAATGCATCGTCGTTACCAAATGAAACTTGTACATTTTCAATGATTGTACCAGAACCTACACCACCCAAAGTCAATCCGTTGATTTCGGAACCAGGTTCAGCAGCAATACCAGCAAATTCAATTCTTACAAATCTCAAGATACCACTATCATCATTAGGGTCAGTTCCTCCATATTTTCTACCAACACCTCCTTCAATGACTGGAGCTGGATCTAGTGGTCTATTGGTTGGCGCTTTACCCAACATGATAATTCCACCCCAATCACCTGGTGTTCTTTGACCAATTGGCTTACCACTTGTAAATACAATTGGAGAAGTAGATCTGCCATCAGCAATCAACTTAGCACCTCTCTCAATAATCAGCGCGCCTTTTTCAGTAATATCACTTACGATAACTGAACCAGGAGCAATTGTAAGGGTATTTCCTTCTGTAACATAAACATATCCTTTTAAAGTATACTTACCCTTTGGCAAATAATAACTCTTGTTGATGATACCTTGAATAAGCCCACCGTTGGCTGCAGGATCCTGAGGATCAGCAGAATTTCCACCACCAGTGTTGTTGTTGTTGATGGTTTCGTCAAAATTCACTTTGATGCAAGAGCTAAACGTAAGCATCGTGAACGCCATCAAACCAAGTACGATTCTTTTCATAATTGAGGTTTTTATCTTTTTTTATTTTTTCTTACCAATATTGAAGTCATATGTAAAGCCTACAGTAACTGTGCTTCCTTGTTTATACGAGTTGAATAATCTGTCTACGCCTTCTTGGAATCCAGTATTATCATTTATGTTTTCATAGAAATAAAACGCGTTATTGAGAATATCCTGGAAATTGATTCTGATCTCACCTTGACCAGCCAATACTTTTTTAGACAACTGAATATCAATTTGATTTCTTGGGCGTTCATATACGTTAGGAAACTCTTCGTTACCAACAAGTGTTAAACGCTGACCAACTCTGTTATACAATACAGATGCGTTAAACAAATCACTGGTATACTGTAAACCAGCATTTAATAAGTAAGGAGATTGGCCTTGTAGGGGACGATCTGCTTTGATTGTCTTGCTATCAGCACCCAAATCATTAAAAACTACTTCAGATCTTAAATAGGTGTAGTTACCAAAGACACTCAACGGTTTAAGAGCTGGCGAAATGAATTCCAGACCTTTACGAATTTCTATTTCGAAACCTAATGTAGTTGCGCTTAATGCATTTTGATAGAAATATCTTCTAGCATCTGCGTTACTTCCTGGGTCAAGCCTGAACTCAATAGGATCTGTGAATGCCTTATAAAACACTCCAAGGGTTATGGCTTCACCGGCTTTTGGATAGAGTTCATACCTTAAGTCGTAATTCAAAATAGATGTTCTCCTCAATGATGTATCACCTTTTACACCATAATTCATTTCATAATCAAAGAAAGCGAACTCTGCTAATTCCCTGAATTCAGGTCTGGCCACTGTTCTGCTCACAGAAGCTCTAAGGTTTTGCTTGTTACCTACATTCAACAAAATATTCATTGAAGGGAGGAAGTCCCATTTCTCAGTCAACCTCACACTCCTATTACCAGTTTGCTCTTTAGATGTCAACAATTGCTGGAAGTTCTCTGCACGGAGTCCCCATATGAATCTGAAATCACCAAATTTGTTGTCCATCATACCATAGGCGGAGTTCAATACTGATAAACCAAAATACCTATCAGAGTTATTCGTAAACTCTTCAAGAATATAACCAGACAAGCCCATGTTATCAGGAAGGAAGGCTTGATCAACTGGCTTGAACGCATTTGCAGAATTAAATGAATTAAAATTGGTGAAATTGTATCTGAAAATTCTACTTCTAAAATCACGCATTCTCGCTAAAGTCGAACCACCAAACTTCAAAGTTTGTTTATCCTTACCACCCCAGTTCATTGGGATGATAAATTGTCCGCCCGCTCCAGCACTATAATCTTTCAAATCAGAATAAAATCTCCTGGTATCATCCGGATCAATTTCAAAAGGCTCATCTGTATTAATTGCCCTGGCATACAATGCGCTTCTTAAATCTGGTTGCTTTTTCCAATTCAAACCTGCATTACCATTCCATTTGAATTTGATTCCCTTTGCAGAAAGTTGATGCTCACCTTCAATTTGAGAACTAAACAAACTTCTTTGATTTAAATAAGAAGAATAAAATCTTAAATCATTTCTTCTATTGGTATTAAAACCCTCTCTTGTATAATAGTTATCCTCATACAATTGGTTAAACAAATTCTTGAAGGCAATTTTATGCTTACCCTTTACCCATGCTACATTTATTATACCCCCCAGATTTGTTTGATAACGATTTTGCTTATCGCGGAAATTAAATACAGGTGTACCATCTGCCTCATAGAAAGCTTTCTCTACATCATAAATCAACATAGAGTTTCTATAATTGAGTGCTACTAAGGTTCCCAAGTTTGCACCATTTTTCAACTTGTGGTTTTGCGCATAAGTAAAGTTGAAAGTCTTGATTGGTGCTGCTTTTACGTTAACAGGCGCATAAACATCACCTCTGAACTCTTGTGTCAATTCAATTTGCTTATTCAAACCTGCAGCGTCTTTACCCAAGGCACGATAGATTTGTGCAGTCGCAGGGAAACTATCAGGAATATTTCTAGTGCCATCATCGAAACCCAACCAATCATACCTGTTTCTTCTGTTGCTGGTAAAGTCCTTAAAGGTTGATTGGTTGTTGTATCCCAATCCAAATCCAACAGTGATAACATCTTTACTTGGGATATCTTTTGTATTCACTTGCACCAATCCTCCAGAAAACTCTCCAGTAAATTCAGGAGTTGCAGTTTTATTGATAACAATATTATCAATCAATGCAGCAGGGAACATATCGAATGAGAAAGCTTTCTTATCTGGCTCACTACTTGGAAGCAATGCAGAGTTTAGCATGGCAGAATTGTATCTGTCGCTCAGACCTCTTACAATTACAAACTTGTTATCTTGAATTGCAGCTCCACTTACACGCTTTAATACCTCACCAGTATTTTTATCAGGCGTTCTTCTGATAAAGTCTGCAGCCAAGCCACTTGAAAGGGCTGTGTTTGTTCTTTGAAAAGTAAGTAAAGCGACTGTACTCTCTTGACGACGTGTAGAACGTATAACAATTGCCTCACTATTTTTTGATTGAGGCTCTAATACAACGGTAATGGTGTTATCAGCATTCAAACCAATTTCAATTTCTGAAACCACCTTGGTATTATAACCGACACTGGAAACAGTAAACGTATATTTTTTATTCGCTTCTAATGTAACATCAAACTGTCCATCTAAATTGGCAACCACTGTTCGTTTTAGCTCTTCAATAATAATTGATGCGCCTGCAACAGCCTCATTTTTTGTATTGATTACTTTTCCGCTCACCTTAACCGACTGCGCAAAAGATACACCCACTAGAAAAAGGCTGAAAAAAGTGACAGACAACAGTTTTTTAAAATTCCTTGCTTGCATAACTCTCATTGTGTTGCAAAGGAACTATCGTAGCGTTAATAGGGTGTTAGCAGGCGGTTAACCAATTGTAACCTGTATGTTACCTACATGTTAACAAGCTTTCATTTTGTTTAAAAAAACCGCATCTTTGTCAACATAACTAATCACATGAAAGGCATTATTTTAGCAGGAGGCTCAGGAACCAGACTCTACCCCATAACCTACGCAATCAGTAAACAAATCATGCCGGTTTACGACAAACCCATGATCTACTACCCTTTATCTACCCTCATGCTATCGGGAATCAAGGATATTCTTATTATTTCCACACCCCAAGACTTACCCCAATTCCAGAAACTATTTGGAGATGGAAGCCATCTTGGACTGAATTTCAGTTATGCAGAGCAGGCTGTCCCCAATGGCCTCGCCCAGGCCTTTGTTATAGGTGAAGAATTCATTGGCAATGACGCTTGTGCATTGGTACTGGGAGATAATATCTTCTACGGAATGGGACTTGGTAAAACTTTAGAAAAAAATGCCAACCCTGATGGAGGAATTGTTTATGCCTATCAGGTTAGCGACCCAGAAAGATATGGTGTTGTAGAATTTGATCATGAAATGAAGGCCATTTCAATAGAAGAAAAACCAATAAAACCTAAAAGCAAATTTGCTGTACCGGGTCTTTATTTCTACGACAATAATGTAGTTGAGATAGCGAAGAATATTCAACCTTCCCCTAGAGGAGAATATGAAATAACAGATGTCAACCTGGCTTATTTAAAGAGCGGAAAACTACATGTTTCTGTACTCGATAGAGGTACCGCGTGGCTGGATACCGGTACATTCGATTCACTCATGCAGGCCTCCCAATTCATTCAGGTAATTGAACAAAGACAGGGTATTAAAATTGCCTGTATCGAAGAAATTGCCTGGAGGAAAGGATTTATCAATACTGAACAATTGGTAAAACTGGCAACCCCATTGCTAAAAAGTGGATACGGCACTTACTTGATGGACCTCATTAATTAAACCCACATGAAAAAACAAGTACTGGTAACTGGAGGAACTGGATATATTGGCTCCCATACTATAGTAGATTTGATTGAAAATGGTTACGAGGTAATTTCTGCAGATAATAATTCCCGTTCCACACCAGGTATGTTAGAGGGAATAGAAAAAATCACTGGAAAAAAGATAAAGAATTACAAAGTCGATCTATGTAACTATGATGAAACCCGCGCCATATTTGAAGAAAATAACGAATTGGCAGGTGTGATTCATTTTGCGGCATACAAAGCAGTTGGCGAATCTGTTGAAAAACCATTGCTTTATTTTCACAACAACC
>VFQS010001745.1_pt1 | contig 19151 bp, 15 predicted proteins | sample 3512361 | NCBI WGS metagenome assembly VFQS01 (sample SAMN10412375, study PRJNA504923) | tailings metagenome | isolation source: Relicate 1 Philex TSF3 active mining | place: Philippines
TAAATCTCAACGCCGATGTATTTGGTCTGCAAAAATTCATGAACGCCATCAAATCCGCCTTCACGACCAAGCCCTGATTGTTTAACGCCGCCAAATGGCGCAGCTGGATCCGAAAGCAAGCCACGATTAATTCCAACCATGCCTGCCTCAATTCCTTCGGCAAATCGGATTGCGCGTTTGAGATCTTCTGAATACACGTAACTAATGAGACCGTATTCAGTCTCATTAGCGAGCTTGAGAGCCTCTTCATCAGTATCAAAAAGCACAATTGGTGCTACTGGTCCAAAGACTTCGTTGGCCAAGATCTCATCATTCTTAGCCACTTCGAGAACAGTTGCGGGATAAAAAGCTCCGACACCCTCTGGTGTTGTTCCACCAAGATGAACTTTTGCACCACGAGCTTTAGAAGCATCCACTAACTCTGCAATTTTGTTTCGTTCTTTGACAGAAACACTTGCCCCTAACTGGGTTCCAGCTTCACGTCCTACGCCCATCTTGAGAGCTGCCATGGCCTTAGCAAATTCTGCAATGAACTTATCGCCGATAGATCGGGCTACGTAAATGCGATTTGCTGCAGTGCAAGCTGCGCCTCCATTACGCATTTTTGCCATCATCAAGCCTTTAACAGCTTCTTCAATATTTGCATCATCAAGAACTACGAAAGGTGCGTTACCACCGAGTTCCATCGAGCAACGGATAACTTGATCAGCAGCTTCCTTAAGAAGAATTTTTCCAACTTGAGTGGAACCAGTAAAAGATAAATTCTTTACACGTGGATCATGAAGAACTTTGCTAATGGCTGGACCTGATTGTGGAGGGAGGATCACATTGAGGACGCCTTTGGGCAGACCGCAACGTTCGAGAATATCGACGATAGCGAGCGCAGTCAGCGGTGTCTCGCCCGCAGGCTTAAGAATCATGGTGCAACCAGCTGCAACTGCAGGTCCAATCTTGCGCGTTGCCATTCCGGCAGGAAAGTTCCAGGGGGTAATCAGGAGTGAGACACCGATTGGTTGATGAGTTACCAAGATGCGCTTGTCACCCGCTGGTGCCATGCGGAAATCACCCGAGATGCGAACTGTTTCTTCAGCGAACCAGCGGAAAAATTCCGCGGCGTAATTTACTTCGGCTCGTGCATCAGCAAGCGCCTTGCCATTTTCCTTTGAGATGAGTTCAGCTAAGTAATCTGCTTCGGCAATCATCATCTCAAAAGCTTTTCGCAAAATTTCGCTGCGAACTCGAGGCGCAGTTTTAGCCCAGTTTGCGGCGGCGCGGTCAGCGGCATCGATTGCGGCAAGGTTCTGTTCATCGCTAGAAGTGGCTACTTTTGCAATTACTGAGCCATCGCTGGGATCGATGACATCTACCGTGCCAGCACCGTCTACCCACTGACCATCGATATATAACTGAGTGCGCATAAGATAAGCATACTTAAGAGTGGGGAGTAGGTGTGGCTAAGTCTTGGACCGATGATGCACCCCAACCTGTGGCGTTGAAAGATCATGCACACGTCAAGGATTCTTTTTCATATCGGGTAAAGCGATTCTTTCTTGGTGGTGCTCTTAATCGCCACACACTCAGCCATCAACGGTTGAGCAAGCGTTACGCCTTAGGAATTCTCTCTTCTGACTGTATTTCATCTTCTGCATATGGTTCAGAACAAATTCTGATTGCGCTGCTTCCAGCTTTTGGTCTAGCAGCCTTCACGATTTTGATGCCGATGACAGGAATCGTTCTTCTTATTCTCATTATCATCACGCTCTCTTATCGCCATGTAATCCAGGTTTATACAAAAACTGGTGGAGCCTACATAGTCTCGCGCGATAACTTCGGTCCGGTAGTCGCACAGATTGCTGCGGTCGCGCTGATGCTTGATTACATCGTTACCTTGGCAATTCAATCAGCGGCTGGCGTTGCTGCAATTATCTCTACATTCCCTTCGCTAGAGCCTTACAAGATGCCGATGATCTTTACGGTCATTATCGTCTTGACCTACGGAAATCTTCGCGGAGTTAAAGAGGCAGGAAAAGCTTTCGCATTCCCAACTTACTTCTTCGTGGGTTGCATGTTCATTGTCTTTGGAATGGGGCTATGGCGTCTATCTAATGACACCCTGCCGTTACTTGAAACAGATTTACCGGGTGCAATCCCGCTAGGAGAAGAACAAGGCCTGCTCACCTTTGCAGCAGTGTTTATTCTGCTACGCGCCTTTGCAAACGGAGGTTCTTCTCTAACTGGACTTGAGGCAATTTCTGATGGAGTGGCGCTCTTCAAAGCACCCGAGCATGTAAACGCAAAACGCACTCTGGTCATTATGAGCACGCTTCTAGGAATACTGGTTCTCGGTGTTTCTTACTTCGCACACCATATTCATGCAATGCCTTACGAATCAGGTGTCCCCACTGTTATTTCGCAGATCGCCAAGGCCGCTGTTGGCGAAAGTGGTTTTGGAACATTTATGTTCATCATGGTTCAGCTTGCAACCATGCTCATCTTATTTGCAGGAGCCAATACCACTTATAGCGCCTTCCCGCTCCTGGTTAACTTTGTAGCTGCAGATGGCTATCTACCGCGACAGTTAACAAAGCGTGGGCACCGTTTGGCCTTCTCTAATGGAATTCTCCTTCTTGCCGGAGGCGGTGCATTCTTAGTTTTAATTACTGCAGGATCTGTCGAACATCTGGTCGCTTTCTATGCTCTCGGAGTCTTTACCGGTTTTACTTTGGCTGGTTTTGGAATGACTAAGTATTTCTTGCGCACCAAGCCAGAAAAATGGAAAATCAAAGTTTTTGTTAATGGACTTGCAGGCGGTATTTCATTTGCCATCGTCATTATCTTTTCTATAGTCAAGTTCACTCAGGGTGCATGGTTAGTTCTGATTACCGCACCGATTATGGTTGCCTCATTCTTACGTTTACGTCGTCAATATGCGCGTGAACAGAGCGCGCTCTCAGTTAAGTCACATCAAGAACGTGCAACTTCGATGTCACGCCACAATGTCACTATCTTTGTTGACAGCGTAGATATTGCGACTGTAGGTGCGGTTCGGTATGCACGCAGCCTTAAGCCACATAAAATTAAAGCAGTTCACTTTGTTATTGATGATCGACGCGCAGAAGCTATTCAAAAGGCTTGGGCAGAGTCCGAAGCACTCGAAGATGTGCAATTGGATCTGATTGATTGCCCAGATCGGCGAATTGCAAACTCCGCACTTGATTATGCAATCCGCAAGACCGAAAAACCTGATGTTGAACTCACCATTTTGTTGCCACGTCGCGCCTACTCTCGATTCCTTGGAAGGTTGCTACACGATCAAACTGCTGAAGAAATTGCCTCTCCAATTTCACAACTAGAACGCGTCGTTGCGACGATTGTGCCCTTTGATGTAAATCGGATTACCTCTGGAAAGAAGCTGGTCGGTACTCATCAAGAGGTTAAAGAACCTGTCGCAAGACCCGAACCAGCTAAACCAGCGCAAGTAGCTCCTAAGGAATTTGCTCCGGTCACTCACTATGCCGATGATGTAACTCCAATCGGCTCTATTGAATGGCGCAAGCGTTCTAAAGTTCATGGACGAGTGACATCAATTAGTACAGCTCCTCGTGGTTCTGCTCCAATGCTGCAGGTTGAAGTCTGGGACGAAACCGGCGGAATAACCCTGAACTTCTTAGGTCGTCGCGAAATTGCAGGCTTAGAGGTTGGTATGGAGATGCGCGCTGAAGGCATGGTCGGTGAAGAAGATGGCCAATTGACCATCTTGAATCCCTCTTATGAACTACTTGTATAGCGCTATTTATCGGTAAAAAAATTCTTCAGTAAAGCAGCACACTCTTTTTCAAGAATTCCAGCTGTCACTTCTACTTTAAAGATTGAACGTGGATCTCGTAAAACATCCCAAACAGAGCCAACGGCTCCTGCCTTCTCATCCCATGCGCCGAATATGAGACGAGAAATTCGTGACTGCGCAATTGCGCCAGCACACATCGCGCAAGGTTCTAGCGTCACAATTAAGGTGCAGCCATCGAGTCGAGAATTTTGTAAACGCGAGGCAGCGTTTCGGATTGCCACGATCTCAGCGTGTGCAGTCGGATCGTTATTGGCTTCACGTTCATTAGCGCCTTTACCAATGACGACACCATCTTTATTGATGACAATTGCACCAACTGGAACATCACCACTGACTGATGCGGAATTGGCAATAGCGATTGCATCTTGCATGAGTTGTTCGGGAGTGCGTTGCGAAATTTTAAGACTCCAAAACTTCTGTTAATTGATCTGCAAATCCTAATCGAACCGCAATAGCTTCAATCAATTCATCTGGATATAAATCAGCATCATCACAGAGTGTCGACAGTTCCATCCCATTCAGACCAAGATCAGCAAAAATATCTAAATCGCCAGCGGGAAGCGGTTCATCATCTTCTTCAGGAGCATCGATATCACCGAGCTCAAGAAATTCGGCGGCAACTTCATAATCCAGCGCACATGTAACATCGCTGAGAAAGTATTTAATGTGTGTACCTAAAACGCGAATCGCAAGTACGAATTCATCATCAATGGCTATCAGAGCGACTGCACCACCATTTGTTTGTTGTGTCTTTAATCGGTCGATGATGTGAGTTAAGTCATCAGGGTCAGGAAGGCTTGCAACCGACCAGCGGCCATCTTCATGCCACGCCTCAATCGCAAAGTCTTGGGTTACATCTGACACATCTCCCATATTGGCACTCATTGAGAAGGAATAAAAGCCCTGTAAGGTAGGTGACATGAAAGTTCACGTTGCTAATCACCCGCTGATCTCTCACAAATTGACTGTTCTGCGCGACGAAAGAACCGATTCTCCAACTTTCCGCTTGCTCGTCTCTGAACTCGTAACGCTGCTTGCCTACGAAGCTACTCGAGATGTACGAACAAAAACAATCTCAATTAAGACTCCGGTGACAGAAACTACTGGACTAGTCATGGCCGAACCGCAGCCTGTAGTCGTACCAATTCTGCGTGCAGGGCTAGGAATGCTTGATGGAATGACCAAGCTTCTGCCAACTGCTCAAGTTGGTTTCCTAGGAATGGTTCGCGATGAAGAAACTTTGCAGGCAAGCACTTATGCCAATCGACTTCCCGAAGATTTATCTGGGCGTCAAGTCTTTGTTCTGGATCCAATGTTGGCAACTGGTGGAACTCTTGTGGCGGCTATTGAATATCTCATCGAACGCGGTGCCAACGAAATTACAGCAATCTGTCTCCTTGCCGCTCCTGAAGGTTTAAAGGTTTTGGAAGATACATTTAAGAATTCTGGTATCCCAATCACCATTGTCACTGGTTCATTAGACGAGAAACTCAATGAGAAGGGCTACATCGTTCCTGGTCTAGGCGATGCCGGCGATCGACTTTACGGAGTCGTGTAAATGGCTTCCACTTCTCCTGGATACGGAATAACTATTCGTGTTGAAGGTTCTCCTGAACTTCAACCGGTTGCACTTATAACTGCGACAATCACAAATGCAGGGGCAACAATCACGGCCCTTGACGTTGTCGAATCACTCCTCGAAAAGGTTGTTATAGACGTCACCTGCGACACTATCGATGCTGAACATGCTCAAAATATTCATGGCGCTCTATCTGCACATGACGGCCTGACAGTTCGAAAGATTAGCGACCGAACATTTTTGCTCCACTTAGGTGGAAAGATCGAAGTCAATTCCAAAGTTCCTCTAAAGACGCGCGATGATTTATCTCGCGCCTACACACCAGGGGTAGCGCGTATTTCGCAGGCTATTGTCGATGATCCCTCAGATGTGCGTCGCCTAACCATGAAGCGAAATACAGTCGCTGTCGTCACCGACGGCTCTGCTGTATTGGGTCTTGGAAATATTGGACCTGCGGCGGCTCTTCCCGTGATGGAGGGCAAGGCCGCCCTCTTTAAGAGATTTGCCAATGTCGATGCGTGGCCTGTCTGTCTTGATACGCAAGATGTTGATGAAATCGTTCGTACAGTTCAGTTGATTGCTCCGGTGTATGGAGGAATTAATCTCGAAGACATCTCTGCACCGCGCTGCTTTGAAGTTGAAAGACGTTTACGCGAACTACTCGACATCCCTGTTTTTCATGATGATCAACATGGGACCGCGATTGTTGTTCTTGCTGCGTTACGCAATGCACTGAAATTAGTGAAAAAGGAGATGAGCAAGGTAAAAATCGTGATGAGTGGTGCAGGTGCTGCTGGAACTGCAATCGCTCGTCTACTGGTACTCAGTGGGGCCACCAACATCATCGCCTTCGATAAAGATGGAGTGATTTGTAAAGATTCCCCATCTGAAGATTCCATGAGAGCTTGGTTTATTGAAAATTCCAATTCCGAGAATTTCAAAGGTGACATTCACCAAGCCATGAATGGCGCTGATATCTTCATCGGCGTTAGCGCTCCCAAAGTTCTCTCTGAAGAAGATGTGAAATCTATGGCCCCTGGTTCAATCGTCTTCGCTTTGGCAAACCCAGATCCTGAAATCGATCCCGCTATCGCTCGCAAATATGCGACGGTAGTTGCTACTGGACGAAGTGATCACCCTAACCAAATAAATAATGTCTTGGCATTTCCTGGAATCTTCCGTGGCCTTCTTGATGCACAGGCGCATAAGATCACAGACAAACTACTGGTTGCTGCGGCAGAGGCGATTGCTGATTGCGTTAGCGAAGCTCAACTCAATACATCTTTTATTGTCCCCAGCGTCTTTGATGCAAATGTAGTCACCAAAGTAGCTGCTGCAGTAAAGAAGTCGGTGTAATGGAACTGCTTGCCTCTTTTGATGAGCAATTTGCCGCAATGGCCCCTTTTATTTTTTACGTGGTAGTTGGAGCAATCGTCTTTATCGAAACTGGGCTCCTCTTCGGATTTTTTCTTCCAGGCGACTCTGTTCTCTTTAGCGCCGGTTTAGTCGCTGCAGCAGCGGGCAATATTGATATTGCACTGCTTGTGACCATCATTTTCATGGCGGCATTCGTTGGAGATCAAGTGGGGTTTGTGCTGGGTCGAAAAATTGGACGGCCTTATCTTGAAAAGCGAAAATCGCCCCGAGTTCAAAAGATGATTGCCAACTCTGAAAAGTTTTATGCAAAATCAGGATGGTGGGCGGTCGTTGCAGCGCGCTTCTTTCCGTGGATTCGTACCTTCGTGCCTCCAATTGCGGGTGCATCACGCATGAACTACTACAAGTTCCTATCTGCAAATATTTTGGGAGCGTTTTTATGGGGCGTTGGTATAACTCTTGCTGGTTACTACGCGGCCACTATTCCTTGGGTAAAGACTTCCTCTTACGCTATTGCCGCGTTCTTTATTATTGGTTCAATCGTTTCCGGGACTTCGAATTATTTACGCCGCCAACGATAACTCCTAAATACGTCATAGCAATACCCGTTACTAAATAAGCACTCACCTGTACTCCTCGTGTTGGTGAATACAAATCAATCAATAGCGAGCCGACTAACTGTCCCCCAACGCTAAATAACGTAAATGTCAGTACTCCTAGATGCTGCACGATTGTGGAGGTAAAGGCTATGTAAATCACGCCAATCACTCCACCGGTATAGATCCACCATGGACCAGCGGGAAGAGGAACAACTTCGCTATTGCCCAAAGCGACTGCAATAGCCAAGAAGATTACAAGAAATGTGGTACCCATAATAAAATTAAGAAAAGATGTAGTAAAACTCTGATGAGAATGTTCGTTGATCTGCCCATTGAGAGCTCTTTGCACGCCGACTATCGCACCAGCAACACACCCCATCAATACTGCAAAGAGTGAAAGATTGCGCGCATCGATGCGATCGAAGACAGAGATAAAGACTGCAAAGACAGTAAAGAATGCTGCTGCAATACGTCTTGGCGTGATGTGTTTCTTGCCGCCGCCAGTTAATCCGATTCGATCTACGATCAGTGAGGCAGCTGTCTGTCCGGCAATGGATGCGACCGAATAAATGGCTACGCCAATCAGCGGCACGATATGAGTCTGTACCGCCACAAAACTTCCGCCGAGAGCGCCAGCAAAGAGAGTCCAGACTGGTATTTCTTTACGCACTACTGCGCCACGTAAATTGCGAGCGCCCTCTTTGATAGCTGGGCTAAAGATTGCTATGACCGCAATGATTATTAACCCTGATCCAAAAGAGACTAGAGCTGCTTCTACTCCATTACCGAGTAAATGAGAAAGTTCGCCATTGGCACGCGCTTGGACTGCAATCATTACTCCCGAAATTGCGGCTAAGAAATCTAATCGCTGCGTCCGTCTCGACATTTACATATTCTAATGAACTTTTATCGCTTAACTTTCCAAAGCCAAAGTGATCTCAAGCCACTCTTCTTCGCGCTGCGCTAAATCGGCTTCGACCTTCGATATCTCTTCACTGAGCTCAAGTAATTTGCCTGAATCAAAGGCGGCAGCCTCAAGTTCAGCCTTTAATTGCACTAATCGTTCCTTGCTCTTGGTCACCTGTCGCTCAACCCGCATCAGGTCTTTCTTCAATTGTCGCTCTTGTGCGGCACCTGTTGAAGGCGTCGCTTTAGATTCTGGGAGAGACTTGTTACTGCTTATCGCCCTGTTTTCAAGATATTGATCAATGCCCCGAGGAAGATCACGCAAAACCTTATCGCCCACTAATCCATAAAAACGATCACATACTCTCTCTAAGAAATACCTGTCATGCGAAATCACCATGAGAGTGCCGCCATAACTATCTAGCAAATCCTCTAGTTCGGTAAGAGTCTCGATATCAAAATCATTGGTGGGTTCATCAAGAAGCAGAACGTTTGGAGAATCCATCAGCAATCTAGTCAGTTGCAGGCGACGACGTTCTCCGCCTGATAGGTCACCGACCGGCGTCCACTGAGCATCTCGATCAAAGCCAAGTCGCTCACAGAGTTGAGAAGCTGAAAGAGTTTTACCTTTCCCAATTTCGACATGTGTTGCAACTTTCTCTACCGCCTCTAGTAAACGCCACTGTGGGTCGAGCTCATCCAGATGTTGCGTGAGAAATGCAATCTTGACCGTAATCCCAGTAACTAATTTGCCTGATGCGGGTTTGAGTTGGCCAGCAAGAGTGCGCATCAAAGTGGTCTTTCCGGCTCCATTTACTCCAACAATTCCAATGCGATCTCCAGGGCCGATATTCCAGGTCAGATCGTGGATGAGTTCATTCTCGCCAGCACTTATCTGAGCATGGTGGAGTTCAAATACCGTATTTCCAAGTCGATTGAGTGCAAACTTAAGTAGTTCAGTTGAGTCACGTGGTGCTGGTTCAGCTGCAATAAGTTCGTTAGCAGCATCAACCCGAAATTTTGGTTTTGAAGTTCGCGCCGGTGCACCTCGTCGCAACCAAGCAAGTTCCTTACGAATTAAATTATTTCGTCGCGATTCCATTGCACTGGCTTGTCTTGCACGCTCAGCTTTAGCAAGTACGAATGCTGAATATCCTCCGTCATACTCTTCAACTTTGCCCAGCACTACTTCCCAGGTGCGGTCAGTGACCGCATCCAAAAACCAGCGATCATGAGTAACCACCAGAATTGCTAAATCTTTACGAGCGTTCAAATACTTGGCTAACCACGAGACTCCCTCAACATCAAGATGATTGGTGGGTTCATCCAGCAGAATTAGATCCAGATCATCAATCAACAATTTGGCAAGACTTACTCGACGCTTTTCTCCTCCTGAGAGCGAGGCAAACTTTCGCTCAAATAGTTGATCATCGAATCCCCCAAAAAGACCTGTAAAAATCTCTCTAATCTCTGGATTGCTTGCCCATTCATATTTCTCGCGATTACCGAGAACTACATCCTTAACAGTGGCATCTGCCTTGGCAGTATCAACTTGCGAGAGAATTCCAATCTTAGATTCGTTTGATTTGGTAACTCTTCCAGCATCAGGAGCTTCTACCCCCGCGATTATTTTCATCAAGGTGCTTTTGCCTGATCCGTTACGACCAACAATTCCAATGCGGTCACCTTCGGATACACCCAACGAAACTTGATCCAATAATGGGCGGATATCAAAGGCTTTAGAGACTGCTTCGATATTCACAACGTTGCGCGCCACGGTAGGAGAGCGTACCTTTGAACTATGAAGGTCACTGACCGCGAATATGCCCTAGAGCTAGATAAGAACGATCCTTTAGCGGCTTATCGCAGCAAATTTGTCATCACTGACCCAAATCTCTGCTATCTCGATGGCAACTCGCTGGGACGTCTACCGCATGCAACTGTGAAGGCGGTAAGTGATTTCCTTTCGCAAGAATGGGGCAATGAAGTCGTAACTGGCTGGTCACATTGGATAGATGAAGCACAAGTTGCCGGTGACTTATTGGGCCGTGCAGTTTTGGGTGCTGGACCAGGTCAAGTCCTCGTCTGTGACACAACTTCTGTGAACTTCTACCAATTATGTGTTGCTGCAATAAAGGCTCGCCCAGGACGTAAAACGATTATTACAGATGCAGCGAACTTTCCTACTGATCGCTACATTTTAATGGGAATTGCTGAGCAATTTGGATTGAAGTTGGTCATTATTGATAACGAAGACCCCACCGTTACAGAAAATGAATTAATTACAGCTGAACTGCTCGAAAAATATATTTCTGATGATGTAGCTCTCGTAACATTTGAAGTCATTCAATACCGTTCAGGTGCAAGAACTGACATCCGTTCTATCACCGATTTAGCCCGGTCTTATGGCGCTCTTGTTGTTTGGGATGCAAGCCATGCAGCTGGCGCAATTGAAATGAACTTCGACGCCAATGGCGTTGATTTAGCGGTTGGTTGTACATATAAATATGGCAACTCTGGACCAGGCTCACCAGCGTGGCTTTATGTCAATAAAAAGATTCAGAAAGAGCTGCAAGTTCCCATTCAAGGTTGGTTTGCGAATGAAGATCAATTCGGAATGGGTCCACATTTTGAAAAAGCTGAAGGTATCCGAGGCTTCCAGATTGCGAGTCCATCAATTATCGGAATTCGCGGTGTGCAAGTTGCATTCGCCATGATTGAAGAGGCGGGGATCGCTGCAATAGCCAACAAAGCAGCGATTGGTACTCAGATGATGATTGATCTCTTTGACGAATGGCTGGCGCCATTGGGTTACACGCTCCTGACTTCACGCAACCCCCAAGAGCGTGGTGGCCACATCTCAATTGGACATCCCGATGCTGCACGAATTTGTGTTGCGCTGCGTAAATTTGCCAATGTAATTCCTGATTACCGCACACCTAACTCAATTCGTTTAGCGATTGCACCACTGCCAACTTCTTATATCGAGGTATGGGATGGCTTCCAAAGAATTCGCGACCTAACGCAAACCCGGCAATATGAGAAAATTGAAGGGTCAGATTCCAGAGTCACATGAGCGAAAACTTCGAATCAGCCCTTACTTACACCTCATATTTGGCAGTGGATGAGTTGCTCAGCCTGCAAAAGCCACTCTCTGAAGGTCCAGAACATGATGAAATGCTCTTCATCATCATCCACCAAACTTATGAACTCTGGTTCAAGCAATTAATTCATGAGTTCCAACAAGCTCAGCGCGCTCTTGAATCAGGCGACACCCATTATGCGCTCTCGATTCTGGGACGTATTCGCACCATCATGAAAGTCTGTGTTGCACAGGTCGACATTCTCGAAACTATGACTCCCCTGCAATTTAACGCATTCCGAGGTTATTTAGCTTCATCGAGCGGTTTCCAATCCGCTCAATTTAGAAAGGTAGAGGCCATTCTCGGTCGACGCGATAGCCGTATGGCTGGGCACCTACCACCAGAAGTTCAGAATGAAATTGCCGAGATCACTGCAAAGAATTCAATCTGGGATTCATTCTTGGATTACCTTGTAAAACGAGGTTACAGACTTCCTGAGGATGTCGTACATCGAGATAAATCGATTGCATATGAATCTAACGTCGCCGTGCAGGATGTGCTCTTAACTGTTCATAAAAATGATCCAGAAAGCGCCATGGTATCAGAGCGATTAGTTGATATCGATGAAGGTATCCAAGAGTGGCGATACCGCCATGTAAAAATGGTAGAACGCACTATTGGTCAGAAGATGGGAACTGGCGGTTCTAGTGGAGTCGGATATTTATCAAGCACGCTCTTCAACCCAGTTTTTAAAGACTTATGGGAGATACGTTCCAGGTTTTAACCCTGCTTTTTTCGGTTGATTACCTTCTTCTGACGTATGTAGGCAGCTTCAGCAATTTCCTCGCGTCGCTTGCGATAATTTTCTGAAGCTCCAGTAATCAAATGTTCAAAGCGTTGTTCGCCTCTAATGAGGAGGTGCAATTCTTGTGCAGAGGTCTGGGAACCCCATATTGGGGCATCCTGGATCACTTCTTGGGTAACGATGTGAGGATTAATAAATCTGTACACCAACGCCAAACGACGGAGCGCTAAATATGCAACATGGCGCATTCCGCGATTTACATGATCTTGAATACGCAATTGGTAGTACCTCAAGGTCGAAGGACGAATAACTTCATCTTTGACAGCTAAATCAAAAAGAATCTTTGCAATTTCAGCACCACCAGTTGGTTCAGGTAGCTCTTTACATTTTTGTGATAGGCGCTCTAACGTCTTTGGGTCTTGCAATTTGCGTACCGTTGCAGTGATATCCCCTAAATCCGCTTGGTTGGCGCGTAGTGCAAAACCCATGTCATGGCTCCATTGCGCGCGTGCTTCTTGATCATCAGTACCACGAATATTTGAAACAAAGACGGTAGGAATCCCCGCAGGCAGAAGCTCGTGAGCTCCGTTATACCCCGTTGCACAGACGCTGGCATCAAATGCATGCAGCACTTCTGCCAATGGAAAGTGGCGCTTTATGCGGATATCAAGTCCCGCTGGCGCTAAAGAAATTCCATTTTTATCGAGTGGCTGTTTAGTCAGAATTACTTGGAGATCTTTCCAACCCAACAGCCCCGAGAGCGCCGCTGTCATCTTCTCGTTGACATCACTATCACCAGTGCCCAACTGAACCAGGACCGCTGGCTTATCCAAATCCAAACCCAAGGATCTGCGCGCATCATCACGGTTCATTGCGCTCTGTCGCTGATAGAGCGAGACCGCTGAAGTGAGCCGCGCATCCTTGCGATCAGCCGTTGGCCCAAAATCATAGGCGCGAGCAAAATCACCTGGCTCGATAATCAAGTCCATCATCTTGGATTGCAATCCCAGAACAAATCGTTGGGGTTTCTTCTGCCACAAACCACGACGAACCCACACTAACGAAAGTTTTGGATGCGAAAACTTTGCGGCAATTACACCTGGATATGGAACAACACCATCAAATGACAGAACGCGTGCATTAGTTTCATCAACGAGAGCTAATAATCTATCGCGTAAATAGATATCCCAATTTTCACGTGACATCCACATGCGGTCACGTCCAGGAATATATTCACAACGAATTCCTAAATGATCTGGAATTTCGGCGATACCGCCAGCCATTGAAACAATAATTGGGTTTGCGTATTCTTTTAGCGCGGTAGCGATAGCGGTCGCACGGACAAGATGCCCCATTCCCACGCCATTACTGGTCGCAAGAATTATTGTTGGTTTTTCCATAAGACTCAAAGGCTACCAATCCTTTATGCGTAAACCACGCGGGAAAATCGTATCTCTTGCAAAGTTTTTTACTATCGGAGATACTAGGGGGGCGTTAATTCGCAAACAACAAAGGAGAGTACTTCTCAAACCGTTTCTAAATCAGAAACATTTGCCGTACAGCTTGACAATGACTACACAAACCGCGATCCAATCGCAACACGCAGCAACACATCGTTACGTTCCAACAACATCAACTCCAATATCGCCTGAAAAAGTAGCTTCAGTACTTGCAGCCGAATGGGATCTCTTTTCTAAGAACACTAAAGGTTCGGCCTCCGAGAGCGCTCGTGCCCACAAAACACTGCCCTTAGGCGTTACCTCTAGCTTCCAGCACTGGGATCCATACCCAATCTCAATTGTCTCGGCCAAGGGCGCCTACATGATAGATGTCGATGGTCGCCAGCTCCTCGATCTTTCCATGGGCTTTGGAGCTATGCTCGCAGGTCACCTCAATCCAGTAGTGATTGAAGAAGTTCAAAGTTCACTCCAACAGGGAATGCTCTTTGTAACACCTTCTCCTACCTCTACAGATGCTGCAGAAAGAATTTGTAAGCGATTTGGTATTGATCAAGTTCGCTTCACCAACTCAGGCACAGAGTCAACAATGTATGCAGTACGCGTTGCTCGCGCTGCCACAGATAAACCCGGAATTCTAAAAGTCGAGGGTGGGTACCACGGTAGCTACGATCCATTTGTTGTCTCTGCCAAACCACCTCTACACCTTGCAGGAGATCCGGAAGAACCAACTCCTGTCATAGATTCAACTCTTGCAGCTGGCGATATCTATGTTGTTCCTTATAACAACATAGAAGCGCTCGAAAAGATGTTTGCGAAAAATGCATCAAAGATTGCATGTTTCATAGTTGAACCTGTTCTAGAAAATCTTGCAATAGTTCTACCTGATGCTGGATATTTAGAGCGCGTACGCGAATTATGCGATCAATATAAAGTCGTCCTCATTTTCGATGAGGTAAAGACCGGTTTGACTGCAGGTGCACACGGAGCTTCTGCACGTCTTGGCGTAAAGCCTGATCTCATTACTCTTGCTAAATCAATTGGTGGCGGTCTTCCGCTAGCTGCATTCGGTGGCAAGAAGGAGTACATGGACTTTGTTACCAGCGGCAAAATGGCACATTTTGGTACCTTCAATGGAAATCCACTAGCGATGGCGGGAGTTCGCGCTGTTGATCGGATTTGTTCTGATCGTGCGTTAGAAGTCGCTGAAGAGTTCAATATGCAAGCGCTAACACGAATCGGTCAAATCATCGATGAGTATCAGTTACCTGCACATACAGTTGGTTTTGGCGTTAAGGGCTGCGTTACCTGGTCAACTACACCAGTTCGTAACTATCGTGATTACAAGGCAACTGACTTCGGTGTTGCAGAGGCGCACTGGCTCTTTGCAATCAACCGCGGAATCATCACTCCTCCAGGGCTAGATGAGCAATGGTTGATCTCACTGGCACACGGTCAAAAAGAGATTGATATGTTGGTAGAAGATTTCCGCGAGTTCGCAAAGGCGATTAGAAGCTAAAGCTGCCAAGCCCTAACTCCGCCGGCAACGCCAGCAGAGTTGGGGACAATCACAACATCATCACCCATAAGGGCTAAGTCGCGTTGCTGAATGCTGTGTGAATTTCCGCCACCTAAATAGAGACGATCCCACAAAAACACTGGGCGAAGTTCGGAGACCATCAAGCGCACTCGGCGCGACCAGAATGTATTACCCATTCTGCGACGTTCGCGATCGCCAATCCAAGTGTCATACGTCGTATTACGGCGGACGGTGGCATGTGAAAGTTCAAAGTGTGGAGAAAGTTTTCCGCCGTGGAAAACCGAGAAACCCAAACCGGTTCCTAAAGTCATAACGATTTCAAGACCTGAACCAGTGACTACTCCTGCGCCATGAACCTCGGCGTCATTGAGAACTTTGGCGGGGATTCCAAGGCGCGTTGCGACTGCTGCTTCAGCATCAAAACCCCACCACTGCTCTTTTAACTCAGGGTTCATGCGAGTGTGAGGACCTGCATCATTGATGTAATGAGGTGTTGCAACAACAACGCCGTTACGAATCATGCCAGGCAAGCCAACAGTGACACGTTGTGCCTTAGGAAGAGATTTGGCAATACTTTCAACGGTATCTAGGAATCGCTCTGTAGAGAGCGGGTATGGAGTTTCGACGCGGGTTGGAGCTGCGTGCATGGTTCCTGATTCATCTAGAACGCAGCTCTTAATAAATAGGCCACCACAATCGATGGAGAGAGTCATTGAGCTCATGAGAGTGCATCCATAACTGTAATTGTTTCACCAAAGACTAAATCTGAAGCCACCGCTTGCCACTTTCTGCTGTTCTCATTGACCATATGTGCATCCCATGAAGGACGATCGCTCCAAATTTCCCAGACATTTACGACATCATTTTTCTGAGTGTCACGATAGATCTCTATGAATTCACAGCCAGGTTCGGTTCGAATCACGGATATATGCTGCGATAGTTTAGAAACGAAGTCATCAAACTTGCCTGGCTTTACATCTATTGCCACGAAGAGGAAGACTTTGCTCACTGGATAAAGATACCCGCTTATCCAATCGCTGGTAAATGCACATCAGGAACTCTATGCTCACGATGAGCGACAACGGATGCGCTGTGATATTTCTCTATCTCTGCCAAGAAATTAGCGTCGAGATATGGGCGGCCATCAACAATTGAACCTTGGACACCTTCAATCACTGCAGCTACATCTTCACCTGAGAGCGTTTTATGAGTCTCAAGCGCATGAGCAAGTGCGAGTACTTGATTGCGATTCTCACGCAGAATTTCTTCGGCTTGAGCAAGTAACTTGCTTAGATTCTCTTCGATGCGATCGCTGAGCGCCATTCGCATCTGCTTTTCAGAATCATCTTTGCCTTTAGGTCCGCCTGGTGAGCCCATCTCAAAACGTCGGTTGCTGACATGAGAGGAAATAGTTGAACCCATTCCCCAATGTCCTTCCATCAGTGATGCGATGGTGGTTGCACTTTCCAAATCGCCAGAAACACCTGATGAATTATCACCGTCAAAGAACATTCGTTCTCCGGCAAGAGATGCGAGTGATACCAAAATATCTGATTGATACTCACTCTTCCAGCGAGTGAATTGATCATCTGGTGGAATGCTTGCCACCATACCTAAATAATCTGAACCCTTTTCAATGGTTGCCAAATCAATAGACATATGTTGGCGAGTTCGGTGAGCCATAACTGCGTGGCACGCTTCATGAACAGCGACAGCGTGGCGTTCACGTTCGATGTACTCCACATCCTCCGATGGACCAAGCTCTTTCTGTTGCTTTGCTTTAACAATGTCTGACCATTCGATAGAAGTTCGACCATTGCGAATGGCCATAATGAGCGCTTCGTTAATTGTGTCTTTGATTGTTGCACCTGTTGCATAAGGAGTAATCGTTGCAATCTTGTCGATTTCTTCTGCTGTAAGAGAGTGAGAAACTTTAGATAGATAGCCTTCATACGTGCGGATACGCCCCGCCTTACTTGGGTAACCAACTCGATACATACGATCAATGCGACCAGGGCGCAAAAGCGCTTCATCGAGAGCTTCCGGTAAATTGGTTGCCATCACGACAAGAATTCGATACTTCGGTGGATTCTTAGGACGCATTCCTAATGTGCGTCGCACAATTCGATTAAAAAAGCCACGTGGCTTCTTAAGTCCAGAAAGTTCAGTTAAAAGCGCTTGTAGAGTGCCCATTCCTCCGCCGCCGCCAGCTGCGCCACCCATCACAAACTTATCGCGGACGATTGCTGATACCGCTGGCTCAGAGAGATAAGCGCCACCGTGACAATTACTTGTAAAGATATGCGACTTTTCCATTGTCGATGTCCGCTGTGGTCCACCTTGAGTAACAATTCCACGGTTACCGAGTGAATCTGCTTCATCGAAGAAGACAACTACGCCGCCATATCGAAGCGCTAACTTACGGAGTTTGCGGAATAGGCTCTTTACCTTGAGGACTCCAACACCAAAGAACATATTGGTAAATGCACCTGGATCAACAAATACGAATGGCTTACCGGTTTCACCCGCCATTGATTCGGCCATCAGAGTCTTACCGGTTCCTGGAGGTCCCCACAAGAGAATTCCACCAGGAACATAACCGCCATGCTTTTCAATCTCTTCGGGTGATTCTAAGAAGAGCAGATTCTCGCGAATGCGATTGAGAACATGGTCTTGTCCCCAAACATCGCTAAAGCGGGTACGAATGTCGTCTGGGAAGTAAGTGTCGACGCCACCACGGCTAAGGAACCAGAAGATTGCTGCAAATTGAATGATGACAAAGAAGACAGCAAAGAGAAGTTGCGCCAAGAAAGGCAGAGCTGTCAAAAATGCTTTCGGAGCGAGGAAGAGCGCTTTGATGGGCGGCTCGTCATAAATTGCACCGAGAACAACTGCCAACAGGAAGATGACCAGTGCCCACTTAATTGCACGAGAAAGACGGAAACGCGTCCAATCGCTCAGTCTATGAACTTGGCGATCTACAAATTCAAAGTAGCGTTTCCAGATACCGTGATATGGCGCCAATACTTCAGCCAAAATGAAGTGAATTTGGCGAATAACTTCAACGATTGCCAAAACAATGAGCCAAGACTTAGAACGCGCAGTCTCTCGTAAAGCATCCTCAACGCTGAGAATTGGGTTTTCGGCCAGGCTCGACCAGGTGAGAACTAAGTAGGTGATTCCAAAGAGCAGGAGAAATTTGATTCGGTCATAAAAAGAGAGATGAATGCGAGTCTTGCGATCAGTATCGCGAGGTCTGCTGGCGCGATTTTCTAACTGGCTCATTTTGCTCCCTGTACTGTAAACGAACTCACAATTTCTTCAATTTTCTTCTGGTTTTTGTCGTAGCACTCGCTCTTGCATCTAACGACAAAGATATACATAGTGGTGCGGTCATTGGCCACAAGTGCAGTTTGATTGATTGTCTGCTTTACCCCATCGATAGAAAAGCTATAGACCGTCTGCACTCCGCGAGCGCCTTTTTGTACTACTTCTTGGTCTGCCAATATTTCAAAATCAGGTGCGTTTGGATCATCTCCATTAATAATGCTGGTCACGGGAACAATGACATCACGGAGTGAGTTGTAAGAAACGCTATTGATTTCTGAACTCTCTAATTCGCGCACGCGCGCAAATGCCAATGGTTGCGATGGCGCAGTGAGATTAAATACCTCGGCGACCTTAAGTTTCTTATCGGTTGTGTAAGCAATCTGCCATTTCACCAGCGCTTGGCGAGACTCTGCTTCAGGATCTGTCGACTCTCTCTCATATTTATTGAGTCGTTCAGATGAGAGCGCTTTCCAGTTTGTTGGAACGGAGAAGAAAACACCTTCGCTCTTTGATGCAGGATATAACTTAGAACTCTGTCCACACGCTGTGAGTCCCATTGCCATGGAGAGCGCAAGGGAGGCGATGAGGAAGCGTTTCATGCCGAGATTCTCTCGGATTTGAGGCAAGT
>VFQS010001747.1_pt1 | contig 19098 bp, 13 predicted proteins | sample 3512361 | NCBI WGS metagenome assembly VFQS01 (sample SAMN10412375, study PRJNA504923) | tailings metagenome | isolation source: Relicate 1 Philex TSF3 active mining | place: Philippines
TCGCTGGGCGATGCTGCGGGAACCGCAGCAACGGGGGCAGATGCGGGCGGCGGTGGTGCAGCGGCCGCTACAGCAGGCTTTGCTTCTTGCGCGGTAACAGGCGCGGCCGCCTTTGGCGCAGCGGTCGCATCGTCATCTTCACCCTGAATGATTGCAATGACCGTCCCGACTTTCACGCCGTCCGTGCCTTCGGCAACGAGCAATTGTGCAATCACACCTTCGTCGACCGCTTCGAACTCCATCGTCGCCTTGTCAGTTTCGATCTCTGCGATCAAATCACCGGACGAAACAGTGTCCCCTTCCTTCACCAGCCATCTGGCGAGCGTGCCTTCTTCCATGGTTGGGGAAAGTGCGGGCATTTTGAGTTCGATAGACATCGGGTTTGGCCTTTTTTGGTCGCAATTTGAAATAATCGCATAGCCAAGCTTTCCCCAGCGTCAAGCGCGATAAGGTTGCCAAGGATGCAAATTTCGCGCAGGCTATACGAATTCATAAAAGCTGGTCGCAGGGGACCATGCTGGGGGAAGCGCATGCGCACATATCTGGTTGTCATTGATGAGACGGAAGAAGCGCGGCTTGCGCTGCGGTTTGCGTCGCGTCGTGCCGCAAAAACGGGCGGGACCGTGCATATCCTTGCGCTCGTTGAGCAGGCCGATTTTGTCGCCTGGGGCGGTGTGCAAGCGACCATGGAGGAAGAAGCACGCGACCGGGCGGAACAGCTTGTGACCGCCGCCGCGGGGTCAATTTTTGACGAAATGGGTGTTCGGCCTGCGATTACCGTTAAATCGGGCGAAGCTATTGACGTGGTCAAGGCCATGCTTGCGGAACATCCCGGTATCGCCGCGCTTGTGCTCGGTGCCGCGGCCCAAGGCGCGCCCGGCCCACTTATTGCGCACTTTACCGGTATTAATGCAGGGACATTGCCCTGCCCGGTTATGGTAATCCCAGGCTCGCTGAGCGATGCGCAGCTGGATGAATTGAGCTAGAAAACCCGTCATGCTGAACTTGTTTCAGCATCTTACTTTTGTTTACTGTTCGAAAGTAAGACCCTGAAACAAGTTCAGGGTGACGGAATTTGGTTGAACGCAGAATGTGCCGAGTTTCTAGCGCCGCTTGCCCTGATGCCGAATGTTTCCGGGACGTCCGCGTTTGCCCGCATCATACTTACCCGCTTTGGGCTTCCCCTTATGCTTGAACCGGTCCGGCGCATAGCTGCCACCTTCGGGCAATTCGAACCTTAGCGATCCCGAAATAGGGTTGGCTTCTGCCAAGCGGAGTTCAAGGCGCATGCCCGGGCGATATTCCTGCCGCGTTTTTTCGCCGATGAGCACTTGGCTCGCCTCATCATAATGGAAATAATCTTTTCCAAGTGTTGAAACCGGAACTAAGCCGTCACCGCCAACGCCTTCAACTGTGGCGAAAAAGCCGAAATTCTGAACGCCGGTGATGCGTGCCTGAACCACTTGTCCGACCTGTGCCGACAGATATGCCGCGATATAGCGATCTGTGGTCTCGCGCTCGGCTTCCATCGCGCGGCGTTCGGTGCGGCTAATGGCTTCGGCGGTCGCGGGTAATCTTGCAATCGCTGCCTCGGTTAAGCCGGTAATTGGTTCGACATCCTTGATCTTCGGCTTGGGCATTTCAAGCCCATAGGCACTGATCAAAGCGCGATGTACGATGAGGTCGGCATAACGGCGAATGGGTGAGGTAAAATGCGCGTAGCTGCCCAAGGACAGGCCGAAATGTCCAACATTAGTCGGGCCATAATAGGCCTGAGTCTGGCTGCGGAGGACGGCCTCCATAATTTGGGGGCGGATTTCTTCGTCGATGACCTTTGCCAATATCCCGTTGAAGGTTTCCGGCTTAACCACCTGCCCCAGCGCAAAATCAATATCGAAGGTTTTGAGATATTCCTTCAACGCGACCAGCTTTTCGCGGCTTGGCGGTTCATGGGCGCGGTAAATGAGCGACGATTTCTTCGCCTCTAACGCTTTGGCGGCCGCCACATTGGCCGCGATCATGAAATCTTCGACCAAACGATGCGCTTCAAGCTGCTCACGTTCGGCAACGCCCGTCACGCGGCCTTGTTCATCCAGCGTGATGCGCTTTTCAGGCAAGTTCAATTCCAAAGGCGCACGCTTGGCACGCGCCTTCGACAGCAAACGCCAACATGCCCATAATGGCTTTAGCGCGCTTTCGAGCAACGGATTTTCCATCGTCCCGTCAATCGCGGCTTGCGCGTCTGGATAAGGAATATTGGCGGCGATCCGTGCCACAGCGCGCGTAAAACGCCATGACGTCACTTGACCCGTCTTGCCAATGGCAAGGTGGCAAGCGAGCACTGCGCGGTCTTCCCCTGCCCGCAACGAGCATTTGTCCGATGACAATGCGTGCGGCAGCATGGGTACGACAAGGTCCGGGAAATAGACACTGTTCCCGCGCTTCGACGCCTCATGGTCAAGCGCACTGCCCGGACGGACATAATAGCTAACGTCGGCGATCGCGACGATGGCGTCAAACCCGCCGGTATCCGCATTTGGTGTCGCCCAAATCGCATCATCGAAATCACGCGCATCGCGGGGATCAATGGCAATTATCGGCAGATGACGCAGGTCTTCGCGGTGGTCGGCGGTGACGGGCAGTTCGCGTACACGCTCCGCTTCGCGCTCCACGGTTTCAGGCATCTCAAACGGAATACCGAATTTATGAATGGCAATGAGGCTGAAACTTTTCGGCGCAAATGGGTCGCCCAGAACCTGCGTTACCCGCGCCGATTTTTTGTGCGCGTTGCCAGTGAGTTCCGCAAGGACCAGCTCGCCAGCCTTTGCGTCGCCAACATCACCGATTTGGGTATCGAAACGTGATTTCTTATCGACAGATTTCAGCCAGAAACGGCCATTTTCGCCGCCTTCGACAACACCCAATATCTGCTCGCTGCCCTTGGCGAGCTTCTTCATGACATGCGCAGCCCAGCCATTGCCGCGTTCTTCGGTGCGCGCCAAAATGCGGTCGCCAATGCCCAACGCACTGTTGCGCTTGCCTTTGGTCTCAATCACCCGGATTTTAGGTGCGGGAATGCCTTCGGCTTCCCAATGCTCCGGAATGGCCACCGCTTGATTGCCGTCAATCGCAACGATTTTCAGCACCGTGACCTTTGGCACGCCACCCATTTTGTGAAAGGCACGGCCCGGGGCCATGTCGATCAGCCCTTCATCCGTCATGTCTTTCAACAATGCCTTCAGCGCGATCTTTTCATGCCCGCGCAAGCCGAATTCCCGCGCAATCTCTCGCTTTCCTGCAGGGTCGTTGGACGATTGGATAAAGGCGAGTATCTGTTCGCGGGACGGAAGACCTTCAAAATGGGTGCTTTTGGCCATTCCCTAATAAGTCCGGCCAATAAGGATCCGTTCCACGGCGGGCTCGCCGGTAAAAAAGCATGCGCCGTCGACGGCAGCCGCATCAATCGGGCTATTGCGCATCGTCAGTTTGAGCGACTTTAACTGCTCAACGATTTTATCCAGTGCAGCGCCGGTTGGGCGTGCCCACTGAACCTCTACCCAGCCAGCAAACTTCGCCTCGTCACCTGCAAAATGCGCGGCAAGGTCAGTGACATCACGGCGGATGTTGGCATCAAGCCGTTCTTTTGCTTCTGCGTAGAGGGTGGACTGAATGTCCTCAAGCAAGCCAGCGGCCGCCGCGACAAATTCACCACGTGGGGTAAATGCCGTCGCAAGCTTGCCGTCGTCCTTATACAGGCGATCACGGCGCAAAACGGCCGCTTTGCCTTCGCCCACATCGCGTGGGCCGACTTCAACGATGATGGGCGCGCCTTTCTTGACCCAAGACCAACGCTTGTTCGATGCCTTTGCCGCTTTGGTATCCAGCAATACGCGCAAGGGTTCGCCGAACGCAGTCAACGCGAGCAGTTCGAGGCGCAGGCTGCGGCAATATTCCAACACGGCTTCGTCTTCGTCATTGTCCCGCAACATCGGAATAATCACGATTTGGTGCGGGGCAATTTGCGGCGGGCAGCGCAAACCATCATCGTCGCCATGCGTCATGATAACGCCGCCAATCATCCGCGTGGAAACACCCCAGCTGGTGGTGTGCGCAAATTGTTGGCTGCCGTCCTTATCCTGATATTTGATGCCCGATGCTTCGGCAAAACCGGTGCCCAGATAATGTGACGTGCCAGCCTGCAGCGCTTTGCCGTCCTGCATCATCGCTTCGATGCTGTATGTTGCAACGGCGCCCGGGAAGCGTTCATTCTCCGGCTTTTCGCCAGCCACGACTGGCATGGCCAGGGGCCCCTCGGCGAAGGCGCGATACATTTCCAGCGCGCGCATGGTTTCCTGCATCGCATCAGCGCGATCGGCGTGGGCGGTATGCCCTTCCTGCCATAGAAACTCACTGGTGCGCAGGAACATGCGTGTGCGCATTTCCCAGCGCACAACATTGGCCCATTGATTGACCATCAACGGCAAATCACGCCAGCTTTGGACCCAACGGCTCGTGGCCGCGCCAATCACGGTTTCCGATGTTGGGCGAACAACCAGCGGCTCTTCCAACTTGGAATCGGGATCCGGGATCAATTTGCCTTTGCCATCACCAATTAAGCGGTGGTGCGTGACGACCGCCATTTCCTTCGCAAAGCCCTCCACATGGTCGGCTTCTTTTTCAAAAAATGACAAGGGAATGAACAACGGGAAATAGCAGTTTTCCACGCCAGCAGCTTTGATTTCCGCATCCATCAGCTTTTGGATGCGTTCCCACATGCCATAACCCCATGGCCGGATGACCATGCATCCACGGACACCCGATTCTTCTGCGAGGTCGGCCTCCGAAATAACTTCCTGATACCAGCCCGCGAAATTTTGCGCGCGCGTGACGCTTAAAGCATGTTTTATCAAAATCTTACCCGTTATCTTGTAGTGAATATGGCTGCGGAATTAATCTGCCGCAATTTTATCGAGCTTTGCCTGCAACTCCGCAATCTGCCGCTTGAGGTCCGCAACTGACTCTGTCTGCGCAGATTTGCCACCGGTCAGGCCGCCAAGATTGGGCATCAACGCTTCGCGTGCAGAGCGCATGAATTCGATATTCTGTTTTGCAATATGTCCAAAAGGACCCGAGGTAATTGCGGTTTCAATCGCATCCTGCACCTGCTTTTGGTTCTTGCGAAAATTGTCCATGGAGCTTTCCAGAAACTGCGGGACCATCCCCTGCATTGAATCCCCATACATGGCGATCAATTGTTTCAGGAACCCGACGGGCAACATTTGCTGCCCGCTATTTTCTTCTTCCATGATGATTTGTGTGAGCACACCATGGGTGATGTCCTCATTCGTTTTGGCATCAACAACTTTGAAGTCGATATCCTTACGAGTCAGATCCGCCAGGAAGTCCAAGGTAATATATTTGGACGAATGCGTGTTGTAGAGCCGCCGGTTCGCGTATTTTTTGATGATGATGGGGCCATCACCATTTCTGCTGGCTGCACGTGCCATTCATGTTCCTTTCACGGATGATGGAAGCTCGATAGCACCAAGCTGTGGTGCACTGCAACATCGGCGCGCGGTGCAGCGAAATTTGCCTAATGTTCAGGGCCTTTTGGGAGCACATTGAAAGGGAATTTGCCTGTCGTGCTCTGACTTTTTGATGTCTAAACCTGTCCGCTACAGCGGTTTGCCCTATGTGGCCTGACAGCAACAATATCGGAAAAAGCAGTTTTTTTCTTCGGGAGCTATTGCACATCTTGTCCGTCTACGCTTTACTAGACTATTAATTGAAAATGAACAAACCATCTGGGGATTTTTTTAATGAAGAAGTCACGTTTATTGGTCGCAGGCTCCGCTATCAGCCTAGCGCTGTTTAGCGCCGTTCCATCCTACGCGCAGGATGCGCAGCCTGATGGAGCCAACGCACAGGAAGAAGAAACCGAGGGAGAAGAAGCATTAGAAGAAGGTTCTGGCCAACCGATTCTGGTGACCGGTTCGCGCATTGCGCGTCCAACGCTCCAATCTGCAGTTCCATTGACTTCGGTGACGGTTGAAGATTTGACAGGCACTGGCGAGCTTTCGCTGGGTGACGCTTTGAACGATCTTCCATCTCTGCGTTCGACCTTTAGCTCGGGTAACTCGAGCCGCTTCATCGGAACCGCTGGTCTAAGCCTTCTCGATCTTCGCGGCCTTGGTACAGACCGTACGCTGGTGTTGGTCAATGGCCGTCGCCACGTTACATCGCGACCAGGCAACAATGGTTTTGACGTCAACACCATCCCAACCGATCTGGTTGAGCGTATCGACATCGTAACCGGCGGTAACTCGGCTGTTTACGGTTCAGACGCCGTTGCCGGTGTTGTAAACTTCATCATGAAGCGCGACTATGACGGCATTACCGTGCGTGCCCAAGGTGGCCTTTCGTCACGTGGCGACCGTGGCGCATATTTTGTAAGCGCACTTGCGGGTCAAAACTTTGCTGACGGCCGTGGCAACATTGCCGTTTCGGGCGAATATAGCCGCCAGCAGCCATTGTATTTCAACCAGCGCGATCGTCTGAGCGGCGCGGCCAGCGGCCGTTGCCAATTCCAGCTTACTGATCTTCAAGGCACCGCAGGCGGCGAAGTCGGTTACAGCGCAACGGACGGTATTCCGGATAACACCTTCCTTTGCGGTATTCGTAACGGAACGATCTCTGACGGTGGTACTATCAGCGGATGGGCAACGGCTGCGGGACGTTTTCTGCGTTTTGACGATTTCGGTAACCTGTTTATCGACACGCCAACACAGAACTTCGCTAGCGTTGGATCAGGCAACATTCAGGGAGGATTTGGTTCGACGCTGCGCAATACCGGAAGCCTTTTGGCCGCGGTTGACCGTTACTCCGCAAACCTTTTGGCCCACTACGACGTATCGGACGGTTTCAAGCCCTTCATCGAAGTCAAATATGTCCGCACAGATGTGGCGGGCGAAGGTCAGCCAAGCTTCTTCTCCGGCGTGCCACAAACCATTGGTGGTCCGGCATTCCGTTGCAACAACGGCTTCTTGACCGCGCAGAACCTGGCTTTGCTCCAGCAGAACGGCATATGTTCGAACGTGGCAACCGGTACTTTCGGTATGAACCGCTTCAACATCGACCTTGGTGGTCGTCGTTTTGAAGGTACCCGTGAAACCTATCGCGCGGTTGGTGGTGTTGAAGGTACCTTCAACGAAGATTGGAACTACGAATTCGCTGTCAACTACGGTCGTTTCAAAGCAGTTGGTTTCAACACGAATAACCTGGTGATTTTCACGCAGGATGGTTCGCGATATGACGGGTTCAACCTTGCTGTTGACGCCGTTGTTGCGCCATCAACCTTTACAGGTACAAACTTCGTAACCAACGCTGCTGGCCAACGTGTCATCTGCCGCGTTAACGAAGTATCTAACGTAAATACTGCCTGTATACCGGTGAACGTCTTTGGCCAGAACCGTGCCGACCCGCGTGCACTCGCCTTCATCAATACCAAGGGCCGTACGGACGAGTTTGCAAGCCAGTTTGTCGCGTCGGCATTTGTCGGTGGTGACCTGTCGCAATTGTTCGAACTGCCTGGTGGTCCAGTCGCATTTGCATTGGGTGGTGAATACCGTCAGGAAAAAGCAACCGTCGATTATGATGCACTGACATCAAGCGGCGCAACCTTCCTGAACGCATTGCAGGATTTCCGTCCGCCAGTATTTACCGTCAGGGAAGCTTACGGCGAAGTCCAGGTTCCATTGTTGAGGGATGTGCCCTTTGCCAAGGAACTTTCGGTAAACTTCGCTGGTCGCGTATCGGACTATAACACTGCGACGGGTACGGTTTATGCGTACAACGTTCAGGGTATATATGCGCCGATCGAAGATGTGCGTTTCCGCGCTGCATATGCAACATCGGTTCGTGCGCCAACGCAGGGCGACTTGTTCTCGACCGCCTCTGAGAACTTTGCGTTCATCGCTGACCCATGCGATCTGGTTTCGCCAGGAAGCACAACAGCAGCAAACTGCGTGGCCGCTGGCGTTCCAGCGACTGCCAACGCAGCATTGGTCGCGGCTTGTGCCTCTACTGCATTCCCGGTTACTTTGGGTGCCCCATTCGTCAACTGTACCGCGCGTACTTCGTCCACTGGCTTCCTTTCGGGTGGTAACCCCACTCTGGTCGCAGAAAAGGGCAAGAGCTTGACCTTGGGTGTTGTTGTTGAACCAAGCTTCATCCCGGGCCTCAGCCTCACGGTCGACTATTACAAGATCAAGGTTGAAGATCTGATTGCGTCGTTGAGTGCGCAAACGATCGTGAACTTGTGCTACACCAATGCCAGCGGGATCAATAACCCCTTCTGTGCTACTGTGAAGCGCGATCCGGCAACTGGTCTTTTTGTCAAACCGGCCGTAATCTCCGGTGGCGTTAACTTCGCTGCCCAGAAAGCGGCGGGCATCGATTTCGATCTCGCCTATCGGAAGACGTTTGAAAACGGTGATCGTCTCACGTCGCGGTTGATCGCTACGCGGGTTATGACACTCGATAACTACACCGATCCAACAAACCCGGCGTTGCCGAACCGTCAGAAGAGCGAACTTGGTGACCCGGAATGGTCGGCAAGCTTTTCACTTGGTTACGACTTCGGTGATTTCGATATTCTGTACGCAGCACGTTATATCGGAAAAATGACGATCGGTTCGTATGAAGCCCAGAATAGCTACTTCGGCCAATGCCCGTTGACGGGTACGTTCCGTGGTCAAACCGGCATAAACGGCGGCACGTGCGATCCGGTTCTGGGTAACATTGTAAAGGTTGCTGCAGCCAACGCTGACCAGTTCCCACGGATTTACTATCCGGACGTTCTGTATCACGACATCCGTGTCGGCTTTGACATCGGCAACGACTTCCGTTTCTATGCTGGCGTCAACAACCTGCTCGATAAGCAGCCACCACTTGGCTTGCTTGGTACAGCTGGCGGCGATCCGTTCGACAGTTTTGGCCGTAACTTCTTCTTCGGAATCAATGCTGATTTCTAAGTAGAGTTATCTTTGACACAAAAAGAAGGGCGCCCATGTGGCGCCCTTTTTTATTGGGTTAATTGCTACCCTCGAAAGCTGACGACCAAACTACCGCCAAATGCGCTTGAAGCGCGTGCCCAAATTGGTGAGCAATTCATATTGCGATAGCCCCGTCAGCGCCGACGCTGTTGGCAGGTCATAATCGACGTCTACCCAGTCACCTTCGCGCAGCCCAGGCACGGCACTGATGTCGATTGTCACCAGATCCATTGATACGCGCCCAAGAACCGGCAATGCAGCCGCCCCATAATGCGCCGGTCCCTTGCCGGAGAAGGCGCGCAGATAACCATCGGCATATCCGATAGAAATCGTTCCGACGGTGGTGTCATTCCCACATATATGCGTCGCATTGTAGCCAATAGGCGCACCGGCGGGCAGCGTTCGGACCTGAAGCAAGCGTGCGGAAAGGCGGGCCACAGGCTTAATAAACGCCTCCATGCCGCCTCGTGCAATCCCGCCATACAGGCTAAGGCCCGGGCGCGTGAGATCATAATGATAATCCGCGCCGAGCATGATGCCTGCACTGTTGGCAAGGCTAAGGCGTTTTGCCCCCGAAACTGCCGCATGTTCATGAAACAAGCGCAGCTGGGCGTCATTCTGTGCGCTATCTTCATCAGCCGACGCCAGATGTGATAGCATCAAATCGACATCAATATCCTGTAAGCGACATTGATGGATTTGCTCTGGCCCGATGCCAAGCCGATTGATGCCGCTATCGAACATGACGTGACACCGCCCGCCACCTGACGCGTGCCATATCGATACCTGTTCTGGTGTGTTCAGCACGGGCACTGCGCCCAACGCGCGTATGTGCGGAATGTCGGCGGCCTGAATGCCGTTTAGGACCGATATCCATGCCGGAGGAACGATATCCGCGATCGCAGCGGCTTCACCCCAATGGGCAACGAAAAAGTCGCGGCATCCCGCATCGCGCAACCGCGCCGTCACTTCGCGTGCGCCAAGCCCATAGCCATCGGCTTTTACCGCAGCACCCGCCTGTGCCGGGCCGCTATGTGCATTGAGCGCTTGCCAATTCGAAGCGAGGGCTTCGCCATCAAGGATTAAACGCAGCGGGGATTCAAAATCGGTCATCGGCGGCCTTTTGCCCCTACCCCATTGCGTGTCAATCCAGCTTGGTCTTCCCCGACGTTTCCGGCAGCCATATCAACGCAACGATAAACGCCAATGCCGTGACACCGACAGTATACCAAAGTCCCGAGAAAGGCTGTCCGGTCTGCGCGACGATATATTGCGAGATATAGGGCAGAAAGCCCCCAAAATAGCCTGCACCAATATGATAGGGTATCGACATGGATGTGTAGCGGATTTTCGCCGGGAACATTTCGACCAAAATGGCCGCGACCTGTCCATAGGTCATACCCGACAGCGCGACCATCAGGAACACCGCGAGAATGATTTTCCATGGCTGCCGCTGGGCAGGGTCGGATTTGTCGGGATAGCCCGCCTTTTCCAAGGCGACGATATAGGCTTTTTCGTCAAAGCCCTGCAACTGGGCATCGCCGACCTTCAATGACACAGTCTCGCCTGATTGCTTGCTATATGCAATGCCGCGCTTGGTCAGGAAGTTCAGCGCCTGCGCGCATTCACTTTCGTGAACGCGGTTCAACGCGTTGAAATCACATTCGGGCATCGACAGCGTGACAGGGTTGCGAACAGTCGCCCGTTCCAGCGCAGGATTTGCCGCATCGGCCATCATCCAGAATATTGGAAAAACGCCAACAATCGAAAGCCCGTAACCGAGCAGCAAAAGCCGCTTGCGCCCCCATTTGTCGGACAGCCAGCCGCAGGCAACATAAGTTGGCGCAGCAAGCGCTGCACCCACCGCCATATATAGCAGGGCATCTTCCTCAGGAACGCGCGCCGTTCCTGTCAAGAAATAGAGCGTGCCGAACTGTGACGTGTAATAAATAACGGTCAGACCCGCCGCCACACCGAGCAAGGCAACGAAGAGACGTCCTATATTGCCTGGATATTGGAAGCTTTCGACAAACGGATTTTTGGACGTCGTTCCTGCCGCTTTCATGGCCTTGAAAACGGGACTTTCAGACAATTTAAGCCGCATGAACAACGATATGGCGAGCAACAAGATCGATGTCAGAAACGGCACACGCCAGCCCCAAGATTCAAAATCTTCAGTGCTCATGGCATGACGGGTGATGAGAACCACGATAACCGCCAACAAGAAGCCACCAGCGACCGATGCTTGGATCCAACTGGTATATTGGCCGCGTTTCCCCTCGGGTGCATGTTCGGCAACATATATGGCCGCGCCGCCATATTCACCGCCAAGCGCCAGCCCCTGAAGACAGCGCATCAGCAACAACAGGCCTGCGGCCCAAACGCCTGCGGTCTCAAATGTCGGTAACAGGCCAATCGCCGCTGTCGCCACGCCCATCAGCGTGATGGTTACGAGAAATGTATATTTCCGTCCAATCTTGTCGCCAAAATAGCCAAATAATATTGCCCCAAGCGGACGAACGCCAAAGCCGGCACCGAAGATAGCCAGCGAAGCCAGCGTTGCAGCGGTTGGGTTATCTGCAGGGAAGAATAATTTGCCGATCAGCGCTGCAAGGATGCCATAGACAAAGAAGTCATACCATTCGAACACAGTGCCAAGTGATGACGCCGTTATGACCAGGCGGTCCCGTTTCGGATCAAGTGTGATTTCGTTCTCGGCAGCAGCGGCCATGATATTCCCCTAAAAACCCTCTTGCCTGTCTTAATCGCTATGTCGCGCTGTTCAAGCGGCTTGTTGCGCTTATCCACAAGGGCGATTATCGATTTGGGCGAGGAGAAGCGCATGCCGCAATTTATTGATCTGTCGATCCCGATTACCAACGACGTCATTTCCGATCCGCCCGTCATGCGGCCGCAGATTTCCTATATGACGCACGAAAATACGTGGGAACAGATCGCGATGTTCTTCCCGGGGCTGACAAAGGATGACCTTCCCGATGGTGAAGGTTGGGCGGTCGAAAGCCTCACGCTATCGACGCATAACGGAACGCATATGGACGCGCCGTGGCATTTCCATTCGACAACCGATGCCGGTGCACGCCCTGCCCCATCGATTGATGAAGCGCCGTTGGATCTGTTTTTTGCGCCGGGCGTGAAATTGGATTTTTCGCATTTGCCCGCTGGCCATGTCGTCAGCGCCGCGGAAGTCGAGGCGGAGCTCAAGCGTATTGGCTACACCCTTCAACCACGCGACATTGTTCTGGTGCAGTCTGGAGCCGTTTACGGAACCGATAACTTCACCGACCAAGGCGTGGGCATGGGCGCGGAAGCAACGCTGTATTTGACGTCGCTGGGCGTGCAGGTTGTCGGCACCGACGCATGGAGCTGGGATGCGCCATTCAGCCATACCGCAAAGCGTTGGGCCGAAAAGCGCGACCCGTCGATCATTTGGGAAGGACATAAGGCCGGACGTATCCAGCCTTATTACCAAATTGAAAAGCTTACCAATTTGGAAGCATTGCCAGCATTTGGTTTTACGCTGTCATGCTTCCCCGTGAAGATCGAGCGTGCGAGTGCGGGATGGATACGGGCGGTGGCGATTTTGGATTAAGCCACCGCGCGCATATTATTCCATTTCCAGAATGACAGCATCAACGGCAAGGCTGTCCCCTGCCTTCGCGTTGACAATTTTCACCGTCCCGGATTTTTCGGCACGCAGGATATTTTCCATCTTCATGGCTTCCACCACGGCGAGCGGTTGCCCTGCTTCCACAGCATCGCCCGCATTGACGTGCAATGTCGTCAACAGGCCGGGCATTGGGCAAATGAGGAATCTGGAGAGATCCGGCGCGATCTTTTCGATCATGTGATCGGCCAAATGCGCAATATGCCCCGGCAAGACGCGTGCGATATGGGTTGCGCCGCGTGTGGTTAGCTTAAAGCCCGTCCGCATCTTCGCAATTTTAACCGCCAGCTCTTCGTCACCAACTTCCGCCTCGATCAAGCGATCACCCGGATCATATTCCATCGAAAGATCGAAATGCTCCCCGTCGACATGCATGTCGCCATCGACCATTTCGATATCATGGACAGCGTCACCGATCTTCACTTGCCAGCGCGCGGGCGGTTCAAGCGTATCGCCCAATTGGCCGTCCACATGGCGCGCGCGGTCGGCTTCTGCCGTCGCCACGAACCCTGCTATAGCTGCGAGTGATTTGACCAAATCCGGCGTTGATGCCGCGCCGTGGAAGCCGTCCGGATATTCCTCAGCGATGAAGCCCGTGGTCAATTCGCCAGAACGGAAGCGCGGATGCTGCATGATGGCGCTGACGAAATCGATATTGTGGCCGAGGCCTTCGATTTCAAAACGGTCCAGCGCGGCGATTTGCAAGTCAGCCGCTTCGTCGCGGGTTTTGCCCCATGTGATCAGCTTAGCGATCATCGGGTCGTAGAACATAGACACTTCGCCGCCATCATAAACGCCGTCGTCAACGCGAACGCCTTCGACACAGCGACGGCCGTTAGCGTCCTCGTCCTCAGTCCAGCCAGCGACTGGCGGGCGATAGCGCGTCAGGCGGCCTGTTGATGGCAAGAATCCGCGATAGGGATCTTCGGCATAGACGCGGTTTTCGATGGCCCAACCGTCGATTTTGATATCATCCTGCGTCATGGCGAGCTTCTCGCCAGCGGCCACGCGGATCATCTGTTCGACCAGATCGATGCCGGTGATGCATTCGGTCACGGGATGCTCCACCTGCAAACGGGTGTTCATTTCCAGGAAGTAGAAACTCTCGCCGCTGGGGTCTGCACCCGATACGATGAGTTCCACCGTACCCGCCGAATAATAGCCCACCGCGCGCGCCAATGCGACGCATTGCTCACCCATTGCCTTGCGCATCTTGGGCGTGACGAAGGGCGATGGCGCCTCTTCGACCACCTTCTGGTGCCGCCGCTGGATCGAGCATTCGCGTTCGTTCAGGTATAAAATATTGCCATGCTGATCGCCCAAAATCTGGATTTCGATATGGCGCGGGTTGAGGATGAATTTTTCTATAAAGACGCGGTCGTCGCCAAAGGAATTCAGCCCTTCGCGTTTCGTGGCTTCAAAGCCTTCGCGCACATCCTGCTCATTATAGGCAAGCCGCATCCCCTTGCCGCCGCCGCCGGCGCTGGCCTTCATCATCACCGGATAGCCGATTTCTTCCGAAATCCGCACCGCATGTTCGGTATCGTCGATCTCACCCACAAAACCGGGAACGACGTTGACGCCTGCCTGCATGGCCAGCTTCTTGGACTCGATCTTGTCGCCCATCGCGGCAATCGCGTTCACGGGTGGTCCGATAAAGGCGATGTTTTCCGTGGCCAACGCTTCGGCAAAGCTGGTGCGTTCGGACAGGAAGCCGTAGCCGGGGTGGACGGCCTCCGCGCCCGTTGCCTTACACGCGGCGATGATCTTATCGGCAATCAAATAGGACTGCGCGGCAGGAGAACGCCCGATATGCACAGCCTCGTCGGCCATCTGCACAAATGGTGCACGCGCATCCGCATCGGAATAGACCGCGACAGTTGCGATCCCCATCCGGCGTGCGGTGTTGATGATCCGGCAAGCGATTTCGCCACGGTTGGCGATCAGGATTTTCTTAAACATATAACTCCCCAAAAACCGTCACCCTGAACTTGTTTCAGGGTCCATCGTGTCAGGTGCACCGACAATTGTTGCTGAAAAATAGATGCTGAAACAAGTTCAGCATGACGGGTGGTGGCTATCGTGGCGAAACTCATTCCGCCGCCTCCAAAGCCTTACACGCCCTCAGCGGCTCTTCGGCCTCCATTGGTACCAGCCCCAGCTTGGCCAGCATGGCTGCATCTTTGTCGTCGCCAGCGTTGGCCGCGGTCAATAGCTTGTCGCCGGTGAAGATGCTGTTCGCGCCTGCCATGAAGCACAAAGCCTGTGTCGCCTCGGACATGGACTCACGTCCCGCGCTTAACCGCACCATGCTCATCGGCATAGTGATGCGGGCAACCGCGATCGTGCGCACAAATTCGATATCGTCAATCTTGGCCAGCGGCGTGTCGGCGAGCATGTCGCCCAGCACGGTGCCCTTTACCGGCACGAGCGCATTGACGGGCACGCTTTCGGGGTGGGCCGGCAGGGTCGCCAGCGTATGGATAAAACCGACGCGGTCGGCGCGTGTCTCGCCCAAACCGACAATGCCGCCACTGCAGACATTGATGCCCGCACGGCGCACCTCGGCCAGAGTATCGAGCCGGTCGTCCATCGTCCGCGTGGTGATGATCTCATTATACCGCTCAGGGCTGGTATCGATATTATGGTTATAATAATCGAGCCCCGCGTCGGCCAGCATATCGGCCTGTTTCGGCGTCAGCATGCCAAGCGTCATGCAGGTTTCCATACCCATCGCGCGCACGCCCTGAACAATCTGAACAATCGCTGGCATGTCCCGATCTTTGGGATTGCGCCAAGCCGCCCCCATACAGAAACGACGCGAACCAGAGTCCGCGGCCTCTGCGGCCTTTTGCAATACGGCCTGCACGTCCATCAACTTGGTTGCCTCAACGCCGCTGTCTGCTTTTACGGATTGTGAGCAATAGCCGCAGTCTTCCGGACAACCGCCGGTTTTGATCGATAGCAATGTGCAAAGCTGGATCTGCCCCGCCGCATGATGGGCGCGGTGGACGGTTTGTGCCTGATAGACCAGCTCGTCGAACGGCAGGTCAAACAATGCCGCGATTTCTGCGCGGGTCCAATCGGTGCGGACAGTCACATGGATTCTCCCAAAGGCGGCATATTGTGGCCGAGCAAAGTCAAAACATCGGCTGCGCACTCAACAACATTGCTGCCCGGGCCGTAAATGCCCTGAACACCCGCTTCACGCAGATAATCATAGTCCTGCGGCGGTATGACGCCGCCGGCAATGACCTTGATGTCGCCACGCCCTGCTTCGCGGAGACCCTTTATGAGCTCTGGGATCAGCGTCTTATGACCCGCAGCAAGGCTGGAGGCACCCACGGCATCGACATCATGCTGAAGCGCCAGAACAACGGTTTCTTCGGGTGTCTGGAACAACGGCCCACTGATGACGTCAAAGCCCATGTCGGAAAATGCAGAGGCAATGACGTTCGCACCGCGGTCGTGACCATCCTGCCCCATTTTGGCGACCAGCAATTTCGGTTTGCGGCCCAAGCGGCGGCCAACCGATGCGACGCCGTCGAGCACTTGCGCCCAGCGTTTGTCGAATTCATGCGCGCTGCCATAAATACCCTGCACAGGCACAGGGGTGGTTGCATAGCGGCCAAACACAGCCTCCATTGCGTCGGATATTTCACCCAGTGTGGCGCGTGCGCGGGCGGCGTCTACTGCAAGCGCGAGCAGGTTCGCGCCGCTCTTCGCGCCTTCGGTAAGTGCATTCAATGCGGCCTGACACGCGGCTTCATCACGCGACGCGCGCGTGGCGGCAAGGCGTGCAATCTGGCCCTGACGGACGAAGTCGTTGTCAACCTCCAGCGTATCGAGCTGGTCTTCGGTTTCCAGACGATATTTGTTGACGCCAACGATGACGTCTTCACCTTTGTCTACCCGTGCCTGACGCGCGGCGGCGGCTTCTTCGATCAGGCGCTTGGGCATGCCCGATGCGACAGCCTTTGTCATACCGCCGAGTTCATCGACCTCACCAATGATCTTCCAAGCTTGTTCAACCAGCTCGGCGGTCAACGCCTCGACATAATAGCTGCCACCCAAGGGATCGACGACCTTTGTAATGCCGGTTTCTTCCGTCAGGATAATCTGTGTGTTGCGGGCAATCCGCGCCGAAAATTCCGTCGGCAACGCAATGGCTTCGTCCAACGCATTGGTGTGAAGGCTCTGCGTCCCGCCAAGCGTCGCGGCCATGGCTTCTACGGTGGTGCGGATGACGTTGTTATAGGGATCTTGCTCTTGCAACGACACGCCCGATGTCTGGCAATGCGTGCGCAGCATTTTGGAGCGTTCGTCCTTTGCACCGAGCTCATCCATGACGCGGTGCCACAATGTGCGCGCGGCGCGCAGCTTTGACACTTCCATGAAGAAGTTCATGCCGATGCCAAAGAAAAACGAAAGTCGCCCGGCGAACGCATCAATATCCAAGCCGGAAGCCATCGCGCGCTGCACATATTCCTTGCCGTCCGCGATGGTGAAGGCCAGCTCCTGTACCGCGGTCGCGCCGGCCTCATGCATGTGATAGCCGGATATCGAAATGCTGTTGAACTTGGGCATGTTCGCGCTGGTGTATGCGATAATGTCCGAAACGATCCGCATCGATGGTTCGGGCGGGTAAATATATGTGTTGCGGACCATGAACTCCTTAAGGATGTCGTTCTGAATGGTGCCGTCGAGCTGTGCCTGCGAAACCCCCTGCTCCTCACCCGCGACGATGAAGAATGCAAGGATCGGAATGACTGCGCCGTTCATCGTCATCGACACTGACATTTGGTCCAGCGGAATGCCGTCGAACAGGATTTTCATGTCCTCGACGCTATCGATAGCGACACCGGCGTTGCCGACATCGCCAACGACGCGTGGGTGGTCGCTGTCATAGCCGCGATGGGTGGCAAGGTCGAAGGCAACCGAAAGGCCCTTTTGCCCGGCGGCCAAGTTGCGGCGATAAAAGGCGTTGGATTCCTCGGCGGTCGAGAAACCGGCATATTGCCGGATAGTCCAGGGGCGGCCTGCATACATCGACGCACGCACACCGCGTGTGAAAGGCGCAAAGCCGGGAAGCCCGGGGTCGCCAGCATCTGCGCTGGTGTATAGTGGCTTTACGGATATGCCCTCGGGCGTATGCCAGGTTAGGTCCTTGCCCTTAACCTCTTTGTCAGCCGCTTTTTTCCAGTCGTCGATATTTGTCATTACAAACTCACATTTTAATCCCGTCATGCTGAACGTGTTTCAGCATCTTACTTTCACCGTTGCCGATTAAGACCCTGAAACACGTTCAGGGTGACGGCCTTGGTAGACAGTTATTGCCCCTTAAATTCCGCCTTACGCTTCTGCAAAAACGCAATCGCGCCCTCGCGCGCGTCGTTGCTGTCACCCGCAATCTTCTGTCCCTCTGCCTCACGCAACAATGCCGAAGCATAATCCGCATCCAATGCCGCAGCGATATTCTGACGCATGATGCCAATGGCGACGGTCGGCCCGTTCGCCAACCGGGTCGCCAAAGCATTCGCTTCCGTCATCAGTTCGGCATCATCAACAGACTTGTAGATCAGGCCCCAATCGGCAGCTTTATCCGCAGGGATTTTTTCGCCGAGCAACATCATTTCGGTTGCGCGTGCCTTGCCGACAAGGCGCGAAAGCATCCAGCTTGCGCCGCCATCGGGCACGAGACCAATGTTGACAAAGGCCTGAAGGAAATAGGCAGATTTGCCGGCAATCGCAAAGTCGCTGGCGAGTGCAAGGCTGCAGCCAACGCCTGCTGCGGGGCCATTGATCGCGGTGATGATTGGCACGTTGAGCTTGGCCAGCTTGAGCATCAACGGGTTGTAGCTCGTGGTCAGCGCTGCGTAAGCCCCCTGCCCGCTGCTCGCGGCAGCGGCGGCGCCGCGTGCTGACAGGTCAGCGCCTGAACAAAAGGCGCGGCCTTCGCCCGTAATCAACACAACGCGCGCGCCATTCAATTGATCAAGCGCGGCACTGATTTCGTCCGCCATTTGCGGCGCCATCGCGTTCAGGCGCTCGGGACGGTTGAGGGTAATCGTTGCAACATTGTCCGCGATATCGAGGCGGATGGTTTCGTATGTCATAGTTCCAGCTCCCTTCATTCTATCACCGTCATGCTGAACGTGTTCCAGCATCCATTTTGCCGCCCAAAAACCCACGCTCCGGGACTATAAATGGACCCTGAAACATGTTCAGGGTGACGATGTGGTGGTTGGTCAATGTGCCAGCGAAGGCACCTCCATAATTTCGGTTAGCACACCCTGCATATCTTTGGGATGCACAAAGAAAATCAGCGTCCCATGCGCGCCGATGCGCGGTTCGCCGAGC
>VFQS010001750.1_pt1 | contig 19041 bp, 11 predicted proteins | sample 3512361 | NCBI WGS metagenome assembly VFQS01 (sample SAMN10412375, study PRJNA504923) | tailings metagenome | isolation source: Relicate 1 Philex TSF3 active mining | place: Philippines
ACGCTCAAATCGCTGCCGATAAAATCCCGCTGTCGCCTGCAAACGTATTGCTAATCGTCGCTCCTGCCCCGCCGTCTGAACCAGACTTGCCCGCAACAGAGGAGGCAGACAGGCAACGGCTGAACTCCCGGAACTCGACAACTGCCCCCCCTCTGACACCTCCGTTGCCAAACCAAGGCAGGCCCGCTGCAGTCGGCCTGAACCGGATACCGCCCCGGCAAGGGGCAACGCATCCGTCAGCGACATTTCATGCTGCAACAGCAGCCAAAGCATACGGGTCAGAGTATAGTTCTGCAGATCTTCGACGATTCTGCTGAGCCCTGGGAGCAGTAAAAGCAAACGTTCGGGACCGCGGAAACTCAGTGCTGTTGATCGCCCCGAAAAAATCCACAGCACGATCAGGCCAGCAAACAGACCCGCTGGTACAAACACCCACCAGGGGTTGCCCCTGTTGAACAGTAGAAAACTCATCAACAGAGCACCCGGCTGAACACCAAGTCCGGTCACCGCCGAGTCCAAATAACGGTCCAGGAAAATTTGCAGCACTCCTGACACCAGCAGCACCGCAGTGGCCATGATTGCAACCGGATAGGTGGCCGCCTGGGCAATTCTGGAACGCAGGTCGATCACATCGGTCACATAATCACCCAGCAACTCCAGCGTCAGTGCCGGCCGACCCGCTTTCAATCCGGCTATGACTGCTGCCGCCAGCAGCCTTCCCTCGCCACCGGATGCTCCGGACAAAATCGACTCCAGCGACTCTCCCGCTTCCAGTTGTCCCTGCATACGCCCCAGAAAAACGCGTAATCTTCGACCATGGCCGGCAGCCGAAACCGAAATGCTGCGTTCCAGCGGCACTCCGGCACGCACTGCTGATCGCAGTTCCTCAGCCAGATCCTCGATATCCTGAAGTCGTAGTCGCATAACCAATGCCGCAGCCAATCTATGTTCTGCTGTCTGACAACACCAAACGACCACCAAATACTCGCAGAAACTCCTCCCGAGTCGTCTCACCAGTTCGAATCGCCCGCTCGCCCAACTCCTTCAGGCTTACGAGGCCGGACTGTTCTGCTGCTGCAAACAGCGCCTGCGAGTCTGAACGGGCCAGCAGAGAACGAGCAACCAGCGGAAAACTCGGATCGAGACATTCCGCCAGAGCCATTCTCCCCAGATATCCTGTGCCTCCACACCGATTGCAGCCGAACGACAGACCTTCGGTACTCAAAGATTTGTCTGGAGAAACCTGCCCGGCAGGAGATATTCCCTCTCTCGAATGCCGGCAGTCGCAACTCCGCCGCAGCAGTCGCTGACTGACCACCAGATTCAACGCACTGCGAACGAGATATGGCTCAAGCCCCATCTCCAGCAGTCTGGTTAACGCCTCCACCGCAGAACCCGCGTGAAATGTGGCAATCACAAGATGGCCCGTCAATGCCGCCTGAAACGTCGCCTCAGCTGTCGCCGGATCGCGGATCTCTCCAACCATAATGACATCCGGATCCTGCCGCATCATCGACTTCAGTCCTGCTGCCAGATCAAACCCCGCTGCCGGGCGAACCTGGGACTGCGCTGCTCCCGCAATTGCCGATTCAATCGGATCCTCCATTGTCATCACACAGCGAGCCCCGGCGCTCTGCCGCAAAATCTCTCGAATCAACGCATAGGCCGTCGTCGTCTTGCCGCTGCTGGATGGCCCCGTGATCAGCAATACGCCTGAAGTCGCCAATAATTGCTGCCAAAGACAACGCTCCGACTCTGCTGGCAACCCCAACTGCTCCAGCATCTGCCGCTCGGAATTCCCACCAAAGAGCCTCACTGCCGCCTTTTCACCGTACAGCGTCGGAAAGGTCGAGACTCGGATCTCCGACTCCGAAAATTCGGCAGCAACACGGCCCTCCTGAGGAACGTCCGTGCGGTAAGTCAGTAAACCGGCTATCACCTTCAGGCGAGCCACAAGGCGACTGCCAAACTCACGATCAAACCCCGCGGCCGTCTGCAGTACACCATCAATCCGCCACTGCATCCTCAAAATGGTCTCTTCAGGAGTCAAATGAATATCGCTGACCCGCTGATGGGCCGCCTGCAACAGCATCATCTGCACCGTTTCAGGCACAGACAACTCACCTGCCAACCTTCGTGCTGCCAGCGCTGCCGCGAAAGACTCCTGCAGTTCCTCCGGCCTCATCCAAATCGCTCCTGCAACCTCAAATACTCCCCCGCCGTCTTTTCTATCGCATCAACGTCCTGATCGCAACCGCCACTGCCGGCCGTCAGTCTCCCATCAGGACCCCGGCCAGATCAGTTTTTGTTCGGGGTTTCCCGAATAACTGCGCGGTGTCACTGACTTGTCGAATTTGAGACTCCACTGTTGCAATACCGCCACAAAACCGGACAATCAGCCCGTGTTTCAAAAAAACCCAACATTTTTTCAAAGGCGGTATTTATTCCTCCATGTGATGGCGATAATATCAACCACCCATCAACTGAATGAGGGCCTAAGACACGGTTTTTCGCCCGGTTCAACTTACTTTGAAAGCTTCCACGAATCGCTACACTCCGATCCGGCGGTCGCAACCTTCGGCGGGCACATGGGACCCGCCCAGTCCATCCGACAAAAACTCAATCACATTCTTCTCTGTCAATTTTCTCAGGAGAACCCTCAGATGGCCGCCAAAACACCTCGCAAATCCACCCCGGCAAAACCCCAGGATGAGCAGCACCTGATGCTTGAAAATGCCGTGGGGCAGATCGAAAAGATGTTCGGAAAAGGCTCCATCATGAAACTGGATGCCACCGAACAGATCGGCGGGTTCCCCGGTATTTCCTCCGGGGCACTCTCTCTCGATATTGCCCTCGGTGGACGTGGCTTTCCTCAGGGACGGATCATCGAACTCTTTGGGCCTGAGTCCAGTGGCAAGACAACATTGGCACTGCACGCCATCGCAAGCGCACAGAAGGCCGGCGGTATTGCAGCCTTCATTGACGCCGAACACGCACTCGATCCCCAATGGGCCCGCAAGCTGGGAGTCAATCTGGAGGAACTGCTTGTCAGCCAGCCATCATACGGTGAAGAAGGGTTGCAGATTGCAGAGATGCTGGTGAAGTCCAACTCAGTGGACATCATCGTCATAGACTCTGTCGCTGCACTGGTCCCCAAGGCAGAACTGGATGGTGAGATCGGAGACTCGCACGTCGGCCTGCAGGCCCGCATGATGAGTCAGGCGATGCGAAAACTGACCGGGGTAATTTCCCGTGCCAGGGCGACAGTGATCTTCATCAATCAGATTCGTGAGAAAATTGGAGTGATGTTTGGAAGCCCCGAAACAACGCCAGGGGGGCGTGCATTGAAGTTCTACAGTTCAGCACGCCTCGACGTACGCCGCATCAATCAATTGAAGGAGGGTGAAAACACCATCGGGATGCGGATGCGAGTGAAGATTGTCAAGAACAAGGTCGCCCCGCCGTTTCGTGTCGCGGAACTCGACATGTACAGCAGTCACGGCATCAGTTACGAAGCGGACCTCCTTGATCTTGCTGCAGAGAATAAGGTCGTCGATCGCAGTGGCAGCTGGTTTACGTTCGGCAGTACGAAACTGGGCCAGGGCCGCGACCGAGCACGACAGTTCCTGGAAGAAAATCGGGCCGTTGCCGCTGAGATCAGAGAGCGAATACTGTCGCTGAAAAATCTCAGTTCTGTGGCTGGTGTCGTGGCCGAAACAGAAGCCGCCGCAGAAGCTGAAGAAGACTGAGTTGCGTAATGCACAGCACGCCACTCGGGCGGGCAGGCCCGAGTGGTTGTTGTTCTCCCGACACCCTCGTTTTTGACGGGTGACTGTTGCTGCAGGAGCGATTGGACACGGAGGCGATGCCCACCAGTCATGATGTTCCGGAAGGCAGTTACGATGGCTCGCATAAACCGTCGTATGGTATTGTCTGAAACTGAGATTCAGGTGGTGCACTGCACAAATCGCTGCGTTCGGCGAGCAAACCTGTGCGGGCTGGATCCAGTCACGGGCAGGGACCTTGAGCATCGTCGGCAGTGGATCCGAGACAGGCTCGCCTTTCTTGCCGGACTTTTTGCGATCGATGTTCTCTCCTATGCGGTAACGGGCAATCAATTCCACGTCATACTCCGCAGCAGGCCGGATGTAGCCCGGGAGTGGAAAGAAGATGAGGTCGCCATTCGCTGGTGGCAACTGTTTCCGCAACGTCGCACAAGGGAAGGTGACGCGGCCGAGCCCGCAGAGATGGATCTGAAGGTCCTTGTTGCCCGTTCGGCAGAACTGAGACTTCGCCTTTCCAGTGTCTCATGGTTCATGCGCTGTGTATCCGAGGTCATCGCCAGATGGGCAAACGCGGAAGACCAGTGCACTGGGCGTTTCTGGGAAGGTCGCTTCAAATCGACACTGCTTTCAGACAATGCAGCTGTTCTTGGAGGAATGATTTTTGTTGACCTGAATGCTCTTCAGACTACTGAGACCTCATCTGTGGAAAACGCCCCGTGTACAGGTCTTCGTGAGCGACTGCAGGATTTGGCGGCTGTTCCGCCGGACGTCAATCGGGCGAAGGCCGAATTGCTTGTGGCCACCGGTGAGCAATCAGGCTGGCTGTCTCCGATGAGATGTCAGGAGGTCAATGAAAAGATTTCAGGCACATGTTCTTCTGGACAACGGAGGGCGTCGGACTGGTGCTGCGCCGACCTGTCCCTGATCGACTATCGTCAGTTGGCAGAATGGACCGCGGCCTGTGTTCGTTCCGGTGGGGCTCACGCGGTGCTCGAATACCCGCCTCGAGTGGTCCGGGGACTGAAACTGGATCCGACCGGTTGGCTAAATTTGATTAGCCGGTTCAGCAAGCGCCGTACATGTTCGTTTCCGCTTTCGACAATCAGCAGAACTGGCGCTCCGAGCCCCGTCGCGACGATTGCAGGCCAGTTTTCCTGGACCTGGCCCGCTCGACAGCCCGGTTAACTTGTGGCCGCCAGGCCGCGAACGCCATCATTGCCGCTGGTTCTCCAGCGAAGTGCCGCGGCCGCCGGCGCTCTGGAATCATTCGTTTTGATGAGTCCAACAATCAGTCATTGCTTCGTCAGACTGCATTGAAGCGAACTCTGAACCTTGCATAAAGGAGCACGCGGCAAAACCACCGCCTCCTGACATTTACCGCGTCAACCAGCGGGCCAGCACCACAATGGCATGCACCAATTACCCCGTGATCGCCCCAACAAACGGCTGACTGGGAACTGCCTGGGAACTCATTTTGAATGCAACAGCAGATGCTGCTCTGACCACATCAAGTGGCTTGCCGGCGGTGGATGGCCCCAAGGATTGCCCCTCACAGCAGGCAGGTGAGCAAACAGGAATATTTCCGTTAGGAATACGCGTATTTCCCCGCATACGACCAGGCCGTGAGCCCGGACATCGCCACTCAGCAACTCGATTTCGAGCATGAACGAGAGAAATTTTTGAAGATCGCTTTCACCTGGCAGGCAAGCACCTTGCAAACCACGTCATCGCTGTAGCCACAAAATGTTTGTGCAGGTCACCGAGCATACGGCCAATCGGGCATGCCCCCACACCATGATGTCGGCGGAACGCACTTCCCGCTAATCCCAGAATTTCAGAAACGGGAAGCCGAGGGAAATCAGATCGGGGTGCACGCATGATTGGATGTCCAACACCTGCGAAGCAGCAATTACCCCGTCAGCCAGTGATCCGTCTCCGGGGCCATCCCGCGGGATGGCAACGGGGTTGAAAGCCACGGTCACTCCTGTCGCAGGGTCTTCAGGCAACGCTAAAAAGGGGACACCCGGCGGATGTCCCCTTTTTTCGTCAAGCAAGTGAAGTTTGGCTGTGAATCGCAGACGCTGGGATGACTCCAGATAAGTCCGCCACTGCCGCTGGCTGGCACCAGAGCCGGTTGGCATCACTGCCCGGTTGCGGCAGCCGGCTCCACTGTCCCGCGTGATTCGCCCGTCAGAAAATTGTCGACGCGAGCATTCTCCTGCAATTTCTCAAAGGTCTCGCCGACCATCCGCTGAACTTCCCGCTCCGTCAGGTCCGCATGCAACTGCGCCTCCACATCCGCCATGTCATGCTCAACCGGCTCCGTCAAACCCTCAAACTTCAGTATCGCATACTGGCTCGGCCCCACCTGGATGACCCCGGAGAGCTCCCCCGGCTGCTTCATCCGAAACGCTGCGGTCCGGAGGTTTTCGTGTGCCCCCGAGTTTTTCCGGATCGGCGGGATCACTCCGCCCAGAGCGCGACTGTTCGGCTCCATAGAGTAATCTCTCGCCAAACTCTCAAAGTCATCCGGATTGTTGCGGGCCTTTTCCCAGATCTCCGTGGCCCGCCGCACATTATCCAGAACGATCATCCGCGCCTTCACTCGAGGCCCGTAATTGTCCTCGTATGCCTGCTGAATCATCTCCCGCGTAATCGTGACATCGCGACCGGCCAGCTTTCGCAGTGCCAGCATCGGCCAAATCACATCGCGACGATACTGCTGCGGAGTCAGCTTTCGCTCCGCCTCCAGCATCTTGTACCACTGATCCACCGCGAGTCCGAACTTCTTCGAAATCTCAAGGATTTCCTGATCCACCTCCGACTCCGTCACCGTCAAACCGCGTCGCGAGCATTCCTGCTGAATAATCAGACGGTTGATCATGTTCTCCAGAACTTCGCGCCCGTGCCGCTCCACACATTCGCGAGCCAGCGCGTCCCACGTGATCGACTCACCATTGACTCGAGCGTACGAGGGCCTGGTCGAATCGGCGCCATCGGCCGCAGAGGCAGGTCGCTTTGTCGGTTGCTCAGCAGCATGACCGTCCCGGGCGCGCCACACCTGCATGCCAACTCCGCCCGCCAGCAGAATGATCAGGGTTCCGCCAAACAGCAACCCGACTCGGCCGGATCGCGCAGCCACAGTGGCAGTGACAGGAGCAGGGACCTGGTCTTCCATGACGAGACTCCGGATGTTCTTTGAAAAAGGCAGCGACACCCGGCAAAAACGACGCCGACCGGGGGCAGCAGAATCGGCGCAACAGCCAGCATTCGCGGCTATTCGCTTCAGGGGGTTATACGGGCTTTTTCAAAAAAACGTCAAGTTCGCTTTTTGCTCCATTCTGCCGGTGGTCTCGGTTTGAGAAATCGCTGATTTCTGCTACAATCACAGCTTATCGCGGGTCTGCCGTAACTTCTTATTGCAGGCAGTGTTACGTTCGGGTGCCAGGGCGCAGCCCAAAAAGCTCTGTGGCAGACGATCAATCAGGAGTGCATCAGCTTGTCTACCGACGGTTCCGCTGGCAATTCTCCAGCCTCGACTGACGTGCGTGTATTTCGGACGGACATCCAGTCTGAAATGCAGACCAGTTACCTGACGTACGCAATGAGCGTGATTATCAGCAGGGCTCTGCCGGACGTTCGCGATGGCCTGAAACCTTCGCAGCGACGCATTCTGGTCGCCATGAACGACCTGAATCTCAGTCCAGGCGCAGGTCGCAAGAAGTGTGCCAAGATCGCCGGAGATACCAGCGGCAACTATCATCCTCACGGTGAAGGCGCCATCTACCCGGCGCTCGTCCGCATGGCTCAGGACTGGGTCATGCGTGAGGTGCTGATTGACAAACAGGGAAATTTTGGATCGCTGGCAGGCCTGCCCCCGGCAGCCATGCGTTACACAGAAGCTCGGCTGTCCACCGCCTCAGCCGAAATGCTTAGAGATCTCGACCGTGAGACTGTCGACTTTGCACCAACCTACGACAATGATCGGCTCGAACCTGTCGTCCTGCCGGCTCGCTTTCCCAATCTGCTGGTGAACGGTTCAAACGGTATCGCAGTGGGAATGGCCACCAGCATTCCGCCGCACAATATGGCGGAGGTCTGTGAGGCGGTGATCCGAGTCATTGATCGCCCGGACGTCACACTGGATGAACTGCTGGAAGTGATGCCGGGGCCCGATTTCCCCACGGGAGGGATCATCTGCGGTGGCATGGGCATTCGGCAGGCCTACCTTACAGGTCGCTCCACACTGGCGCTGCGGTCAAGAACGCACTTCGAAACGGAAAAGAATTCGGACGTCATTGTCGTTACCGAAATCCCCTACATGGAGACTCGCGACCGCATTCGCGAAAAGCTTGAACTGCTGGTTGCCGAGGAGCGTATCAAGGGGATTTCCCGAATTGTCGACCTGACAGACCGCAATGTCCCGCCCTGGCAGGTACGTCTGCACATTGTACTGAAGCGGGATGCTGATAAGGACGTGGTCCTGAATCAGCTCTACCAGTTTTCTCCACTGCAGGCCACCGTGAGTGTCATTCTGCTGGCCCTGGACGGTAATCGGCCACAGCTGATGACGGTCCGCATGCTGCTGGACGCCTTCATCCGTCATCGGGTGGATGTGATTCGTCGTCGCACAGAGTTTCTGCTTCGCGAAGCACGACGACGCAAGCACACCGTCGAAGGGCTCCTGCTGGCTCAGACGGATATCGATCGAATCATCCGCACGATCCGTGAATCCGCCAGCCGTGCCGCTGCGAAAGACGCGCTGCAGCAGATTGGGATCCCTGCTCCGCTGGTATCTCGAGCCCTTGGAGACTCCGGCTTTGCTGCATACATTTCAGAGAATGGCGAAGCCGCGGAGTATTTCTTATCGGCCAATCAGGCTGAAGCCATTGTCTCCATGCAGCTCGGGTCGCTGGCAAACCTTGAGCGGGAAAAACTGGCGGCAGAGCACCAGCATTTGCTGGAGAACATCTCAGAGTACCTGAGACTGCTGTCTGACGAGGCTCATCTGCGGGCGGTGGTGCGCAATGATATGGAAGAATTGCGGGCGCGATTCCCGGACCGACGACGCACAACGATCTCCGAAGAAGAACTTGGGGACTACGACAAGGAAGCTCTGATTGCAGAGCAGCCGATGGTCGTCACTTTGTCACAGCGCGGCTACATCAAGAGGACTCCTCTGGACGTCTACGAAGCTCAGAACCGCGGCGGCAAGGGAATTCGTGGAGCGTCAACTGACGAAGAGGACCCAATTGCGCATCTGTTCGTCTCCAGCACTCACGACTTTCTCCTGTTTTTCACGGACCGTGGTCGTGTGCACTGGCTGAAGGTTTATGATCTGCCACTGCAACCACGCACGGGCAAGGGTCGTGCGCTGGCCAATCTGCTGGAGTTTGACGAGAGCGAGGGTGTCGCAAACTGTTTCAGCGTGCGTCATTTCCCTGACGACAAGTATCTGGTCATTGCGACTCGACAGGGCATCATCAAGAAAACGGCACTTTCGGCGTACGGTCGACCGATGAAGGGTGGCATCATAGCCATTCGGCTGGACGATGGCGATGCCCTTGTGGATGTGCGTATTGTTCAGGGCGATCAGGATCTCGTGCTTTCAACATCGGGCGGTATGGCGATTCGCTTTAATCATGAGGACGTTCGTCCGATGGGCCGAGCGACTCGCGGTGTCAAAGGCATCACACTGTCCAACGAAGAAATCGTCGTTGGTATGGTCGTTGCGGACTCGGACCGTACCCTGCTGAGCATCTGCGAGCAGGGTTTTGGCAAAAGAACTCCGTTCGGTACAGCGGAGCCGACAGCAGCAGAGCAGACATTGCCGGATGACGGCCTGACGCTGGCTGAAGATCCAGCGGTCCCGGAGCCTGCGGACGAGGGCACCGACGAATCGTCACCGGGAAGCAACATGCGGTATCGTCGCCAGCGGCGTGGTGGCAAGGGGTTGCGAGATATCAAGACGACAGCTCGAAATGGTCGCGTCGTGGATGTGCTGTCTGTGGCCGATGATGATGAAGTACTGATGGTGACATCGCGAGGAAAGATTCAGCGGATCCGGGCCGCAGACATCAACACGATCGGCCGAAATACTCAGGGAGTCCGAATTATCCGACTCGACGACGGCGATTCTCTGGCGTCCTGTGCAGTCATTCCCGGCGATGTCGTTGTGGAAGCTGCTGCGAAAGCGGCAGCAGCAGCCCCTCCGCCGTCGATTCCAAATACTGCTCAGACCCCCGCAGTGCCTTCTGAACCTGAGGCAGCAGCCGACAATGGCGAGCAGACCTGATTTGTCGCAGGGCGGCGTGCGCTGACTGTCAGTCCAGGCCCCTGTCTACACCATGCCAGCATGATGGCGACAGGGGCTGAGAGAAGTTGCAGGATCAGTCGAGGCTGCTCGGGATATCTCTGCAGCCACGTGGCCAACCGGCTTCCCGGAAATACACGACTCAACAGAACTCCCAGACTGCCCCAGGCTCCGATCAGTGTACGGTGATGGTCAATACGTATCTGTTCGTATCCGGTATCCCGCAGAATCCGCAGAATCGTCTGCGGATCGAAGTGCTGCAGGTGTCTGGGCAGGTCCAGTGAGTACCATGATGAGCCAAACAGACGAGCCTCGAGACTGGATGCGTTCGGGACGCTGAAAAGCAGTTGGCCTCCGGGTTTCAGAACATGCCGGATTTCGTTGAGCGTCTGCAGGGGGTTCGGGGTGTGTTCGAGAACCATCCAGGCTGCCACCAGATCGAATGACTGAGCCGGCAACCTTGCCGACTCAAGTGTTCCCGTGACGACATTCAGACCAGCTTTTCGCGCGGCGTCAGCAGGTCCGACACACAGTTCAACCCCGCAGACAGACCAGCCGAGGGCCTGAAGTTTCAGCAGCCATGATCCGGCAGCGCATCCCAGTTCGAGAGCGGACAGAGCAGGCTGCAACGGGGTAGCGGCAGGCTGCGGAATGGGCTGCGTGCGATCGTCCGTGAGCCAATAGTAGAGTTGTCGCAGTCCAGGAACATACTCGAGGGGCAGCCAGCGGAGGAACCACGGTCGTCGGTTTGCTGCGAGGGTCCCACTGTGGTGTGACTCCGAAGGGGCGGAATCCGGCGACGACTGATGCGGGGCATAGCCGGTTGGATAGCAGGCTGCCAGGCATTCCGCCGAGGGCTGCGGACTGAGATACCGATGACCGCAATGCTGGCACTGAACCACGTCGAAGCGTCCCGGCAACCGGCAACGCACATCGGTGCCGGAGAACAGTGGTCGGCAGTCTGCGTGCAGGCAGAGGGGACAGGCAACCGGCTGCAGAGTGAGAGCCGTCATGGGAGGCATCCACAACAAACATGCGTTACAAATGAGCACCAGGGCGGGCCGCAAAAATGGCGATCAGTGCCAGTCACGCCGAATTCTCCACCAGACTCGCACCAGAAGCGGGGTCTGAACGAATGCCACTGCGACAGCGTAACCCAACGCGATCCCGTGAACGCCCCAGAGCCACCCCAGTGAAAGTTGCGCGACCGCCGTCGTCAGATTGGATATGACGGAGGCTGCAAGAAACGGATCTCGCTTGTGAGCACGCACGTACAGATTAGCGCAAAGTCCGGGCTGATTTGCAACGAAACCGAGAGCCAGAACTGCGGCTGCGCCTGCAGGCAGCAGTCCGTCTGCAAGCATTTTCGCCAGTGGATGCATGCTGAACTGAGCAAACCAGATGATGGAAACCAGCCCCGCAGCGGCGAGGGTGATGAGCAGCATCGACGTTCGAGCGCTTTGGAAGAAAATCTGATCGAGGGCGGCAAATCGACGTTCTGCAATCAGACTTCCGAACAGGGGACGTCTGGTTTCGACCCATGCCAGTGCAGCGCCCTGAGCCGCCGTCAGGATACTCCATGTCATTCCCAGACGCGCGGCATCTCCCTCCGGCTGCCGGCGGAAAACAAACAGCAGTGGCAATTGAATTGCCAGCCACAGCATGATGCCCTGTATGGCAATCCGCCACTGCAGTGGCAAAATCTCATCACGCCAGTTCATGGCCGGAGCTCCAGCGATTTCATTCGCGAATTCCCCGAAAAAGCCCGCGTAGTGACGATGAATCAACCACAGATCACCGAGCAGTCGAACAAAAGCTGAGAACACCAGCGTCCACAATCCACAGCCTGTCAGCAGGCAGACCCAGACGGCTATGCTGCCGGCAACAGCCTGCCAGAACCGCGTTTTGTTAAGCATTTCGACCTGATGACAGCCTTCGAGGATGGAGAGCCAGGGCAGCTGAGTGAGCTGGATGGTGGTGACAGCCACAAGGGCCAGCCAGGGAAACTGCCAGCTAACGACGGCTCGGCCGGCAAATACAACATCCGAACCTGCTGACGGCTGGCTGCTGAAAAAATACAGGCCGGATGGAAACAAGATGACAAGGAAAGCAATCGCAGCAACCCGGTACCAGTGACTCATCAGCCGGCCAAGGGAAATCAAACGACTGCGGGCATCTGACCGCCCGATCAGCCGATCATTCTGCAGTTCCAGCCCCGCCCATTCATGGCTGGCCATGTTGATAATTACGACGTGCAGGCCCAATTCGATCAGCACCTGCATCCCGAGGAGACTGCTGAAGGCGTAGTAGTAGTCACGAGCGGCGGGCAGCAGGCAGGCCATCAGCAGGATCTGAGTGAATGGTCCGGTAAGAACCTGCCAGACGCGGGCAAACACGGAAAAGGCGATGGCACGACGGAGCCCGGACGAGCCAGCCAGAGGTGTGTCGGTGCCCACAGGAGGCTGGCAGGTCGAAGGGGGGACTGCTGCTGACTGGCCGTTGCTGGTCAACGTGAAGGACTCCGGTTGGTACTTCCGGGCATCAGTCTGCCCGAGCCCTGGCATCGCGACTCTAACGCAGTTGTGCTTTACAGACAATACGCGACAGTCCGCGTCAATCGCTGAAAAAGGTGACAGTTTGCACAGGATTTCAGCCTGTTCCCGGGGGATGGCCCCAATCGCTGCCGTAATCGCCTTTCGCAGAATACCTGCTCTGCATCCGGCGAATTTGCCGGCACCAGTGATTTACTGAAATTTGGTATGTTTTTTGCACCCAGACAGGACAGTAACGGCTCACTCCCCTCGCTTCGAACGAAGTCATGTCGCCAATTTCCGACCCAAAACTATCAGGATTTTCAACTGCGACGCTGCAGCCTGGGCGCGGTGTCGTTGAATTCGGACAGCGTGTCGAATCGTACGGTCAATTCCAGTCACAATCCGCAGACTCCGGCCGAACATTCGCCTGTCCGGCACTCACGGAAGACGTCTGGCGGCGACTGCAGTGCGGACTTGAGCAATGGTTTCAGGCGGTGTCGTTTCTGCTGAATTGTCTGGCGACGGGTCGAAGGCTGCCAGGAGAACTGGACCGGCAGCTCGGTGACAGTCGGAGACAGCAGCTGGAACGATGGCAGGCGAGGTATGCCTGCAGGGCCAGTCGGGCAGTGACATGGCTGTGGCCAGGTGCAGTGGATGTGATGCTGCAGGTGGATGGTTCTCTTCAGATTATGGACTGTGACCTGTCTCTTCCGTCCGGCCTCGAGCGACTGAAAAGCCCGAATTGCCGCAGTCTGGCGGAAAGCAAAGCGAGACTGAGGCAGCAGTTGTTCGGCCTGGGCGGTTTTCCGTGGGGCAGTGGCCGTGTGGTTTTGCTTGACCCCAACTCTTCCTGTGCTTCAAGGCGGTGCAATGAGTTTCTGTCATGGCTGCTGGACGCACAGATGGTGACGACATCAGAGTTGAGCGTCGAGCGGGGCGAAATCCGGTTGCGACATTGCGGTAACTGGCTGCCGATTGACGCTGTGATAAGGCGGGTTGAAGATGACTTGCTGGACCCAAACTGCGGACGACCGGATTCACTTGTTGGAGTGCCGGGACTGGTTCGCAGCTGGCAATCGGGGCTGGTCAGTGTGTTTAACCCTCCTGGCGCCGGTCTGCTGCGTTGTCGCAGTCTGGCAGCCCTGATCCCGGAGTGTATTCGCGTGTTTCTGGGGCAGCAACCGCTGCTGGATGCTGCACCAGTCATCAGTCTTGAGGATCCTGTTGAGCGATCGCAGGTTTTCCGCGATGCGCATCATTATGCCATTCGTACGGACGATCCAATGCATCCGGCGCGCCCGTGGTTTGGCGGAAGCTCGGATCAGCGTCAACTGGAGCAACTGCGGCAGCGAATTGATGCCGATCCGTCCCGCTGGATTGCTCGACCGCTCCCGGTGCCGAATTCCGGTCGGATGAACCTGCGGTTCTTCGGTTCGCTGCACAGAGGATTCTGTCTGTTTCCGGGAGCCCTGGCACGACGGAGTGAAGTCGACGGAGGTGCTCGGATGGTCATTAGTGAAGATTCGGAAGTTCATCCCGTTTGGCGTGGCCTGCCGGAATTGGGGGATGAATCAGCCGGCAGAACCCCAGAGTGAGGATACCGGGACACCGGCCTCAACAATGGGCACGGGTCGGTTCTCTGCATTCAGCACTCGCAGTTCCGGATCAATCCCCATGGCGTAATAGACTGTGGCAGCCAGGTCCTCCGGGCGAACGGGAGTATCGAGCGGGTAGGCGGCATCTTTGTCTGACGCCCCATGCAGAGTACCTCCGGGGATCCCTGCGCCCGCAATCAGGCCTGAGAACAGGGTGCTCCAGTGATCGCGTCCCCATTGCGGATTGGCTTTGGGTGTGCGACCCATTTCTCCAACGGCAACCACCAGTGTCTCTGAGAGCAGTCCGCGATCATCGAGGTCTGCAAGCAGAGCGGCGCAAGCCTGGTCGAACGTGGGCAGCAGGTGTCGGCGCACATCGTCACTGTTACGGTGCGAATCCCAACTGTATCCATCGACACAGTCGTAGTGCACAGTGACATAACGAACTCCGGCTTCAACCAGCCGACGTGCCATGAGCGCAGACTGCCCGAACAGGTGGCGGCCGTAAAGATCGCGAAGCCGGTCCGACTCTTTTCGAATATCGAGTGCAGCGCGAGTCCGCGGGGAAGTCATCAACGAGAAGGCTCGCTGTCGAAAGGCATCGAATCCGTCCGTTGTTTTTGACTGCTCGAAGTTTTGCACCTGGAGGTCAAACTGCTGCAGCAAAGACTGGCGACGCTGCAGTCGTGTGGCAGAAACGTCATCGGGGGCTTTGAGGTCGGCAATCTGGAACGAGAGTTCATCGTCCGAGCAATCGCGCCAGTAGGGATTATCCTGCAGGCTGCGTTTCGGGACGGAGGTGGTCAGGGGGTTGTAGCGGGGGCCGAGCCAGCCGGCATGTTCACCGGGCCTCGGGTACTGACCTTTTTCCTGGAGCGCACCAAGTGAATTGGGCAGCACCATATAAGCAGGAAGTTCGGCACTGAGTCCCGATTGCTGCTGATCCGTGTATTCGACGACCGAACCGATGGAAGGCCAGTCTTTGGGAGTTGGGGAAAATCCGCCACCGACGGGAACGTGCCAGCGTTTGCCTGTCTGCAGATAATGACCTCCACCACTGTGGTCATTAAACGAGTGCGAAAAGTTGCGGATGATGCAGTACTTGTCCGAAACTTCCGCCAGTCTCGGCAGGTGCTCGCTGATCAGCAGATCCGGAGTGCGGCAGGCAACAGGGCGAAAAGGACCTCGGATCTGCTCAGGAGCATTGGGTTTCAGATCAAAGGTCTCAAGCTGACTGGGGCCACCGAACAACATCATGAAGATGACGGACTTTGCCCGGGCTGACGGCTGTGAAATCGTCTGAGCCGCCAGCAGCTGGGGCAATGAGAGTCCGAACAGCCCAGCACCTGCAGTGAGCACTTTACGACGGGTCACCCCGTCACAGGCGGAATGCGGCAGGCCGTGAATGGAAAGCATCTGAGCCCTCCGGTGTGAAGGTCCGGTCAGGAAGAAAAACGGCGGGAAACCGTCATTCTGAGCGAGCCGCAGTCGGCAGGCAACTCTGATAACTCGCTTTTCGTGCGGAAGCTGAAAACCGCTCCCATGACCGCTGCGACGCTCGCCGTTCCGGCAAATCAGCGCGGACGATGTCGAGGATGTGTGCCACGGACATACATTCGCTGACCGCGATCGTGCATGGTGCAGCGAGATGGGTCCAGATCTTCACAGTAGAGGTTATCGAGGCGCGGTGTGGATCTCAGGCGATCGGAAAGATCATCGATCGCGGAATACGCACCCTCGCTTCCGGGCATGCACTGGCAGCCGGACAGCATTCCTGTCAGCAGCAGCAAAAGTCCCGCGAACGATGTGCGCATTTTCGAGGCCCTTTCGAATAACAGTTCCACAGCAGCGGCGATCCGCCGCTGGTGCAGATATCGGCTGGCTGCTGCCATGGAACTCTGGCGGGAAGCCTGACAAATCCCGCAGGCATCAAAATCGGAAAACCTGGACTTCCGGAGCCCCGGGTGCTCCCGCAGAATCTGCCGGTGAGTTCCTGCGGCGGATTGCAGTGCCGGAACTCGCGGAGTTGTCACCTGCATACCTGGTGATCGCCTGGGTAGTAGCCACAGCGTCCATTCAGCAGTACACTTCTGAAGACTCCGCTGCCTGTGTCTCAGTTCAGCAGTGCAGCGGACAGGTACCGGGATTTGTGCTGGTGTGCTGTATTGTCGGGAGCATCCGCCATGGGGCAGATCTGTGCCGCGTCGCTGAAGTGTTTACTGATGGGGCTGTCAGTGCTGCTGCTGTCTGCCACGTCAGGCATCGCAGAAGAATCAACCGACATCTACCAGCAGGTTCTGAAACCAATTCTCAGAGACCGCTGCTTCGCCTGTCACGGGGCTCTGAAGCAGGAGGCCGGGCTGCGTCTGGACACAGCGATGTCAATGCGGCAGGGTGGCGACAGCGGAGGTGCAGTGGAACCTGGCAATGCTGGTGCCAGCCTGATTGTGCTTCGTACCGAGTCGCAGGATGCAGCGACTCGCATGCCTCCTGAGGGTGAGCCATTAAAGCCGGCTGAGATCGCAGCACTGCGAGACTGGATTGCGGCCGGTGCAATTGCTCCGGCGGGTGAGCAGAGTGAGGAGGATCCGCGGGAGCACTGGGCATTTCGAACACCGGTTCGTCCCCCGCTGCCGACTGACATCGACGCTGGATGGGTACAGACCCCGGTCGATGCATTCATCTCGGCAGCACACCGGCGTCAGCAACTCAGGACTCAGACGGCGGCTGATCGTCTGACATGGCTGCGGCGAGTGACTCTGGATCTGACCGGGCTGCCTCCGGGAACCGCAGATCAGGCCGCCTTTCTGGCTGATCAGTCAGACAAGGCGTTTGAGCGAGTTGTGGATCGGCTGCTGGCTTCGCCGCAGTACGGTGAACGCTGGGGGCGACACTGGATGGACATCTGGCGATACAGTGACTGGTGGGGACTGGGCGCTGAAGTCCGAAATTCCCAGAAACACATCTGGCACTGGCGAGACTGGGTCGTGGAGTCGGTCAACAGTGACAAGGGTTACGATCAAATGCTGCGGGAAATGCTGGCGGCCGATGAACTTTACCCGACTGACATGGACAGGCTGCGGGCCACGGGTTTTCTGGCCAGACAGTATTTCAAATTCAACCGCACAAGCTGGCTGGATGAGACAGTTCAGCACACGTTCAAGGCCATGCTGGGGATGACATTCAACTGTGCCAAGTGCCATGACCACAAGTATGATCCAATCACGCAGGCTGAGTATTACGGACTGCGAGCGTTCTTTGAGCCGTACCAGATCCGCACGGAATCAGCGGGGGGAGACCTGGATTTTGAGCGCGACGGCATTCCGCGGGCGTTTGACTGCAATCTGACTGCGGAAACGTGGATTCACATCCGCGGGGACGACCGCAATCCAGACCGCAGTCGTCCGATCATTCCGACGGTTCCGGCGTTTCTGCCTGGCGTCCTGCCGCCGATTGAACATGTGCAGCTGCCACCTGAGGCGATACAGCCAGGACTGCGGCCGGAGGTACTGGCGGCCATGAAAGCAGCGGCCACGGAGGGTCTGGCGAAGGCTCGGGCGAATCTTGAATCCGCTGCCGCCCGGCACGAAAAGATCAGGCTGGCAGCTGCCGCTGCACCAGCGCCGGAGCCTGTGGAACAGGCAACTGTACTGCTGGCTGAGCATTTTGCAGAGTGGCCGACGGATCGCTGGAAGGCTGTTGGCGGAGCATGGATGGCGGTGGCGGACGGTCTGCAGCAGACTCAGACCGGTGCGACGGAAGCGGTTTTGCAGTTGCAGCAGCCGATACCACAGGACTTTGAAGTGCATCTGGAGTACACCCCGCTGTCCGGCGAAATGTGGAAGTCGATCGGCGTGCATTTCGACACAGTGAATGGAGACCGCGCGACGGTCTATCTGAGCAGTTATGCGGCGGGCCCCAAGGTGCAGGTGGCGTGGCGTCAGGGGGGCGTACAGGATTATCCGGCAGACGCGATGCAGCAGCGCAAAGTGGACCTGAACCAGCGTCAGCGGCTGACGCTGCGGGTACGCGGACAGTTGCTGAACGTGCTGGTCAACGATGAACTGGCACTCATCAGTCGGCTGCCATTTGCGAGGCGTTCGGGTGGTCTGGAGCTGATGGCCTTTGACTGTGCGGCAATTTTTCACCAGTTGATCCTGAAGACTCTGCCATCCACTGTCAGCATGCAGGGTGAAGATACGGAGCTGAGTGTTGAGGCCGCATTCGCTGCTGTTCAGTCTGCGGAGTGGCAGGTACGGCGGGCGGAAGCTGAAACCGAACTGATCGAACTGAAGGCGGCTGCGGAGCTGGCTGCAATTCTGCATCCCGAATCCGAAGAATCTGCTCGCACAGCGGCGGCTGCGGTGGCTGCTGAACGAGCGGTGGCGGTTCTGGTAGCGGAGGCCGCTGCAGCCGAGTCGCGGCGTATTCATGCTGCTGCAATTCCAGAAAAGCGACAGGAACTGCAGAAAGCCATCGAGCAGTCAGAGGCGGCGCTGACCACGCTCAAGTCCAGTCCACTGCCTGCAGCGTGGACACCATTGACAGGTGCCCTGAAGACGCTGGAAAGCAACGTCGAGAGCGAGGAGTCTCGTCGCCGGCCGTTTCCGCGCACCAGCACCGGACGACGCAGTGCTCTGGCGGCCTGGATTACCGCGCCGCAGAATCCGCTGACTGCTCGCGTAGCAGTGAATCACATGTGGGTGCGTCATTTCGGACGGGGGCTGGTGTCCTCCGTTTTTGATTTCGGGCGCAAGGGAGCTCGCCCGACACATCCGGAACTGCTGGACTGGCTGGCAGTGGAACTGATGGAG
>VFQS010001751.1_pt1 | contig 19032 bp, 9 predicted proteins | sample 3512361 | NCBI WGS metagenome assembly VFQS01 (sample SAMN10412375, study PRJNA504923) | tailings metagenome | isolation source: Relicate 1 Philex TSF3 active mining | place: Philippines
TGGCAGGCCACAACGTCCAGAAGTAGTGAATACCCTGCCGGTCCACTGCAATCTCCGTCCGCCGCCAGCCTCCCTGCGGCATCGATGTGAGCCGTGCCTCGAAAATCTGACCGCTGCCGCGGGGGGGGGGGGCGAGGAACGAGGAACGAGGGAGTGAGGAACGAGGGAGAAAGGAACGGACGGCGGACTTTTTTCGTTGGCTGTGGAGGGACGAGTACCGGGCTTTCGCATCGCGCGTGTCGCGGTAGTTCGGGGTGAAAACGGGCCTTCAAAGTCCCCCCACTAATTCGCGTTTTCTCCCCTCCGGCAAAGCAAAGTCGCAGGGCTGCAGATCCCGAAAACCCGGGAAAATCCGGGCTTGTTGTCGCTGGCAGAAACGCTGCAGGCTGGCTCAGGGATCTCCAGATGGACGGTTCCGGTTTGGTCCCTGACAGCAATCGTGGGTGCGACAATCGAATTGCTGCGGTGCCATTAAGTTGGCCGCATGTCGCACCGGCGACCTGGGCCATGAGACTCAACTGCCTTCGCCCTTAGCGCATCAGCCCCATCGGGGTTATCAGCGGCGGCACCGGGTGGTCGGAGCGTAATGCCCGGGGCATTGTGTTGTGAGGTCATCCAGACCGTCGGCCTGCAGACTTTCGTGTTTTCTGCGAGACTGCTGCGGGTGTGGGCACGCCAGCGATCAGCGCTCTCAGAGCCCTGTTGACGGCTTCCGGTGTCGTAAATACGCAGGACACATCGTCATCCAAAAGTCACCACAACCGGTGACTCGGGCGCGACGGATGCAAAACGATTCGGTTTGCCCTTCAGATAGTCGAACTGGTATTCCTGCTGAAGTTCATCTTGAGATGACATTACGAATACCCCGGTGCTCAATTCGGATACAAGACAGCCACACGGAACTCAGAGAAACGCAGCCACCGCGTGTTCTACCAGACAGAATTTGTTCGGACCACTGTGGCAGGCAAACACCACTGGCAACGGAAATGAGCCCCGTGTTGCACTGGATCCAGCCTGCAATTCATCGGTGCGCATGGCGATCCGGCCCGCCCGAATCGTCGGTGCCTCACGCCGCCGCCCGCATCTCTGAATGTTGTGGTGGTAATGGCGGAGCGTTTCTGTGCCTTTGCGGCGCATTCTGTTACTCCCCGAGCCGCAACAGCCGATTGCGGAGGGAGGCAGACGGGACGGCGGACCAGCCAAATATTGCTCCTTCCGGGATTTCTGTGGGCAGGCCGCTCTCTCCAGCTCCACCAACAAAGGCAGTTCTGCCGTTCGTCTCCACCAGCCATCGGTCGCCAAGTGGACCCACAAGAAACCCGGATGGACGCAAAAAAAGCCTGAGGTTGATTAAACAATCCCCAGGCTCTCTGGATTTGTCAGCCCAAGATACGGGCCGTCGCTGAATCGCGACGTTAAATCAATAGTAATTCGTAGCCGGATTGTCGTTGCCGTAGTAGCCATTGCCACCCGTGACACCCGTACCCCCCTTGCCCTTGCCCTTGTTGCTGATGTAGTCCTTCCGGTCATACTTGACAGGAATTGTGGGCTTCGGAGTCACCTTCAGTTTGGGTTCTTCCTTTTTCGGTGGCGTCTTCACCACGGGGTTCTGACCGACGACAGGCTTCGACGGCTTCGGAACCGAAGTGTTCGTCGGTGCCGGTGTCGACTTTGTGCCAGATGTTGTCGAAGTCGTGCCAGCGGCAGGAGTCGTTTTTGTGCCGGTTGTCCTGCTGGCTGGGGCCGGTGGAGTCGACTTGGTGGTACTGCCGGATGTTGCCGCAGCCGGCTTGACAGTCGATCCTGTCGTCGGGGCAGGGGTCGGCTTCGCGACGGACGCTGTGCTGGTCGGGGCCGGTGGAGTCGACTTGCCTGCAGCCACTGACGGCTTAGGGACAGACGTCGAGGTCGCCACGGGTTTTGACTCCGGCGCCGCAGGAGCAGTCTTTGCGGTTGTCGCGGCAGTGGTCGGTGACGTCGCCGCAACCGGCTTAGGTACAGACGTCGGCTTGCCGGACGTGCCTGCGGTCGGTGCGGTGGTGACGGGCGATTTCACACTGGGCAATGCAACCGCCGGCTTTGTCTGCGGCGCCGGAGGAGTTGACTTACCGGAGGACACTGTAATTTTGGGCGTCACGACGGGGGCGGGTGCAGCAGCCGCGGTCGACACCTTGCCGGAACCGGTGGAGACGGATCCCTTGCCGGAATTCACCGACGAACCGCTGCCGGACGGTTTGGGCACAGAACTGACCTTGATGGGCTTCAGACGAATCGTGCCGCTGGAACCACCGGATGCGGGTTCCTGAGCACCTGCAGCGGGAGCCTGCAGCAGCACTGCGGAAGCAGCCACTGCGGCCAGAAACAGATTTCTGAAGCTGAATAACATGATGACACCCTGCTGGCTAAACACCCGATCGAAAATCGGGCGTGATTCGAACACAACCGACAAAACGAACCAAAAGGACAACCTGGGGAGAAAGCAGCCACAGGTTGCATTCAGACAACGTGAGGCAACGGCCTGTCTGTTCCCTGTGGCATCGCGACCACAAAAAGGGGCACACAAGGGGCCAGGGGTGTTGCCGGAGTCACAGATCCTGTGGTCCGAACAAAACGCCCCTTCGATCCAGACAACCGGAACACTGCAAACTTCCCAAACATCCAGAACACCTAAATAGGGTCACCCAGCATGACGACTCAATATCAGTCAACTGAATCTCAGTGAAAACGAGCGTCGAGTGGTGGGGAGGTTCCGCAGGTAGCGATGGTTTTGGATTTGGCGATTGTGACGGTCATGACGGTTGTAGCGATTGTACCCGTCGTAAGACTCGCGGCATCCTGTTGTTGCTGAACAACTGTCCGGACGCGGCACTGGTGTGCTGCGGCAGCATTGCGGTGATGTGACCGATGCGACCTGCAAACAGGCCTGCCGCAAACGAAAAAAGGCCACCCGAGCTGCTCGGGTGGCCTCTGTCAGTTCAGCGATCATGTTCAGATCACGGCAGGAAGGGCAGGAAGCCCGGATTCGGCCAGATCGGATCAGCAGCACCGCGAATGTTGTAGTTGCCGGCGTTGAAGGCAGACTGCACGTCCTGAGTGATCCCGAAGTTGTTGAAGATATTGTTCGGGCTGTTCAGGTTCGGTCCGTTGTCCACCTGGAAGAACGAGGCATCTCGGTTCAACACCCCGATAATTCCGTAGAACTGAGCCTTGAGGGTGTCATTGTTCGTGTAGAAGGCTCCGACATCCGTCACGTTGATCTGGTTGCCGGTATTGGTCTGGAACCGCAGATCCATCTGTGCGACGTCATCCAGGTAGATATAGTCGAAGGTGTTGGCTCCCGACGTATCCGCCGAGTCGAACGTGTTGCCGGCTGACAGGAAGCTGGCTGTTGCAAAGTCTGCTTCGAGGTTTCCACCAAACACGTTGTTCTGGACATCCGCCGCCACGTAGGCCCCGGTTCCCACATCGATGCGGACACCTTCTCCGGTCACCCCACCCCGTCCGTTGTTGCGGATCGTATTGCCCCGCACTTCGAACAGTGTGTTCTGCACCGAGTGCAGATTCAGGTAAGGCACCATGTAACCGGTGTTGCCGTTGTAGGTACCGACATTCAGGAACTGGAATTCCGGTCGGAACGGAGAGAAGTTCTGGTTGTCGTCATTCGGAGCCCCGGTGTTGGCGAGGTACACGAACCGGCTCTGGTTCATGTTGGTATCACCGCGGAAGAAGACGCCTTCTTCACCGTTGGCTTCGATGGTGTTATCCAGCAGTGAGATGCGGACCGGGTCGAAGTCGAATCCGGCTACACCCAGCTCGCGATCCCGAGTTCCGGCAGCACCATTCACCAGCAGGCTGACACCGCGACCGGCATTGTTGCTGATCACGTTGTTCGATGCCGTGAACTGCGGAACAGGTCCGATTTCTGTGACTCCGCCGTTGAACGACAGGATCGGCAGTGTGAAGTCAACAGAGGCGGTCGGAATACCGATGGCCGTACCACCGATGTTGTTCAGGCTGATACCATCGCCGCCGTTCCCGGCGGCGATCCCGTTATCCGTTCCACCGATGGTGTTGTAGGAGATGTTGATGATCGGACGCGGCGTGGTTCCCAGCGGAGTTCCTGTTGTGGAGTCTCCGATGACGGTGATGGCCACACCATCATCCTCGTTCTTCTGGATGACGTTGCCTTCGCCGACACCACCCACGATCAGATTGGAAGTGGTGCTGCCGCTGAAGTTGGCCTGAATACCATCACCATCAAGGAAGTCAATCTCGCTGTTCTGGTTGAGGTCTTCGGCCGCCGTCAGCACTCCGTCGCCATCCGTATCTTCGCTGGGACCGCGGACACTGGAGGCGATTGTGGTGTTGACCACTCGCACTGTGCCTTCAGAGGTACCGGACGCATTCCAGCGGATACCGTTGCCACCACCGTTCACTCCGTTGCCGGAGATCGTGGTTTTGGCTCCGGGCGTGGAGGTTACGAGGATGTCTGAGCGACCTCCCGGAGTATCGATATCGATACCGTTCTGGCCGTTGTTGGAGATGGAGGTATTGCCGAGGGCTGAAGCAGCCGCATGCGGTGTGGTTGTCGGCACCGCGGACTTGCTGGTCACTTCCAGCAGCACACGGGAATCCTCAATCGCATTCACTGCAATCCCGTCATCCCGGTTGTTGCTGATCACAAGTCCTTCCAGACGCGAACGTCGTCCCGGAGCAATGCCGGAGTTCGGGTCGCCGATGGAGCTGTTTTCCGCGGTCTCAATCAGGATCCCGTTGCTCTGGCCGGCCGGAGACACGTCCGTGGCCACCACCGGAGCGTTATTCGAGAAGGTGCTGTTGAACACATCCGTGATCAGGGTTGAGTCACCGCGGGTGCGGAACACAGCACCGTTTCTCACGTTGCTGCTGAAGCTGCTGTCGTGGATCGTAACGGTGTTGGCCGTACCGGAATTCGGCTGGTTGGGATCCAGTCGGTCGTTGCCCTGGGTTTCCACCAGCAGACCGCTGCCCTTGTTACCCGTTGCAAAGACCCGGTCAAGATCTGCCGTGATCAGAGCAGAGCTGTCGCGACGCAGACGGATACCGTCCCCGTCAAGGCTGGCGGCTGCACCGTCCAGGGTGCCACTGACTGTGACATCCTGCAGATCCACCATGGCATTCCCGTTACCGGTTGCATAGACATCGATCCCGGCATCCGTGTTGCCGCTGATCGTGTTGGCATCAGCAGCCGCGATGCCGCCAACAACCAGATCCAGTCGGTTGTTGTCGATGAGAGCCGGAGGTACCGGCGGAGTGTTGTTCACGCCGTACAGTCGTGAAACAATACCACCACCACCGTTCCCGGAAATCTCGTTCCCCAGCACATCGGCCTTGATTGTGGACAGCGATCCGGGCACAGACAACTGGTTGGTCAGCAGACCGGCGGCACCGTTGTTGTTCAGCTTGTTGCCTCGAATGACTCGATTCGACCCCGGAGTTCCGAAGTCGACCTCGCCACCCTTGTCAACCATCAGAGCAGCACCGTTGCCAGTGTTCCCCGAGATATCATTGCCCAGCAGATTGCCTCGGATCAGACCGCCGTTGGCTGCCAGAGCCTGGAAGCCGTCGAGGTCATTTCCTGTGATCTGATTGGCCTGAGTGTAGGATGTTCCGCCGTAGACGTTGTTGCCGAGGCCTCCGATTGTATGGTCCGCATGGATCTGCGCCCCGGCACCGTTAGCTTCCAGCCGCACCCCATTGCCACCGCCGCCGGTGATCTGGTTGCCCTGGATGGTGACTGACTCGGCCACAGCACTGTCGTTCATCACGATCTCGATACCATTCAGGCGAGTCCCGGCGATCGTGTTGTTGTTGAAGGTTGAACCGAGCAGGCGAGCGTTGTCAGACGCTTCGACGCGGATCCCGTTGGCCGAGTCGTCAACTTTGGGCCGAGTGCCGATGGCGGTCACCAGCTGGGCCGTGTCGAACTGCGTGAATGGAGCTTCACCAGGCAGTTCGCCTGGATTTGTACCCTGCAGTGAGATGGCACCTTCCTCAACCAGTGCCTGTATTGGCAGGTCGATGGCTGGTGTGCCCATGATCGGATTCAGGCCGCCGGGAGTCACATCGGAAGTATCGGAAATATGCCGCAGCGACAGGGCATGACCCAGTTCATGCGAGGTGACAAACCCAATGGCCCGTCGGGTGAAGGTCAGGTTGCCGGAGGTGAGGGCGTTGACGGCGTAGTCTGCCGAGGCCGCCTTGTCCACGTAAATCCCATCGTTGGCTCCGAACGCGTTGGGAGGATTCAGGAACGGGCTGAAGCTGTTGATGCCGTTGGTGTAAACCCCGACAGCGGAAGCCCCGTTCTGCTGAGCATAGCCAGTCAGCCCCTGTCCGGGACCAGCTCCCGCCGCATTGCGAATATTGCCAATATCCGCTGACTGTCCGGCCAGTCCACCCAGATTCTGGACACTGTCGCCGATGGTCAGCACGTAGTATTCCGTGGCTCCGTTGGAGGGAGCTGTGCCGGTGTCTCCGATCACGAAGTCGATGTTCAGCTCGCGGCCCGGAGCCAGCGTGCTGAGCGGACTGTCCGCTGACGTTGCCAGGTTGCGGTAATGGCCTTCAACGGTGGCCAGAATGGCCTTCGTCACAAGGTCATACTGAGACTGATTGAAACCGTAGGCGGCCAGACCAAATGGTCCCACCTGACGCCCGTTGGCGTCGGTCACCACACCCTGAGACGGGTCGATGAAGTCGAGCATGATGGTCAGGCCTGGATCGGCATTGCCACCCTGAATATTGTTGCCCAGCACATCCATCTGTGCCGTTGAGGTGTCCCGCAGGTCGGCCAGAATCCCGCCATCGGTGTTGCCCAGAATATCGTTGGCCAGTGATGGCTGCGGCCCGCCGATATCGAATCGGCCCGTGCTGGCGTCCTCACCAAAGATGCAGATACCAGCCGTCTTGTTGTTGGTAATCGTGTTGGACACGATGCCGTAGTCCACACGACCGTTGCCGTTCAGATCTTCACCGGCATCCAGACTGCCATTGCCGTTCAGATCTTCTGAGACAGCGTTGAACACACCACCGTTCAGGTAGTGAATGAACACACCATTGCCAATGTTTCGGTTGATGGTGTTGTCAGACAGACTGGCCAGATTGAAGGTGCTGTTGTCAGCCTGCATCTGCAGGCCGTCAAACGTATTGTCCTCGATGGTGTTGCCCTCGATGGCAGCATTGACCGTGGAACCCGGATCGGCATTGACCGTGATCCCGAAACCGTTACCGGCGATTGTATTGTTCAGAATACCGGTCGGGCTGGTGCCGGTCGGATTATCGGCGTTGAGGGTCGAGCCGGCTCCGGCTGTCAGCAGAATCGCGGTCCCGCTGTTGTCATTGGCAGTGTTGTCAACCACCAGAACGTCGGCTGAACTGCCACCGGCCACGGACAGTCGCAACCCGTCATTGGATGCTCCCAGCAGGCCATCAAACAGGTTGTCCTGAATCTGCAGCCGACCGGAGACGTCCTGCAGAACCACAGCATCGCGGTAATTTGTGAATTCGTTGCCGGCAATCGTGGCATCCGTGATGGGCAGCGGATTCGAAATCGCTGTGCCGAAGACCGTCTGAGCCGCATTGGAGGCGTCAAACCGCAGCCCGAGCACGGAGTTGTTGTTGGCGAGCCGAATCACACTGCCACCGGCCACCATGACGGGGTCCGACAGCAGCGGAGCCTGAGTCGATCCGGCAGGAGCTTCAATCGGCAGTGTGTAGCCACCGGGAATCGGCAGCGGAACCTGCGATGACATCAGGATCTGATTGTCAAACAGCCCCATACCACCGTTGATGGTGAGGTCAGACCCCGAGTCGTCGGCGTTGGGCTGAATACGAATGATGTCGTAGGCTGCGTTGTTGGCCGCCTTCGCCAGCTGCATCGTCGCAAACGGATGCTCGTAGGTACCGTCGCCGGGAACCGTGGCATTGGGGTTCACGTGCATCAGGTTGTAAGCACTGCCCGAAGTCGGATTGACCAGAGCGAGGTAGTTGTTGGTCGTGTCGATGTTCGTGTGAATACGATTGGCTCGCACCACCGGATCCAGCAGACGCTCGCGAACGCCGCGATCACGCAGCAGTCGCTTCTTGCGATAGTTCGGGATTTCATACTGCAGACTGACCCATGCGTTGGTGTCAAATGTGCTGTCGTGGGACAGCGAGGTGTTGACAGTCAGGTTCTGCGTGATCAGAGCTTCCCAGCGAACCTGGAAGCCGACCGAATCCCCGCCGTAGGGGTTCGACAGGAAGTAGGCCCCCGGATACATGTTCATGCCGTAACGGCCAAGCAGCGGCAGCGGCCCACCGATTTCGAAGTCGCCGCCCGAATAGGCGTTGTCACGCACGTCAACTCGAGTCTGATAGATCGAATTCGCCATGAGCTGGATGCCGGGCAGCAGGTCACTGCTGAGCAGTTGGGAGTTGTCTCCGGCAATCATGTAGACGTTCAGGCGAGCGTCAAGGTACTTGCCAAGTGACTCGGTACCGACCGTCGCTCGGGTCCACTCACCGTTGCCATAGCCCTTGTCGTAGTCAAAGAAGCCGTTGAAACCGTAGATCCGGTTACGATCGGAATCGTAGGTGCGGAAGATACCGCCGGCACTGAAAATCGGCAGACCATCCCAGGTCACCGATGCTGACACGTCACCCATCAGCACCGTCTTGTTGACGTCAATGTGCTTCGGGATCCGGGCATTGGCTCGCTGGAAGCCTTCCTTATAGCCCAGCCCGCTGCCGAAATTCGATTCGAACATCAGAATCGGGCCGAACGGAGCCTCGGGACCGTACGCGGCACCCGGCATCACTTCGGTCACCCCCAGAGAACGCTCAAAGTATGGAGCGTATGCCTGAGGCTGCGGATAGGGCATTGGAGCGGGGACCGCTGCCGCTGCTCCCGCCGCGGGCGGGACCCGAACTGTGCCCTCGGCTTCTGGCGTCGGAGCAGGTGTCGTGCCATCCTGAGGCCGGAGCGACGACATCCGGACCACTCCCTCATCCCCAGTGGAGATGTTTGCGGCCGTGATCAGCGCGACGCTGCTGAACAACAGTGAGGCCGATGCTAACATTCTGTTCGGTTTCATCGATTCTTCCGATCGAGCCGTATTTACGGATTGTGCCGGGCATACCGGCAATGACGGTTACTCTTTTCGATCGGACGGTGCGTGAGGGGATGTTGAGTTAAAATGTGACAGATGTGCGGATCATTCCGAATTTCACAGTCGGTCCGGTTGTTGTGGTTAACCGGATCATGGCGGTTTTCACGAACATCCACGTGCAGAATCCTGCAGCACCACACAGGCACCTGCCAGTTCTGCCGGTCTGAGCCGTCGCCAATGACCATCCCAGCACTGCCACTGACCTGCCAGGCACCTCCATGGCAAAACTGTGGACTGTCTGACTCCCCCGCATACGGCATGTTTCGCCGATTGATCGTCAGGCTGTGCCTGGAATTTTGTTCAGATGCGCACCTGCTGGTTCCGCCGAGGGGCCGGCACCGCTGTCAGCCCGCCTCAGGGGACGCCGGCACGGATTGTGCCGGATCTGACGATCCCGGAGCAGTCACCTTGGAAATCACCCGCCGGACCTCCGGCAATAGCCAATAATTCACTGATTTCACTCGTGTTTTGGAGGTACAGTAACCTGCGGACAGACTGGAACGGGTGCCACTGGGAGTACGGATCAATGCGGGTGCGAAAAGCGGTGATAACGGCGGCTGGTGACCGGCACGCCAGTCTGCCTCTGCAAAGCGTCGTGGATCGCAGCGGGGAAGTTCGCACGGCGCTGCGACTGACGCTGGACGAAATCGTGCAGTCGGGTGTCGAGGACATTGCCATTGTGATTCGGCCCGGGCAGCAGGATTCGTATCTGTCAGCCGCCGGACCGCATGCATCACGCCTGATTTTCTTCGAGCAGCACAATCCTCGCGGATACGGTGATGCCATCCTCCGCACAGCCGATTTTGTGCAGCAGCAGCCGTTTCTGCACCTTGTCTCAGACCATTTGTATCTCAGCCGCACTGACCAGCCGTGTGCCCGGCAGTTGCTGGAGATGGCGGCTCGTCACGAATGCAGCGTCTCCGCGATCCAGCCGACTCGTGAAAATGAAATTGTGCACTTTGGCACTGTCGGGGGCAGCCCGGTTGCCCGTGAACAGGGCCTGTATGAGGTCTCAGCGGTTATTGAAAAACCGACTCCCACCGTTGCCGAGCAGCGTTTGATCGTGGCAGGCCAGCGTGCCGGATACTATCTGTGTCTGTTCGGCATGCATGTGCTGACGCCGGCGATCCTGGGAATTCTCAGCAGCAATCTGCAGGCGGCTCCTGCCGGTACAGGGATCGATCTCAGCAGTGCCCTGAACCAGCTGGCGACCGTGGAACGCTATCTGGCCTTTGCAGTGGCCGGGACACGATACAACATCAGTGAAAAATACGGCCTGCTGCTGGCCCAGCTGGCATTCAGTCTCAGCGGACAGGATCGGGATCTGATTCTGACCGAGCTGGTGAATCTGCTGGCATCCCGCTGACCGTTCGACTGTGCCACTCCACCGAGCTCTTCGCAGGCATTCCTCTGCGGCTCTTTAAACTGACTTTGCCTCCTGCAGAACGCCAATGACCCAGTACAACTCACTGCTGCTGCCGATCATCACTGCTGAAGAGCGGTCAGTGCGTGACCGTTCGCTGGATATTGCCTGTCAGTCCCTGACCATTGATCAGCTGCTGTCCGAATGCGAAGTGCTGGACCAGTTTCGCAGGCAGTCGTCGAATCTGTACCAGCGCGTGCGTGCGCTGTTCTTTCTGTATGCGATTCACCGTTTTCATCTGCCGCCGCGGCTGGCGGCAGGTGGCCGGGAAAGCGGTCGGATCTCGCCGCTGGCCTATTCGCAGATGCTGAATCGCCGCTATCCGGAAGCCATTGACCTGTTTCTTTCCCAGCAGTCAACTGACGGCCCTTCGGTGACTCTCAGCAGTGCCCTGGGCGAGGCCTGTCATCGGCTGGCGTTTCAGACTCTGGCCGATCAGGTCCGTCGCAGTGTCCGCACGGTGCGTGGCAATCAGTGGATGTTTCGTACGGGACATCCGGCTGATGTACCGCTGACACTGCGTCGCGAGCTGCTGCAGGTCAGTTCCGAGACCGGCACGTATCCGGTGCTGCGAGAACGCACATCGGTGCGGATGGATTTTTCGCACAGCGGCTGGAGCGACATCTTTTTTCTGGGCATGGATTTTCCGGAAGGCGCGCGGGTGATCAATGCTTCGATTGATCTGGCGGTGCGTGGTCGACATGCAACTCCGGAACCCCCCATCGAATGCAGTCTGCGAGTGATTGATGAGCCGATCCTGCGGCTGGCCAGTCTGGATCTGGACGCCCGCGCTGAAATTACGGATCTCAGTGAAGTCTTCGACTTTGCTCGCGACTACCTCGGACTGCTGAAGGCCGCGGTGATTGCCGCCGGTCTGATTCCTCCGGGTATGGAGGGCTGTGGCGGTTCGGTGGCCGATGTCTTTTCGCGAATGATCGGCCCGGGCCTGGGTCTGGAAATCACCAGCCGCGTGAACGATATCCCCAAGGGCTCACGCCTGGCCGTTTCCACCAACCTGCTGGGCTCACTGATTTCACTCTGCATGCGTGCCACCGGTCAGGTGGCGTCACTGACAGGGCAGCTGGAAGAAGCGGATCGTCGGATCGTGGCGGCCCGCGCGATTCTGGGGGAGTGGCTGGGTGGCTCAGGCGGTGGCTGGCAGGACTCGGGCGGCATCTGGCCGGGCATCAAACTGATTACGGGTGCTGCTGCCACAGCGGACGACCCCGAGTATGGGATCAGTCGTGGCCGGCTCATGCCGCGGCACCATGTGTTTTCCCGCGCGGAAGTTTCCGACGAAACACGACAGCGTCTGCAGAACAGTCTTGTGCTGGCACATGGCGGAATGGCTCAGAATGTCGGTCCGATTCTGGAAATGGTCACCGAGAAGTATCTGCTGCGGTGCGAGGCGGAGTGGCAGGCGCGAGGACGTGCAATCCAGTTGCTGGATCAGATGACGGCGGCACTGCGCAGCGGTGACATTCCCGCCGTCGGTCGCGCCACTCATCAGAATTTCCACGAACCGCTGCAGCAGATCATTCCGTGGTGCAGCAATGCCTACACGGAAGCCATTATCTCCGCCTGTCAGACTCGCTATGGCAGCAGCTTTCATGGTTTCTGGATGCTGGGCGGCATGGCAGGCGGCGGCATGGGCTTCATTTTCGATCCCCTCGTCCGCAACGAAGCCAGTGAATGGCTGCAGACAGCCATGGTTGAGATTAAGCGTGGGATGGAAGATGCCGTTCCCTTTGCCATGGATCCGGTGGTGTATGATTTTTCGATCAATGACAACGGCACCTTTGCCGAGCTGCGTCAGGACTGCGAACTGCCGCGCGGTTATCATGCACAGATTGTCCCTGACTGGCTGCGGAAGGGCCTGCACCAGCTTAGCCCAATGACGCGACGGGAACTGGAACGAGTCGGCAACACCTGCCGGACCGCCCAGGGCCTGCCACTCGCTTCCAGCCTGATTCAAAGACTGCTGCCGGCCACCTCCGCTGAGGCTCGGCAGTCAGCCCGACTGGAAGATCTGCTGCGGGACAACGGCTTTGACTCCACCGCTCACGAACAACTGCGTGACGATCTGCGTTCCGGCCGACTGGGCATGGCACAGAACCGGCTGCATCAGTCAGCTGTGCTTGCCGACGTTCGCCCGGGTGATGTGATCGAGGCGCGGCGTGACATTCCACAGTCGGCCGTTGAAATCGGCAGACAGGCGCTGGCACGCGGTGAAGCCGCGGTGGTGACGCTGGCGGCAGGAGTCGGCAGCCGGTGGACTCAGGGCGCCGGAGTCGTCAAGGCACTGAACCCATTCTGCCGGATGGGCGGTCGCTGGCGCTCGTTCCTCGATATCCACTGGGCAAAAACACGCCGCGCCGCGGCAGACTTCGGAGTCTCGCCGCTGCACGTCGTCACTTCCGGCTATCTCACCGACAGACCGCTGCGACACGCTGTCCGGAATCTGGACACGCAGGGACTGCTGCAGGTCTCACGCGGTGCATCCGTCGGGCTGCGAATGATCCCCACACTCCGCGATCTGCAGTTCACCTGGGAAGAAATGGCACAGCAGGTTCTGGACCCGCAGAAGGAAAAAGTCCGCACCAGCCTGCGGGCCGCACTGATGAACTGGGCCCGCACCGCCGGCGAAGCTGCCGACTACACCGACAATCTGCCGCTGCAGTGCCTGCATCCCGTCGGGCACTGGTACGAAATCCCCAATCTGCTCCGCAACGGGACTCTGCTGCGCATGCTGCAGGAACGCCCGCACCTGCGCTGGCTGATGCTGCACAACATCGACACACTGGGCGCCGCCCTCGATCCAGGCTGCCTCGGACTGCACATTCAGTCCGGTGCGGATCTCAGCTTCGAAGTCATCTGCCGCAGGCTGGATGATCGCGGCGGCGGACTGGCTCGAGTCGACGGGCGAGTGCGGCTGGTCGAAGGTCTGGCCATGCCGCGCGAAGACGACGAATTCCAGCTCACATGGTACAACTCGCTCACAACCTGGATTGACATCGACCGACTGCTCAGCATTTTTGGGCTCAGTCGTGAATCCCTGGAGAATCAGGATCGAGTGGACGCCGCCATTCGCGAACTCGCTCGACGACTGCCCACCTACATCACTCTCAAGGATGTCAAGAAACGCTGGGGGAACGGGCAGGAAGATGTCTTTCCGGTCTCGCAGTTTGAAAAGTTGTGGGGCGACATGACGGCACTCAGCGATGTTCGCTGCAGCTTCCTTGGCGTCACGACAGAACGCGGACGACAGCTGAAGGACCCGGCCCAGCTGGATGGCTGGCTCCGCGATGGCTCTGCCGCATACGTCGAATCACTGTGCCGGTTCTGAACAGCACTGGAACGATCGGTCGAACCATGGTCAGAACTGACTGGCAGGATGCAGAGTGGGACGATGAGTTCGACGACGCCGCGGATGATGCGGATGAGACCAGCGTGATCACCTGTCAGCACTGCGGTCGAGACATGTACGAAGACGCGGTGCAGTGTCCGGCCTGCGGCCTGTATGCCACCCGCGAGGGACGCCCGGCGGCGGCGAAACCCCTGTGGCAGCTGTTCGGAGCTGTCGCCGCTGTCCTGGCCATCCTGACGTGGTTCCTGTGCAGCCTGTAACAGAATTCGCCGCCAAAACAGGCTGCTGCATAAACCGTAAGCACGACTGCCTGCAAACCAGCCTGCAGGAAATGCCATGACCAAATCTCAGCAGTGACGCTCCAGCAGAAAACCCCAAAAACACGGGGAAAATCACCACGATCCAAGCCGACGCGAAAATTCACTCCGTTTTTTTTCGTTTGGCACACCCCTTGCATTTGCAGGAGATCGGAGGCAGTTGGCGGAGTGGTGGGACCCGCCAGTTGCATTAACTCCGCAGGAGTCAAGGGAGGGGAAGGTCAGGAATCTCGCCTGTTCTCGCTCACATGGGTGCGTGGCCCGAGCGGGAAACTCCTGCCGAGAAGTTCGCTTGCGGACTTCGCGGTGGAAAGGGGAAAGGCTTTAAGCCTTTCCCCTTTCTTTTTGCGCTGAAAGTTTCAGAACAACCGGTGACCTTCCAGTGACAGCAGAGTCTGCTTGATGTGCAGACCGCCTGTATATCCAACCAGGCTGCCACTGCTGCCAATCACCCGATGGCAGGGGATCACGATCGGCAGCGGATTTCGTCCGTTCGCAAGACCTACGGCGCGACAGGCCCTGGGCCGGCCAATCGCCCTGGCAACCTGACCATAACTGGCCGTGGTACCCCAGGGAATCTGCCGCAGCGCCGACCAGACCTGCTGCTGAAAATCGGTGCCTCGGGGCACCAACGGCAGATCAAATTGCCTCAGACGACCGGCAAACCACGCCTGCAGCTGTTCGACTGCCAGCACCGCCAGCGGGTGCCCGGACTGTTCCCGTCCCGCAGCCAGCACGTCACAGTTCAACCGGATCTGCTCCAGCCCCTGATCCGTACCGACGATCAGCAGTGGTCCCACCGGAGATTCGCTGAGACCAGTCTGAAACATCCGCTGCACCTCAGTCACAGCCGCTGGCCCGCTTAGTGCGAACAGCCGCCACCGGTGGTTTCAAAAAAGTCACAGCCTTTGTTATCCACCAGAATGAATGCCGGGAAGTCGACCACGTCGATTTTCCAGATGGCCTCCATCCCCAGCTCTGCAAACTCCACGACCTCCACCGAACGGATGTTCTCCTTCGCCAGGATGGCTGCCGGACCACCAATGCTGCCGAGGTAGAAGCCACCGTGCTTCTGACAGGCGGCCGTGACCTGTTTGCCCCGGTTCCCCTTGGCAATCATCACCATGCTGCCACCATGGCTCTGAAACAGATCGACGTAGGAATCCATGCGACCGGCGGTGGTCGGACCGAACGAGCCACTGGCGTAGCCCTCGGGCTTCTTCGCCGGCCCCGCGTAGTACACGGGGTGGTCACGGAAGTACTGAGGCAAGGGCTGCCCGGCATCCAGGCGTTCCTTGAGTTTGGCGTGCGCGATGTCACGAGCGACCACGATCGGGCCGCTCAGCAGCAGCCGCGTGGTGACCGGATACCGATCCAGTTCCCGCAAAATCTCAGGCATCGGACGATTCAGATCAATCCGCACCGCAGTTTCGTCCCGGACATCTCGGAGCGCCTGTGGAATAAACCGCAGCGGATTCGTCTCCAGTTGCTCGAGGAACACTCCGTCACGCGTAATCTTTGCTTTGGCCTGACGGTCGGCACTGCAGGAGACGCCGATACCCACCGGCAGTGACGCCCCGTGTCGCGGCAGCCGAATCACCCGCACATCCAGGGCAAAATAACGACCACCGAACTGAGCTCCAATGCCGCAGTTGCGAGCAGCCTGCAGCAGCTGCGATTCCAGCTCCACATCCCGGAACGCGCGACCACCAGGACTGCCGGTCGTCGGCAGATGGTCCAGATATTTCGTACTGGCCAGCTTCACGGTCTTCAGCGTGGCCTCGGCAGACGTCCCGCCGATCACAAACACCAGATGATACGGCGGACAGGCGGCGGTCCCCAGCGAAGTCATTTTCTCCGTCAGAAACTGCACCAGCGTCTGCGGATTCAAAATCGCCCGCGTCTCCTGATACAGATAAGACTTGTTGGCGGAACCACCACCCTTGGCCACAAACAGAAACTGATACTGCTCCCCGTCACACGCTGCCAGATCAATCTGCGCGGGCAGATTCGTGTTCGTATTCTTCTCGTCCCACATCGTCAACGGAGCATTCTGGGAATACCGCAGATTGTTCTCGGTCCAGGCATCATAGACGCCACGCGACAACGCCTGCTCATCACCCGTGGACCAGACCGCATGCCCCTTCTTGCCAACAATCGTCGCCGTCCCCGTATCCTGACAGAAGGGCAGCACACCCTTGCTGGCCACGTCAGCATTTCGCAGCATGGTCAAAGCCACCATGCGGTCATTCTCCGATGCCTCGGGATCGTCAAGAATAGCCGCAACCTGCTGCAGGTGCGCCGGACGCAGAAAAAAGTTGATGTCGTGAAATGCCTGGGAACTGAGCAGTGTCAGAGCAGCCGGATCCACACACAGCACATCCTGCCCCTGGAAACTTCGTACCTGCACGTGCTCCTTCGTCAACAGGCGATACGTCGTCTGATCGGCTCCGGTCTGAAACAACGGCTCCCACGAAAATTCAGCGGTCGGCACTGGTCGGCTCTTTTCTGCGAAAGTCTGGAAATCACTGACTGCGAAGCTCTGCACCACAACCGCGAAGCTCTGCACCACAACCGTCTTCAATTCTTGTCCGACTTCTCTTCAGTCGACTTCGTGGCACCGGCAGATTCCGGGGGCAGGGAACGAATTCTTGCTTTTCGGATGCGGCCCGTGGTCGCGTACGTGGCAAAACCAAAGGGCTTCGAACGCTCCACTTCGAACCGCACCCCAATCCGACGATCAGTCGTGTCCACATCCACAATCTGATTGTCATCTATCCAGGCGCTGATGTGATTGTCACGCACCACCAGCCGCACCCGATACCACCGCCCCTTGTCAAACTGCTGATACGTCGTGGTGTCGTTTTCGGACGCATCCATGCCGTCCAGACTGCTGATCCCGCAGACACCACCACCCCAGCCACCAATGATCAGCGAACAGAAACTGTCCCGAATCGGAAAAGTCAGCCCCGCAAAAAAGTCTCCGCCAGCTTCCCGCTGAGCTTCAAACTGCACCTCATAGTTCGACCTCGGCAGCTTCTTCTCGGTATGGATCCCGGACAGATCAGCCCCCTGAGTGATCACGACGTCGCCGTTCTCTACCAGGACGTCCCCTTCACCCCCGAAATTGGTCACTTTCCAGCCATCCAGATCCTTGCCATTAAACAGCGGCTGCCAGCCGTCGGCATCCGCCTTCGCAGCCGCAGCCGTTTTTTCACCGGCCGCCTTTTCACCGGCCGCCTTTTCATCGGCCACGGACAGCGCGGCCGACAGCAGTCCGCCCAGAAGAACGACCGCGATCAACCTGAACCTGCGCACAATGATACCGGCAGAGCTGTTTGAGCATGAAATCATGGGACAGATTCCTTGGGCGGCGGGAACGAAACAGTACAACACTGCAGAACTGCCTCAGAATACCAAAAAAACACCCTGCAGCCAGGCAGCCCGCGAACACTGAACAACTGCCACCTGACCCCGCCGGCAGCCGGCAGAACAAACCCCCCAGGCACAACAGACCTCCCATTCTTCCAAAAAGCCGAGTCAGGATTTCCCGAAGGCCCCCGGCACGAATGCCGCAATTGCGACGCAAACCTCTTCAATGATTAGCTTTGCGTCAATTCCACCAGCATTTGTTTCGTATTGACCCGAATCCGCCGGTTCCCATAGAAAACGGCGGGAAACCAGCGGGAACTGCCGAACGCGGCAGGTTCGCGCCGGATTCCTGCCGGAATTTCGGGCTGATCAGGACGCGGCTCCGGGCCGGTCGACACATTCAGCAGTAATGCAGACATCCATGCGGTCATTGACGCACCAGGCAGGCTTTCGGAAAGGACTCCGAAACACCGGAGACTCCGGTGTCCTGCGCGCATTGCACCGGCTTCGTCGACACCTGCTGCTGCTGCCTGTCTGGGCAGCAGCTCTGCTGCTGCCGCTGCTGGCCAGTGGCTGCCAGGAAGCCAATCATTACTACGCGGAAAGTCCGTGGTACGGTGGCCGCAAACTGCCGGAAAACCTGCGTTTGCGGCGCCAGTCCAACCCTCAGGAAGTCGACCTGTCGCGACTGGCCGGAGGTACGGGCAGCAGTCAGCAGATTGGCGTCGGCGACTACCTCGAAGTGCAGATCGCAGCGGGTCTGCATGAAAATGATCAGTCCACGACGGCTGTGCGAGTTCAGGAGGACGGTGCCATCACGCTGCCCGATATCGGGTCTGTGCAGGTGGTCGGCCTCGAACCTCAGGCGGCGGAAGCGATGATCCAGACGGAAGCCGTGCGGCAGGATCTGTACCGCAATCCCACCGTCACCGTATTCGTCAAGCAGCAGAAAAAGAATCGTGTACGCGTCCTTGGAGCGGTCAAGAGTGAAGGCACGTACGAGCTGTCCCCGAATTCCAGCGACGTCGTGTCAGCGATTGCTGCTGCCGGAGGCCTCGCAATCAATGCGGGACAGAAGGTGGAAGTGCGGAACCCCGGCGCCACGCTGATGCCCTCCGAACCAACACCGCCGCCAATGGCCGGAAATTCAAACGGTCCCCTGATTCAGGCCAGCAGCTCGAAAAACATGCGACCTGCTTCCTACACGATTGATCTGGTCTCCGCAGCACGCTCCGGCGAAGGACAGTACCTCGTCGAAGATGGTGGAATTGTGATGGTGGAGAAACGCGATCCACCGCCGATTTTCGTGCAGGGGCTGGTGCGAAATGCGAATCAGTACGAGTATCCGATTGGCAAGGAACT
>VFQS010001752.1_pt1 | contig 19029 bp, 8 predicted proteins | sample 3512361 | NCBI WGS metagenome assembly VFQS01 (sample SAMN10412375, study PRJNA504923) | tailings metagenome | isolation source: Relicate 1 Philex TSF3 active mining | place: Philippines
GAGGGCAGGTATTCCGCGAAGGCTGCCTGCCCCTTGATGAAGTCGTTTTGCGGGTTCGACAGGCTTTTGAGGGCGGCATTGGCGCTCGAATCGGGGAAAGCGAGGTTGAAGGAGATCCAGTTCCAGCCCTCGTCGAGTACGATTTCCCGCATTATGAGGTTGTTGGTACGCACCACCTGGGGCGTCAGGGGCGAGCCCACCAGTCCTTCGGCTTCGAAGGGGAATCGCTCGACTACGTTGCCGTAGAGCAGGCAGGCGCTGGCATCCCAGATCTGCAGGGTCACCTCTTCGCCGCTGAAGTTGTTGGAATAGACGGTCAGGAACACCATCCATTTGTTGATGGCGGGCTGGTACTTGACCTTTGCCAGGCCGCGGCACTCGCCGTTGACGAAGGCGGCCACGCAGTCCTCGCGGTCCTGGGAGAGGTTGCCCTCGATATCCAACTGCAGGGCGAGGTTCATCGTGTAGGTGTAGGCCGAGGGGCGTACAGACCAGGCCGGCGGCGGGCAGGCCACGCGGGCGTCTATGATCAGCGGCTCGTCGCCCAGGGCGCCCGTGGCATAGATAGTATCCTTGTAGATCCCCAGGGCCATGGTGCTGTCGAACTCGAAGGTGATGGTCTGGGCCACACCGGGCGCCAGGGTCAACTTCTGCGGGAAGACGCGCACCCAGGAAGGCACTCCTTGGATCTCGTAGTCCAGGGCCTGGCCGCCGGTGTTTTCCAGTTTGCGCGCCAGGGTAATCAGTTCCTCTTCTTTCTTGACGATATCCACATCGCCCCCCACCCAGCGCAGAGGGTTGCGGTCCACGAAGAACTCCCATTTTTTCTCCAGGAACATATTTCCCGCCAGGTCGCGGATATTGTTGACCTGTACCCGCAGGACGGTATTCTCGATGAAGCGGTTGGGCACGTTGGGTACGATGGTAATCTTATCGTTGTTACAGGTGATGACGGCATCCACGAGCTTGCCCGTTTGGGTATTGTAGAGGCCGACGTTGTTGTTATCGAAGAAGTCGGCCTGAATGAGCTGGTCGCAGCGGATCGGCTCGGTAAACGTGATGCTGATCTCATCGCCGATGGAAAGCACCCCATCGGCAGGCTGTGGCGTACCGAATACTTCCGGGGATTCCCGTTCAAAACGGCCCGTGATGACGGTAGAAACCCCTGCATTCTGGCCGCCGGTACATTGCGTCACGGCCCGCAGCTCGTACTCTCCGTCTTTGAGGCCAGTAGTGTTCCACTGGATGATTTTATAGACGTCGTTGTCTAGTTCTGCTTTGGGCACTTCGACGATGTTGATCCAGGCCCCGTCGCCCTGTTTTCTGCGGTACTGGACGCGGATGAGCTCCAGGTCGGGGTCGTTGCGCAGGAACTGGTTGAGGGTGATGAAGAGGGTACTGCCGCTGGAGGGGGTCATGACCCAGTTTTGGAGGGGGAACCCGATATCTATGGGGCTGCAGGGCTCGAGGAAGTTCACGTCAATATTCAGTGCTTTGTAGAACGGGGCGGGCGGGAAGTCCCCATTGCCGAGGGCGTCGTAGCGCGCGCCTTCGCAGGCCGAATAGACGTGGAAGGTCAAGTCGTTGTACGAGTATGCGGTGGGGCCGCGCTCGACGGTGACGATGACTTCCTGCGACTGGCCTGCATACATACCAAAGACCCCGTTGGAGTTTTCCGTACCCTGGATTTTGACCCTGGCCCCGTTGGGATTGGTGGCGTTGTAGAGTTCGAAGACGTAGGAACGGTACTCATCTGTTTCACTGGTATTGCCTATGTTGAACTTGAACACGGCCTTATCGTTGGCCAGGACGTTGGTGGCGATGGCACGGTCCACCGTCAGTTCGACCCCGTCGCGGGGGACGGTATTGGGTTCGTAAGGACAGGAGGAGTTACCGGATACCGTCTTGAAAACCGGTGTGCCATAGACGGGGTCTTTAAGCACGTCCACGGTGAAGACGTCTTTGGTATCGTCGTCGGCGAAGCTGTAGGAGACGGTCTGGGTGCGCGTCTCCTTGCTGGACAAGGATGTGCTGGTACCGAGGTTCAGTTCGAGGCCCAATTTGGCGGTGACGCCCACGCCGTCCACTTCGATTCCCAATTGGTTGGCGATGTTGGCGGTGATACCCACTTCGAAGTCGTACGTAAAGCTCTTTGTGATCTCTGTGGAGGTCGAGCTCTGGTAGCTGACGCCGGCATCGAAGGAGAAGTTCTTTTCGAACACCGCCCGCTTTTTGAGGTCTTCGTTGTACTGGAGGATGCGGCGCCACTGGTTGGCAGAGGTGGTATCGCCCACCAGTTCGAGGTTCGGGATGACCGTTTTTTGGATCTGATAACCCGAGTAGAGGAAGGTGGTGGCGAAGCGGTCGGGGAAGACGATGAGGCCCTTGTGCAGATAAAAGGAACAGTTGGCCGTGTCGTAGCGCAGGTCGTCCGTGATGCCGAAGAGGAGGTTGAGGGCGCCGCCCACATAGACATCGGCGTCTTTGCCCAGGACCACGTCGCCGCCGGAGGTGGAGATGGTCTCGGTGGAGGTCATACAGGTTTCCATCTCGTTGGAGATATTCGACTTGATTTCTGTGGTCAGGCCGAGGGAGGTGGTGTTCTCAAATTTGACCTTGGTGGTTTTTTCTACGCCGATGCCGGTGTTGATGGCCTGTTCTAAGCCCTTTTTGACGTCCAAATTCAGGGAGAGTTTACCCGATTTAGATTGTCCTATGCTCCAGCCGCTGCACACCGTGGTCCCTTTTTCTATCGTTGCATTGGAGCCGTCGCCCGGTGGGTCGCGCAGGATCATGAGGGGGATGTCGGGTGAGGTAGAGGTGAAGTTCACCTGCCGCGGGCGCTTGCCCAGCACTACTGCCGAGGTGGTCGCGGTATTGGTCAGGGTATTGGCGGTAGCTTGTACGGTGATGGTTTTCAAGTAGGGCGACGTGATGTTCGGCACCCCGGCCGCAAAGGAATAGCGGATGGTGCCCTGCGTCATCACCGTATCGAAGGCCGGGATGCCCTGGATATCGTTGACGATGGTCAGATCGGCCGTATCCAGGTAGCAGTTGCCGCCGTAGTAGGGTTGATAGACTTTGATGGCCATCGAGTATTTCGACGCCTGCTCCAGCATGGGGTCGCCGCACTGGTTGGTATCCAGGGCTGAAAGTTCGATTTCAGGGGGCGAGTAGTAGATAAAGTCCACGGTATCGTTCTTGTTGGTCAGGTCTATTTCTTTTCCACCCTGGAGCTGGAAGTAGTTGTAGATGACGTTGTCGGAGTGCTCCGTGACCGCCACGGTCACAGGGAGGGGCGGCAGGTCCTTGAACTGGTACTTCCCGTTGGCTACTGTGATTTGCTGGACTTTGTAGTAGCAGCCGTCGAGGGATTCCACTTTTACCTTTACGATGGCCGTTTCCGGGATGACGCCCTTTCGGCAGCGCGCGTTGCCGGCCATTTGTCCGATCACGGTGCGCTTGACCTGGTCGCGGAACAACACCCCTGCCACGGGCGTGGAGGCCTTGACGATATCCCAGAAGGCCGGATAGAAGGTATGCCCGTTATAGGTAGGGCTCAGTTGCACGGTAGCGCCCGGCTCCAGTTCTATGGAAAAATACCCGTTCGCGTCGGTGAACACTGCCGGGACATTGCGCTTGCCGTTGACCAGGATTTCCGCGCCCTGTACGAAGCAGTCGGTACCCTCGTAGCGCACATAGCCGCTGACGGGGATAGTGCTCTGGTCGGTGAAGTCCACCTGGTCCACGCTGGTGTTGCTAGGGTTTAGGGTCACCAGGCGCGTGGAGGGGGTGAAGCGGTGGGGCTCCGTTTGAGCGATGGCCACGACGGTGCTCCAGCGGGCGCCGCGAACCATGCCGTTCCCCGTCAGCGCCGTACCCATGTCGTGCAGGGTGCTGTCGCTGCCCTCGTTGAGGTTGAAGTAGGAGGTCAGCGTGGTGTCGGTGATGCCCGTGCCGATATTGGCGTACTCCTGAATTTTGTAGATCGGCAGTGGCCGGGAGAAGAAGGCTGCTTCATCTATCAGGCCGGTGAAGTAATCCTTTTGGCCGCTGGTACCATCGGCGGCGGCGCCCAGTTTCCAGGGCATACCGGCCCATCCCGAGGGCGCGGCGAAGGTATGGCTGCCGATAGATGCCCCGTTTTTATACACCTCCACCGCCAGGTTGCCGCCTGATTTTTGCAGTACAAAGACCAGGGCGTGGTAGCCCATACCCAGGGTCCCAAACGAGTGAGTCTGGGTACCGACGGCCAATTCCAGGGCCCCTGCGTTGAGGCAGGCGGCAAACTGGTTGGCGCCCGAGGCGTCGGCTTTGCTGAGGATAGCCTGCTTGCCGCTGAAGTCGAAGGCTTTCACCGTCACGGATACCGCGGCGCTGTCCTTGAGCGCAAAGGACGTGAGGTTGGCGTAGTTTTGATTCACCGAGTTGAACTCGAGCGACTGGTTGAAGTGGAAATCTTTGTGGGGGCGGGCGGTGAAAATCGTGCCCCCCTCGTAGTTGATCCCGGGGATGGCGTAGAACCCCGTTTCATCCGTGACGCCCGCATTGGTCACGGCTGGTTTGTCGGAGCTCCAGCCCACGCCGCAGAAGTACAGTTTTTGACGTGCTTTGGTCAGGTCAAACGATTTGGAGCCCACGTTTTCATCAAACTTCCAGTAGGCCACCAGGCCCGGCGAGTTGGGTGCCACCGTTTGGCTCATAAACATCTGCACCTCCGTCTGGGCCAGTTGGCGGTTGAAGATGCGCAGCTCGTCGAGTTTGCCGGTGTAAGAGCCGCTGCCGTCGGCTTTCTGCCCCACGAACAGGGGGATGCTGTCGGCCGCGATGGTAGTGATAGCCGTTTCGATGAGCTCGCCGTCCACGTAGAGCAGCAGGGAGGAGCCGTTGTAGGTCGTGGCTACATAGTGCCAGTCGTCGGCACTTTGTGCCGGGAAAGCGTAGTCGAGCTCGGTTTTCTGCCCACTGCCCTTGCCCACCCCGAAGCGGATACCTTTGCCTTTGGATGCAGGCAGGGTATGCATCCACCAGTTTTTGGAGATGGTGCTGCCCAGGTCGAAGATAGCGGTCGTATCGTTGCCACTTCCTATCTTCACCCAGCAGGAAACCGTGAACTGCCCGGTTGGGAAGGCAGGGTTGTAATCGGCAAACGCCATATCGTCGCCCGTGAAGGAGACGGCCGAGCCAATGTTAGGGATGACGGACACCACCGTCCCGGGCACCGGGTTTCCGTTCAGGGACTTCACCTGCCCGGTCACAACCCCGTTGGGATTCAAAAAGCCCAGGGCGACCCCGGGACGACCTTCTCCGGAGTCGTTGACCGCCCGTACTTCGTAGGTATAGAACTTGCCGGCGATGACGTTGAAGTCCACAAAGGAATACACGTCCCCGTCCACGATGGCCAGCAAGGCCCCGTTGCGGTACAGCCGGAACGTCTTGGCCGTGGGCGAAAGGGCATCCGGTTTCCAGTTGATCTGGATGCGGTCTTCGAGTTCGCCCTCGCTCGCCGACACCTGGGGCGGGGCGGGTGGCAGCAGAAAGCGCGCCCAAAAGCCCCCCCGGGAAAAGTTGGTTTCCGATACGCCACTGCCCACAAAGGGCTGCCCTACCGTAAACGTCGAGTTGTTTTTCAGGGAAATGGCGTTCGTTACGCTACCGTAGTTGAACAGGACCTCCCCTTTGTAGGTGGGCTTCACCGTAAAGCTGCACTGGCTCGCTACCTGGCCCCAAAGCGGAATAAAACCACTTAAAAAGCCGTATATAGCCAGATATAATGTTATTTTCTTAAACATAACAAAATTTTTCTTGCTTAAAAAATTTTTATACCCCTACTGGATGCGGATGTATACCCAGAGGTTGAGGTTCTTGCTCCGGGTCTCGCTGCCCCCCGCATTGTTGACGTTGTGCGAGTGCGCGCCGGCCAACTCGATTCGATTACCCAGGGCGTAGATAGAAAATTGCGCTGCAAACCCCACCTCGAAGACGGCCTCAGCAGCCGAGGATCCTCCACAACAGGCTAAGAATTCATAGAACGGGTGCGTGTGCTCCCCGGCTGTAGTGACCGTATGCGTATGACCCTTGAACTCATCAGTCTGCAGGGTAGCGATAGGCGATGCGGGGGTACGGTTGGGGTCGCGGTCCCGGCCCCCGCTGAATTCCTGCCCCTGGATGAAGAGGCCGCTGCCGTCGGGCAGGGCTGTGCGGCCTGTGAGCATGCGCAGGGCGTTGGAGGTTGGCAGCGCAGCCCCGTTCATGGGCACCCAGCAGTCGCCGTTGACCGAGGCAAACTGGACGGGGTCCAAAATGGAGTACTTGATATCGCCCAGGGCACCCGAGCAGGCCACCGTCTGGGCAATGGTAGAGCCAAATGCGTACGGAGCATAGTTAAACTCTGCCCGGGGCATCAGTTCAAACCCGTTGAATACGATGCCCAGGTAAACCGTGGATCCAAATACATCGGAGGTCAAAGGCGTACTGCCGCCCAGGTTGAAGCTATACGCTCCTCCTTTGGCATTCACCGCTCCGGTCTCCTGCCAAATGGGCGTACCGCCCGACGAGCTGCGGTACAACTTAAACGTGACCTGGTAGACACCGTCTTCCACGGATCTTCCCGCAGCGTCCCTGAGTGTGCCCTGGATGTTGATCGTCGGGTTATTCGTCTGTGCGACAAGAGGCGCTGCAACCCAGAAGCTGAGCGCGAGTACCCACATAAAAAGGGGTAGGGTATTGTGTGTGTACATGGTTTATGGTCTGATAGACTTCTGATAATGAAGAAATAGAAATCCTTAGACTTGTTGCGCGGGGTCAGCGAGGAGGGAAAAAAGAGTCATTTTTTGTCCATACGAAGGCTTTTTGAGGGAGTATAGCCTCGCTATATGACCGAAAAAAGGCACAGTATGGGCGAAAAAGGGCCTTTTTGACCCCTTGATGATTCCCCGCGCAACCAGTCTATTGAACAGCGAATGGGCGCGGCATTAGTTGATGCGGATGTAAATCCAGAAATTCAGGTTTTTGACCCTGGTTTCAGCTCCCCCCTCGTTGCTCAAGGTATGCGTGTGATCTCCCGCTGCACCTATGCGGTTTCCAAGGGGGAATTGGATTTGGTCATTGCTAATAGCTAGCCCATTAACTGGCCTGCCGCCTGGGGTACCCGCAGGAATTCCAGAGCTAAGCGCCAAAGCCTCATTTATAATATGCCCATGGTTGCCATCTGTCGAAGCGGTATGGCTATGGCTTTTGAAGGCGTCGTTCTGCACCGTGGCGACGGCGGAGCTGCTGGTCCGGTCGGGGTCGTTGTTTTGGCCTCCGCTGAATTCCTGTGCGCGGATGAACAGCCCTCCGGCATCTGGCAGGGTGGTCATCCCCGTAAGCTGGCGCAGGGCGCAGTCGGCAGGCAGGGCGGCGCCGTTCATAGGCACCCAGCAATCGCCGTTCTCGGCGGCGAACTGCACCGGGTCGAGGATGGAGTGTTTCACATCCCCCACCGCCCCGGAGCAGACCACCGTCCGGGCCGTGTTCACCGCGAAGGAATACGGGGCGTAGGTCAGTTCGGTGCGAGGCGTGATCTCATCCCCGTCGAGTTGCATGCCCAGATACAGTTTGTTGACAAAAAAAACGGCTTGCAGCGGAGTGCTGCTCCCGAGGTAATGGCTGTAAATCGCATCGTCCACGGTCACTTGCACGCTCTCCTGCCAGATAGCCGTACCTCCTTCAGGGGTGTTGTACAGGCGGAAGGTGACGTTGTATTTCCCGTCGGGCACCGAGCGGCCGGCGGCATCGGTCAGGGTACCCTGCATGCTGATCCTCGGAACGGTTTGCCCACAGAGGGACAGGCCCAGGAACAAGAGGGCGAAAGCCCCTAAGAAGCGGAGCTGGACAGAATATTTTTTCATATTAGTTTTTTATTTGCTGAAAAAAGAGCAATTCCCTAAGGAGAGTCCCTAATTAATGCGGATATACACCCAAAAATTCAGGTTTTTCTGGCGGACGGAAGCCCCTCCTGTGCTGTTCAGGGTATGTGAATGGTTGCCGGCGGGAGCGATCATGTCGTTGAGTACCATTAAGACTTGGTCATTATGCTGCGCGCCATTGGTTTCAAACACTGCCTCTCCTGCCGATACCCCCCCGTTGGAATGATAATATCGGCTATAGACGTGGGCATGGTAACCGCCGTTGCCCATCGTGTGGGTGTGAGCACCCATTTCCTCGTTTTGCAGGGTAGCGATAGGCGAGCTGGGTGTCCGATCCGGATCGTTGTTCTGGCCTCCGCTGAACTCCTGAGAGCGGATGGCCACGCCACCGCCGTCCGGCAGGCTGTCGATGCCCAGTATCCGGGCCAGCTTGCTGGTGGTATCCAGGGGGGCGCCGTTCATGGGCACCCAGCAATCGCCGTTCACGGTGGCAAATTCCGTGGGGCTGAGGATGGAGTACTTGATATCGCCTACGGCTCCTGAGCAAGCCACTTTCAGCGCCCGGGACACCGAGAAGGTGTAGGGGGCATACGTGAGTTCTGTGCGGGGCGTCAGTTCGAAGCCATTCAATCGCACCCCGAGATACAGGGTGCTGGAAAAATTATCGGCGTTGAGCGGCGTGACGCTGCCCAGGTCATGGCTGTAGATGCCCCCGGAGGCCTCGACATCGGCCGTCTCCTGCCAGAGTGCCGTACCGTCTGTCCTGACGGTATAGAGCTTGAACGTGACCGTGTACGCCCCGTCGTCCACGGTCCTTCCCTTAGCATCCCTCAGGATGCCCTGGATGTTGATGGTGGGGGCTTGCTGCCCGAAGAGCATAGCCACAGAAAAATACGCCAGGGCAAACAGCCCCCTGCGGCAAAGGGAAAAGATGTAGTTTTTAGTTTTCAATTGGCACCGTTTTGATGAAGCATTAAGATGTTATCCGCGTTTCACCCAAAAGTGTGAAACCACGGCATAAAATTGCCACTATATGCTTTATGTGCCAAAAAAAGGATATGTACAATTATATGTACAATTGTATAGACCAAGGAGAAAATGCCTGTATTTACAGGGGTTTAGCAGCAGGTTCTACACACAGGTGTGCGGAACCGGCCAAAGGAGTGGATGGAGGGGGTTGGGGAAGCGGGGGGGTATAAACTGGTATTGACTTTTCCCGTATATTTGTAGGAGATAATTTCAGACTTGTTGTAGTTCACTTCAGGCCTGTTATAACAAGGAAAAAAATGAACATAGAAGAAATCCGGGAGTTGACGCAGGCCAAAGCTATCAACCCTCTACGCCTCCCCCCCCCCACAGGGCGTTGTACAAAGCGCTCAACGCCAACAGCAGAAAGAGCAGGCTCAGGATATAATTGATGTTCCGGGCCACAAACTGCACCCGGCGCTGGATGAACGCGGCAAACCAGATATAGACCGCAAAGAGCCCCAGCGCACCCCCCATAGCCCCCAGGGCAAATACGAAATTGAGCGGAGGGCTCAGGTCGAGCAGGTCCTGCGCCTCCAGCAAGGTCGAATACCCTAGGAAGAAAGGGATGGCCAGCATGTTCATGGCCGACATGGCCGTACCCGCCCAGAACCCCTTGCGGCCCGGTTCCAGCAAGCGGAAGGGCTTCGCGCTGCGCGCCTGCCGATAGAAGAAAAAAGCGAGGGCTATGAACACCGCAATGGCCCCGTATTTCAGGAAAGATACCACTTCCGGGTTATTCCCCAGGAAGCGGGCAAAGGTAACGGCAATCAGCGACTGGAAAAAAATCACGAAAGACGCCCCCAGCGCAAACGATAACGCGTAAGCGGGTTTATTTTCCAAACTTAGTTTCAGCGCCGTCATATTCAACATCCCCGGGGGGCTAAACCCCAGAAAAGCGACGAGTACAGCAAGCAATAGCGTATGCAGGACAACCATATTGTTTTTTTGCAAAAGTAGCGGATACCTGCCAAACCGTCCGTGCACAAGGTCACAAAAAAGAGGGAAGACCCCTCGTTGACCACAGTCACCGCCGACATTGACGAAAATCATACGAGCGGAAAATGCCCGGCCGTAAGTTTAGGCCGAATAAGCAAATACAGACGCTATGCATTCATCCGAGACAGACCTGACGAAGCCCGTTGACTTAGCGGGCCATTTCGAGGGTACCGGCGCGCTGCGGACGCGCATACCCGTGTACAAAGATTTTTTGCCGCCTTGCAACCGCTCCTGCCCGGCAGGGGAAAACATACAAGCCTGGATGGCCTTTGCCCAGGCCGGGCAATTTGAGCAGGCTTTCCAGGCACTGGTAGAAGACAACCCGTTCCCCTCGGTCAGTGGCCGAATATGTGTGCGGCCTTGTGAAACCGGCTGCAACCGAACCCACATAGACGAGACCGTCAACATCCACGCGGTAGAGCGCTATATCGGCGACCAGGCCATAGCAGAACGATGGCCGGTGCGCTTTCAGGCCAGGCCCAGCGGCAAGCGCGTCCTGGTAGTCGGGGCAGGACCCGCCGGACTGTCGGCAGCCTACCACCTGACCCGCATGGGACACCAGGTCGAGGTATTCGAAGCACAGTCGGCCCCCGGTGGTCTGCTCTACTACGGCATTCCGACCTACCGCCTGCCCGCCGAAATCCGCGATGCGGAAATCGAGCGGATCAAGGCGATGGGCGTTCGCATCTTTCTGAACCACCGCGTAGAGGACGTCCTGTACGAAAAGGAAAAAGGCCGTTTTGATGCGGTATTCCTCGGCATTGGAGCTGAAATCACCCGGAAAGAGCCCTTTGTCCGCGAAGCCCACATGCCTGTGTACGGTGCCTTTGAAGTGCTGCAAAGCCTGGCCAAAGGCCAACCCCTGGCGTTGGGGCAGCGCGCGCTGATCTACGGCGGCGGCAAACTGGCCATGTACTTTTCCCGCGTCCTGCGGCGACTGGGCATCCAGGCGCAGATCTTGTACAGCGGCGACCAGAAACTCATGCCTGCCTACGATTTTGAAGCGGATGACGCCATAGCGGAGGGCATAGAGATACAATTCCTGCGCAGCATCCGGGAGCTCCGGGGCAGCCAGGTCAAAGTAGAAATCATGCAGGTCGAAAAGGGCAAGATCGTCGGCTCCGGTGAGTATGAAACGCTGGAAACCGATTCCCTGATCCTGGCGACCGGGCAGGAAGCCGACTCTGCTTTCCTGCAGGGCATAGCCGATATTTCCCTCAAAGCCGACGGCACGATCACCGTGGACGAAGGCCGCATGACCGGCCATCCCGGCATTTTTGCCGGCGGCGATGCCGTGGGCGGCGAACGCAGCGCCATCGTAGCCATAGGGCACGGGAAGAAAGCCGCCCGCTACATAGATGCCTGGCTGAAGGGAAGCCCCTACCAGAAAGGGGAAAAGCATGCCACCGCTTTGTTTAAAAAAATGCACCAGTGGTTCAAGACAGAAGCGCCCCTCCAGGAGCAAGAGCGCCTGGCACCCAGCGTAGCAGTGCGCAGCTTTGAGGAAGTAGTGGCGGGACTGGACGGGCGCGAAGCACACTATGAAGCCCAGCGCTGCCTGAGCTGCGGCAATTGCTTTGAATGCGACGGGTGCTACGGCGCCTGTCCGGAGGACGCCATTCTCAAACTCGGACCCGGCATGCGCTACCGCTTCGATTACGACGCCTGCACCGGTTGCGGGGTATGCTTCGAGCAATGCCCTTGCTATGCCATTGACATGATTCCAGAACCAGCCAAAGTTACCAGCCATGCCGAATAAAAAACACGCCATCGCCATGATAGATGGCAACGAAGCCACCGCCTACATCGCGTACCGCGTCAACGAAGTCTGCGCTATCTACCCCATCACTCCCTCCTCCAACATGGCGGAATTCGCCGATGAGTGGGCCGCCAAAGGCATACCAAATATCTGGGGCTCCGTACCGGAAGTGATTGAGATGCAAAGCGAGGGCGGTGCCGCAGGCACGGTCCATGGCGCCCTGCAGACGGGCTCCCTGACGACTACTTTCACCGCGTCGCAGGGCTTGATGCTCATGCTACCCAACATGTATAAAATTGCCGGTGAGCTCAGCTCCGCCGTCTTCCACGTTGCGGCGCGTTCCCTGGCCGCCCAGGGCCTGTCCATTTTCGGAGACCACCAGGACGTCATGGCCGCCCGCACCACGGGCTTTGCCATGCTCAGCTCGGCCAGCGTCCAGGAAGCCCATGACTTTGCCCTGATCGCGCAAGCGGCCACCCTGAAATCCCGAGTCCCATTCGTCCATTTTTTTGACGGGTTCCGCACCTCCCACGAAGTCGGCAAGGTAGCCCTGCTCAGCCAGGAAGAGATACAGGCCATGATCCCCGACGAACTCGTTTTTGCCCACCGCCAGCGAGCCCTCAATCCCGACCGGCCCTTTATCCGGGGTACCGCGCAAAATCCGGACGTCTACTTCCAGGGCCGCGAGACGGTCAACTCTTTCTACCACGACACCCCCGGCCATGTAGAAGCTTCCATGCAGCAGTTTTTCGAACTCACCGGACGGCACTACCAGTTGTTCCAATACAGCGGTGCCCCCGACGCAGAGGAAGTCATCCTCCTCATGGGCTCCGGCGGCGAGACGGCATCGGAGACCGCCCTGGCGCTGAATAAAGAAGGGCGTAAAACAGGGGTCATCCAGGTCCGTCTGTACCGGCCGTTCTCGATTGCCCATTTCTTAAAAGCCCTTCCCCCCACCGTCAAGTCGCTGGCGGTCATGGACCGCACCAAAGAACCGGGCGCCGCAGGCGAACCCTTGTTCCAGGACGTGATGTCCGCCCTGGTACTGTCCCTCCAACAAGGGGCTATCCCACGCCTGCCCAGGCTCATCGGCGGACGCTACGGACTGTCGTCCAAGGAGTTCACTCCCGCCATGGTCAAAGCCATTTTTGACGAGTTGAAAAAGAATACACCTAGGGAACAGTTCACCATCGGGATAAACGACGACGTGACCTTCACAAGCCTCGACTACGACCCCTCCTACACCCTCGACGAGTCCCGCTGGACCCAGGCGCTGTTCTTTGGCCTGGGCGCAGACGGCACCGTGGGCGCCAACAAAAACAGCATCAAGATCATCGGGGAAAACACCGACTTATACGCACAGGGCTATTTTGTGTACGACTCCAAAAAGTCCGGCGCGCGCACCGTTTCCCACCTCCGCTTCGGGCCGGAGCCCCTGCGTGCGCCCTACCTGCTCACCCAGGCCAATTTTGTGGCCTGCCACCAGTTCCACTTCACGGAAAAAGTAGAGATGCTGCCGCTCATCCGACCCGGTGGTACCTTCTTGCTCAACAGCCCGTATTCCAAAGACGAAGTATGGGAAAAATTGCCCGCCCGGGTCCAGAAAGACATTCTCGGCAAAAAGCTGAAATTTTACGTCATTGACGCTACCACCGTGGCCCGGGAAAACGGGATGGCCGGGCGCATCAACACGATCATGCAAACCTGCTTTTTTGCCCTGTCCGGCGTATTGCCTCGGGAAGAAGCCATCGAAGCCATCAAACACGCCATCGAGAAGACCTATGCTAAAAAAGGCAAGGCTGTCATCGAAAAGAACTTCCAGGCCGTGGAAGCCACCCTCGGCCACCTCTATGAAGTGAGCGTCCCCCAAACCGTCACGGCCCGGGAAGAAGCCGTGCGAATCGTACCGGTAGAGGCCCCCGCCTTCGTCCAGGAAGTCACCGCAGCCATGATGGCCGATAGGGGCAATGAGCTGTCCGTCAGCCAGATGCCTGTTGACGGCACCTTCCCCAGCGGCACTACGAAATGGGAAAAGCGCAATATCAGCGACCTGGTGGCCGTGTGGGAGCCCGATTTATGCATACAGTGCGGCAACTGTGCCTACGTATGCCCGCACAGCGTCATCCGCTCCAAATTTTTCCATAGTCAATTGCTGGAAAAAGCACCCGACGGGTTCAAGTCGGCCCCCATCAATGCCCGCGGCTTCCCGGAGACCAAATACACCTTGCAGGTCTATCTGGAAGATTGCACCGGTTGCGAACTCTGCGCGCAGGCCTGCCCCGCCACCGACCCTCTTAACCGAAGCAAGAAAGCCATAAATATGGGCCAAAAGGAAGCCGTGCTGGACCAGGAGCAGGAAAATATCCGGTACTTTGAAGAAATCCCCTGGAACGACCGGGGGCAGATCAACTTCTCAACGGTTCACGGCACCCAGTTTTTGGAGCCTCTCTTCGAGTTTTCCGGCGCTTGCGCCGGTTGCGGAGAAACGCCCTACCTCAAATTATTGACGCAGTTGTTTGGCGACCGCCTGCTCATTGCCAACGCCACGGGCTGTTCTTCAATCTACGGAGGCAACCTCCCCACCACGCCGTACACCACCAACTCCGACGGCCGTGGCCCGGCCTGGTCCAACTCCCTGTTTGAGGACAACGCCGAGTTCGGCCTGGGCATGCGCATTACCGCCGACAAGCAGATGGAGTACGCCGCACATCTGTTGCAACGCCTGGCCCCACAATTAGGCGAGGACTTCGTACTCCGCTTGATGAGCTCTCCCCAGTTGCTCGAATCGGACATCCAGCAGCAACGGGTATATGTGGACGAGCTGCGCCGACGGCTACAAGCCATAGACGAGCCCGACGCCCGCCGGCTGCTCTCTGTAGCAGACCAGCTGGTGCGCCGCAGCGTCTGGCTGGTAGGCGGCGACGGCTGGGCCTACGATATTGGATACGGCGGCGTGGACCACGCCCTAGCCAGCGGACGAAACATCAACGTGCTCGTACTGGATACCGAAGTGTATTCCAACACCGGCGGGCAAATGTCCAAGTCCACCCCCACGGCAGCGACGGCCAAATTTGCAGCAGCCGGTAAGCGCGTAGGCAAAAAAGACCTCGCCATGCAGGCCATTTCCTACGGCAATGTCTATGTGGCGCGCATCGCCTTCGGTGCCAACCCACAACAGACCCTCCTGGCCCTGCGCGAAGCAGAAGCCTACGACGGCCCCTCCCTGATATTGGCCTATAGCCACTGCATCGCGCACGGGATAGATATGAAAGAAGGGCTCAACCAGCAAAATCGGGCAGTAGCCAGCGGGTACTGGCCTTTGATCCGCTACAACCCCACCTTGCGGAAAAAGGACAAAAACCCCTTCGTGCTCGACTCCCCCCGCCCTGTCATCCCCCTCAAGGAGTACGCCTACCAGGAAATGCGCTACCGGGTATTGCTCAATTCCAACCCGATAGAGGCCGAAGAACTCATGAAAATGGCACAGGAAACCGTCAACCTCCGCTGGAAAGCCTACGAAGAAATGGCGATGAAAAAAGCATCGGACTTTGTACCCGTAGCATAACCTCCAGCAAAAAAACATAGATTATGGATCTCAGCACCAATTATATGGGCCTGCCCTTGCAATCCCCTATCGTGGTATCCGCATGCACGCTTTCAGAAGAAACAGACAATATCCTGCGCATGGAAGATGCCGGGGCAGGGGCGGTCGTCCTGTTTTCCTTATTCGAAGAGCAGATCCGCATGGAGGAAAAGCAATGGGAGAGAGTACTCGCCACCACTACGCACGCCTTCGCCGAAGCATCGGACTACTTTCCCTCCATGGACGATTACCACATAGGAACCCGGCAATATTTAGAACAAATACGGATCGCCAAGGAACGCACCCACATCCCCATCATCGCCAGCCTGAACGGCATTACGCCGGAAGGCTGGATCCAATACGCCCGGGAAATCGAGCAGGCCGGAGCAGATGGACTGGAAATCAATATTTTTTATATCCCAGCGGATATCCACATCAGCTCCGGGGATGTAGAATCGCGCTACCTGGACATCATAAAATGCGTCCGGCAGACCGTCGAAATCCCCGTAGCGGTCAAGCTCAACCCCTACTTCAGCGCTATGGGCAGCATGGCCTCCCGCATGCAACAGGCCGGCGCAGATGGGCTGGTATTATTCAACCGCTTCTATCAGCCCGATTTCGACATTGAGCGCCTGCATGTTTTATCCGATCTCCAGTACAGCGCAGCGAACGAAATACGCCTCCCCCTCTTGTGGATTGCCGTCCTGTACGGGCACCTCCCCGTTTCACTAGCCGCTACGACCGGGGTACAAGGCGCTACCGAAGTCATCAAATACCTACTGGCAGGCGCAGACATTGCCATGACCGCCTCCGCCCTGTACCAAAAGGGCATCGGCTATATCGCCACCATGCAAAAAGAACTGGAAAGCTGGATGCAGCGCACCGGCTTCCAGTCGGTGCAAAGCTTTAAAGGGGCAATGAGCCAACGCAATGTCTCTGACCCCACTTCCTACGAGCGGGCCAACTATATCCGCATCCTGGAACAGGAGAAGTGGAAGGTGGGGTAAAAAGGGGTATGGTTGCCTCCGGGAAAAACGGGCCTTTTTGATCCCTCGATGGTTCCCCTGCAAGAAGTCTCGTGATAAGCCATATCCTGGAGTATGGGCGTGGGCCTGTGTACCCTGCCCATCGCTAACCTAATCCAACAGACTTGTTGCAATGAAATTGAATTTTTATCCTACCTTTACCCATGGCGTTTATCCGGGGGGTGAGGAGGAATAACAGGGGCTGTCTTCTGTGAAATCCGCATGATTCCCAGGTCACAACGCTGATCAGGTTGTGTTTAACATAATTCAATACATCATGCAGGAAAAACACCTTACCAACCGGAGGAAATTCCTCCAGTATGCAGCCAGCTCCCTCGCTGCATTCAGCATAGTGCCCCGCCACGTGCTCGGCGGGCCGGGCTTTACCGCCCCCAGCGACCAACTCACCAAAGGCATCATCGGCGTAGGCGGCATGGGCATGGGCCATTTTGAATACGAAGGCACCAAGCTGCTGGCTGTCTGCGACGTGGACCGCAACCACCTCAAACGGGCCCTGGAAGTGGCCGGCCCGGAAGTCAAAGGCTACCACGACTTCCGCGAACTGCTCGCCCGACCCGATATAGATGTCGTCCATATCGCTACGCCACCCCACTGGCATGGCCTCATGGCAGTCGCCGCCGCCGAAGCGGGTAAAGATATCTGGTGCGAAAAACCCATGACCCGCACCATTGGCGAAGGAATTAAAGTCGTGGACGCCGTGCGAAAGCACGGGCGCATGTTCCGCCTCAATACCTGGTTCCGCTTCAAAGATACGTTCTACGGACTGGGCACCGACGTCAAACCCCTCAAAAAGGTCATCGAAAGCGGTGTCCTGGGCTGGCCCCTCAAGGTGACGGTCAGCGGCGTGACCGGCTACGACTGGAAGTTCTTCTGGAGCGGTAAGACTAACCTCAAGCCCATGCCCGTGCCGGAACACCTCGACTACGACTTCTGGCTGGGCCCAGCCCCCTACAAACCATACAACCCCGAACGCGTACACGGCGTGTTCCGCGGATACTGGGACTACGACGGCGGTGGCCTCGGCGACATGGGCCAACACTACCTCGACCCGGTCCAATATATGCTCGGCAAAGACGATACCAGCCCCGTACGCGTAGAAGTGGACGCCCCGCAACAGGACCCCGACGCGGTCGGCTCCTGGCGACGCATCACCTACACCTACGCCGATGGCTGCCAGATCATCCTAGATGGCGAAAATCGCGACCAGGACGCCGCCTATATCGAAGGACCACTGGGGAAAATCTACAAGGGCTTCCGCTCTACCATCCCCAACCTCCAGTCCTTCATCCAGTCCCTGCCCGACCCGGAACCGCAAATCGGCCTGTTCTCGGAATCGGTGCGCACCCGCCAAAAGTTCGCCCTCAACGAAATGAACGGGCATCGCTCCTGCACCCTCGTCAACATGGGCCTCATCGCCGTACGCCTGGGCCGCACCCTCCATTTCGACCCGGATACGCAGTCCTTCCCCAACGATGAGGAAGCCAACCGACTCGTGTGGCAACCTATGCGCGCTCCCTGGAGCTTGTGAAATCAATCTTTATTACCGGAAACAGGAAACCTATATTCTTCATGAGATACTCTATCCTTCGCCTTTTTATCGGCATCCTCCTCCTGCCCGGCAGCATTGCCGCACAGGACCAACGCACCCTCTCCACCAAAATCGCAGATATCCTCAACCAGGTACCTACGCGCGACCTCAACCAGCGCAACAGGGTCGCCGAAGAAATGCTGCAGTTAGGCCCCCAGGGACTCGAGGCGTTTACCGCACTCGTCGCCCCCGACGGCAGCAGCGATGACTCGCGCGCACGCGCTGCCTTGAACGGACTGGCACTCTACGCCGGCCAGCCGGGCAAAGAACCAGAGCGCCAACTCGTCTCCAACGCCTTCCTGACCGCCCTGGAACGCTCCCGGGAACCCCTGGTCAAGGCGTTTTTCCTCTATCACCTGCCTTTCTTCGGAAAAGGGGAAATCGTAGCTCCGGTAACCGGCTATCTGAACCACCCCGACCTGGCAGATGACGCTGTGCAAGCACTCCTCGCCATCCGTGAACCGGCTGCCGCAAAGGCGCTGCTCGACGCGTACCCCCGCGCCAGCGACGCCCTGAAGCCCGTCGTGCTGCAAGGTATTGCCGCTTCTGCCCCCCCAAGCGCAGAGGCGTTCCTGCGCAGCGAAGCCGCCTCCACCAACCCCGCGATACGCCGTCAGGCCCTGCGCGGCCTGGCAGCCCTGGGCAACCCAGCATCAGAAAAAACCCTCCTCGCCGCCGCCAAACAGGCCGGCTTCGGCTATGAACCGACCGAAGCAACTCGCTCCCTGCTGCTCTATACCGAAGCCCTGGCCCAGCATAACCACCTCACTCAAAGCAAAGCCCTGGCAACCCTCCTCATTAAATCCGCCTCGTCGGGAGCCCATTATGCCACCGCACTCAGCGCCCTCGACATCCTCGCCGAACAGTTCGGCATGGATGCCTTCGACGCAGTACTCGCCGCCCTCGACCATCCGCGCGCAGATTACCGCGCCGCTGCCCTCCAGTCTGCCGCCCGCATCCGCGACGTCTCTGCCGTACGCCGACTCATCGCCAAAGCGGAAGCTGCCGGACCAGAACTCCAGGCGCAGCTCATCGCCCATCTGGGCCGTGAAAAACAGGGCCTGGCCAAAGACCTGATCGCCCGAAACGTCAACGCCGCCGACAACCGGCTGCGCACA
>VFQS010001754.1_pt1 | contig 19015 bp, 17 predicted proteins | sample 3512361 | NCBI WGS metagenome assembly VFQS01 (sample SAMN10412375, study PRJNA504923) | tailings metagenome | isolation source: Relicate 1 Philex TSF3 active mining | place: Philippines
ATAAAAATTTCTTAAAACAGTAACCCAATTGGCTTTTCCTTCAGCAATTTTATCCAAATGAGTTTCAAAGGTAGCAGTAAAGTCCACATCCATAATTGGTTCAAAATATTTAATCATAAAATCGTTAACTAACTTGCCCATTGCTGTTGGTACAAGTTTCTTCTGTTCTTTACCAATAGATACTTCTTTTGTTGATTCTTTTAATTTAAATTTAGAATCCAATTCAAGTTGTTTAGATTGTTTCTTTACACCTTCTACATTTTTAATTTCAACATATTCGCGTTCAATTACTTTGGAAATAATTGATGCATAAGTTGATGGTCTACCGATACCATTCTTTTCAAGATATTTTACAAGGGATGCTTCGTTATATCTTAAAGGTGGTTTAGTATATTCTTCACTCACCTTTATTTTATTTAATGATAATTCATCTTTAGTTTTAATAGATAATTTACCAGTTACCTTTTCTTCATCTTCTGGTGTATTATCATAAACAATAAGATAACCAGGAAACTCAACATTTTCTAAAATAGAATTAAAATAGCATTGGGATTTACTTAAAACCAAAATACTAGCTTTATCATTTAGAGCATCAATTTGAATAGTTTGAACATTAACTTGAGCGTTTGCCATTTGACTAGCAACAGCTCTTTTCCAAATTAAACTATATAATTTAGCTTGATCACCATCAATATTATCAGGTTCTGGTTGATCCATATGAGTTGGTCTAATACATTCGTGGGCATCTTGACTATTTGAACTTTTTGATTCATAGTTTTTAGGATCAGAATATTCTTTACCCCAAGTTTTGGTAATATATTTTTTAGCTTCTTCAATAGCCTCTTTACTAATATTTGGACTGTCTGATCTCATATAAGTAATTAAACCAGCTTCATATAATTTTTGAGCAACATCCATTGTTCGTTTAACACTAAAATGTAATTTGGTGGAAGCTTCTTGTTGAAGACTTGATGTAATAAATGGTGCTGATGGTTTTCTAATTGATTTTTTATTTTCAACACCAATAACTCTAAACACCGTATTTTTATTGATTTTTTCCAAGAATTTTTTAGCCTTATCCTCAGACTCAAATTGATATTGTTTATTTCCAACACTTAATGTTGAACCCAATTTTACTTTTTCATCTTTAGATTCAAAATCAAAATCAGCAGTTGTTTTAAAATATGGTTCACTAATAGATTTAGCAATTTCATTTTCTTTATCAATAATAATTCTAACCACAACAGATTGAACACGACCTGCCGATTGTGCTGTTCCATTGTATGCCATATATTTCCATAAAACTGGACTAATTTGATAACCCACTAATCTATCAAGTAGTCTTCTAGCTTGTTGAGCATTAACCATTGACTCATTAATAGTGCTTGGATTTTGAACAGCTTTAGTTAATGCAGGTTTTGTAATTTCGTGGAAAATAATTCTTTTTGGATTTTTAAGACCTAAAACGCTAGCTAATGAATAAGCAATTGCTTCTCCTTCACGATCACCGTCTGCTGCTAATATAACATCTTTACAATCTTTTGCTAAACTTTTTAATTCTTTAACAACTTTGGTTTTATCAGGAGTTACTTTATAAAATGGTTTGAAATTGTTTTCTACATCAATTGATAAAGTAGATTTGTCCAGATCTTGAACATGTCCAAATGAAGCTTTAACAATATAGTCAGGCCCCAAATATTGACTAATTTTTGCAATCTTACCAGGAGATTCAACTATAACAAGGATTTTTGACATTATTAATTAGTTAATAAATTAACTTCTTTATATTATTTTAATCAATTTTTATAAATTAGGATTTAGTTTTATTAATAAAATATTTAATTAAATTTCGGTCTTAAAATATTTAAAAAAATAATTGTTATTTTTGGTAAATATTAGTATGCCTGTCAATCCAAGAACTTTTTTTGGCTTAGGACAAAATTTTACTCTTGAACAATTAAAAACTGCAAGAAACACCAAGTTAAATGATCTTGCTAGCTCAACAATGTCTAACTCTGAAAAACAAGCATATGCGGAACAAGTAATAAGACTTTATAAAAAGGCTAAAAAAGAATTAGAAACTGAACAAAACAATCAAACTCAATCAGAACTAAGTCCATTTACATCAAATAACTTATTTTCAAATACTTTTGGAGATACAAGTGGATTTATTAATTCATCCAATATATTTAATAGAATGATGAATCATATGCAACGATTTGAACAAAGCTTAAATATGAATTCTAGTTTTAATAATAATTTTAGCAATAATTTAAACAATACTAATTCTCAATCACATCACAGAACCCATTCTATGTCTCAATCAAAATCATATAGTGAACGTACTTTACCAGATGGAACCAAAATTGTTATTGAAGTAACTAAAACAAATAATAATGGTCAAGTGAATCAAGTTGTAAAAACCCATAAAGTAATGCCAGATGGAACATTACAACAAATTGATTATAATGATGCAATCCAACAAATAACAAACAGTACTGAATCAAACTAATTAATAAAATAATTTTATTTATATTTTGCTATTCGATCAGCCCATGAATCAGAAAGTTGATACATTTGATCATTAAAATTATTTGGTATTGATTTTAATTTTGTTTCATAAGTATCTAATAAATAGAAACTATATTTAGCCCAACCATTAACATTTGATAATTCTATTGCATATTTTTGAATAATAGGATCTGATTTAATATTTGTCCATTTAATGGGAATATTATATCCAGATATTTTAAGAGCTTCCATAATTAAAGGACACCAATATTCTGATTGGGTTTTTAATTGTTTTTCATGTTCCATAACACACATTGTTGCAATTCGCTCAACCAAACATAATTGTCTTCCAATTTCATTAACTTCATCTGGATATTTGTAGCTAAGGATAAGTATTTGCATTTTATTAAATATATGTCCATATTTTAGATTGGATACTGATCTCCATTTTCTATTCATTAAATTATACATTCATTATTAAAAATTGAAAAATTATCAGTTTTTCTTACGGTAATTTAAAAGTTTAATGTCATGTTTTTCAAACTATAAACCTAATTATACCGTACTTGCTGTAATTGCAGGCTTTCTTACAATACTTGCATTTGGTATTAGTGTGTGCGTAATTTATTCCACTGGTACTAAATTTGAATCAAGTCTATATCCTTATCCCGACTTTGCATCAATTCAAACATATACTGCTGATATTGATGTTATAAATACCAGATGGACATATGATTTAAATGTTCCTGGATATTCTGGAAAGATTCAGCAAAAATGTCCAACCTTAAATCATGATGCCGATTTGTACATTAACGGTCATTTAATTGCTAGAACAGATAGAAAAACCCTATCTTTGAATCAAATGAACTATATTTTAGATGGAATGGGTTCAAAGCTTTTCCAGATAAAAACTGGAGATTTCGCTGAAACTTTATTAAATGGTAATAAAATTGTTATCAGTCTTGGTATCTATGATATTGCTGGTAAATTTATTGGTTATTATTCTGGACAAAATTTTATTATCCAGAATAATGTTTTTATTCAAGATATTTATGGAAATAATGTTATTAAAATGACACGTGAACTTGATCCACTATGGAAATGGACTATTACCTTATTAAATAATACTGCTCCGTTCAATGATTTTAGACTTGGAGCTCTTCTTGCTGGTTATGTTTCATTCAGTGAAGATTCTAAAAAAACAGATTTATGTAATAATTATTTTTGGGCTACTAGTTGGACTTTAGTTGCAATTGTTAGTATTTGTGTTATTGGTATTTTGTATTTTGTATATAATTACATCAAGTCAAATGGTTGTGATTGTTTTGATAGTAACAAGTTTAAATTTGGTTATTATAAACAAAATCCAAACGTTAATGTAAAAGAAATTGAAGTTAATTCTGTGGTTTAAGTAAATGATCTAATTTATTTTATTATCTATAAATTTACATTTTAAATTAACTATTGAATAATTAAATTATTGTATGTGGGCTATTCCAAGTTCAATTTCAAACATTTTATTTTTAAACTGCTGATCTCGATACTTTTTAACCAAAAGGTTATAAATTTTGTTACAATATTCCAAATATAATTTTTTATATATTGGTTGAATTTCAACTAATTTATCATAAAATTTGTTGGTTAGTTTAATTTGATTTGGATAGTCTTCAACTTGTTGTGTTGTTGATATTCCTTCTAAAAACCAATAATTTATATCGTTAGTATCCGCGAGTTTAAAAGTTGCAGCCATATGAGATTTCAATCTATTTAGTTCATAATACTGATAAATAAGTCTTTTATAATATTCTTTTACCAACACATAGTGATTATCTAATTTTTCCATAGAACTTTCACCATTTTTAATCCAATTTTTTGGTAACATTGGATCTTGATATTCTAACATATTTTTAAGCTCGACTTTGTAGTCTCTAGTATTAATCTCTTCCTGATATATCTCATATTTAGCTAAATCAATTAAATTAGGTTTTTCAAATTCTAATTTATTTGATTTGGTATTTTTATTCTTTTTGAAAAAACAAAATGACATTATAAACTTTATTCCTATATTAACCCCTCTAATTTTCAATTTTATTAATTAAATAAATAATATAAAGGACTAAATATAAATTAATTTATTTAAAGACTAGGTGCATTATTTAGTTAATAATGTACAGCAGTTATAAAGATGCTTTGCTTTTAGGAAAGACAGTTGAACAACCTGTTAAACAGCAGGCTCCTCCTAAAAAAGTTTATAAAGCTTATTCAACAAGTGAAGTTAAAAAAATGTGCATTTGGGGTAAAATTAATGATTTAAAAACTGTTAATCCAGCATATTTTACTTCTGAAAATATTGGAATTTTAATCAAGTTAATGAAAGAAAAAATTATTGAAATTGAAAACTGGAAATATGAAGATCAAAATCAATATGAAGGTGTTATTCAAGAATTTAATGAAAGAATTGATGGTATCAGTAAATGTTTAGATTATGTTAATAAATTTGTAAAAAAAGAAGTGGATATAAAAGCAGAAACACAAACTAAATTAGAAACTGAAAATCAAGCAGAACCTGAAAATAAAGCAGAACCTGAAAATAAAGCAGAACCTGAAAATAAAGAACAAAAAGAAAAATCCAATGATATTCAATTATAATATAAATAAATAAACTAGTACAATTAAAAAAGCAATCAATCAATCTTTATAGTTTTGATTAATTACTTTAACACTTAAATTTTTTCCTAAGGTTTGTGAAAACACAGGTTCAACCGGTCTTATTACAATACCTTCGGCTGGTACTTTTTTACCATTTGACTGAGTATATTCTAAATTATTTGCCATTTGTTGAAAATAATTTATATCAACGCCATTAGATTCAGCAGGTTCCAAACATTGTAATATTGGTACATGTTCTAAACGTGCTTGTGCACAAAATTCCTTAATTTGATCCAAACTAAAATATTGATTAGTTTTTAAATCTCTAATTGTGAAAACATAATATTTATAATCTTTTAATCCCAAATTGTTACAATTAATTTTTGGACCACAGAACTCTCCTTGTATAGCTACATTTCTACCAATTCGATCTAATTGATCTTTAATTTTTTGATTATCCACATACTGATGCATTACTGCTCCTTTTTCTAAAATTAATCTTCTAGAGCAAACAATAAATCTATCATTGATACGAATAATTGTCATTGACGAACCATCCATTTTCATACTAATGTATAAATGTTTATTTTTAAGCTCATCAATAGCTTTAAATTTAGTTTTTAAATTGTCTTCGTCAGTAATTGGAATAATATCAGTAGGAAATGTAGCAAAGCATGTGGTAGTTCCAGATGCAACCAGTAAATTTTCTTTTTCATATTTTTTAACTCCAATTAATTCTCCAATATCTAAATCTTCTTCATTAGCTTTAATTGGATCTGGTGAATTTGGAATTGAATTTAAGCAATCAATTGGAATTACCAACCCTTGAGAATACTTGCCTTTTATTTTAGCAGTTCTAATTCTTGGCCAAACAGATGGATCTTTTGAACTAGCCAAAAACTTAAACCATTGGTTTGAAGGATTTACTAAGGTATCAATTGGAATGTAAATACATAAATCTCCAACTTTGAATTCATCTTTTTTAATAACAACTTGCCATCCCAACACAGTCGCCAAAACAATTTTATCCGCCCCTTCTATTGGTTGGATATCTAAAATTTTTTCTATAGATGCTAATTTCATTAAAAGTATTTCTATCGTATCTAGTTTATAAAAAAATCAATATTTTTTAATATTTGATTAAATTAAGTTAGATTTATTTTTGCTTTATTGTAACTTTCTTTGTTTGAAAACACAACCAATTGAATCATCAAATATTTGATATGAATAATCGACCAAATTAGTTATATCCAAACTTTCACATAAATCTGGATTAGAAGATGTAATTATAATAGCAACTTTATTTGCCGGATCAATAATTTTGTCTAATATCATGTAAATCATTTGGAGAATTTTATTATTATAGACATTACCTAATTTTGAATATTCAATAATTTTTTCAAATGAATCAATAATAAATATAGTAGAGTCAGATTTTAGACCGGATGAAAATATTTCATTTAATTGTGTATCTTTACTAAAATAGTTACATAATGTTTCACTATTAATAAATTTGATACAATTATAGTCAGATTCTTTGGCCAAATGACATGCTAATTTTGTTTTACCCACATAATTTGGACCGCTAATACAAAAAGATAATCTGGTACCTGATTTAAGTTGAGTAATTTTATTTTTAATGTCGGAATAAATATTATTGTATTCTTCGGAATATAATTCAAAAGGAGTTGAACAAATAATATCGACCAATGATGATTTAGTACCAAATTGTGGTTTAATTTCTTTGGTTGATTTTAAAAAATCATCTTGTGTTATAATTGGTTTAATATTTTTTGTATTTGATAAATTTGATGGATCTAAATCTCTTGAAAGTGCATAAGAAACACAGTTTTTAACAACCGATTCTAATTCCGCACCTGTAAAATTTTTAGTTAATGAAGCTATTGATTTAAGATCAACACTTGAATCTAAATAACCTTTTGATCCCATTTTCTTGGTATGAATTTGTAAAATCTCATTTCTACCAGATTCATCTGGTAATCCTATTTCAATTTGAACTTCTAAACGTCCTGGTCTTAACATTGCTTCATCAATCATGTCGAGTCTATTAGTCATACAAATTAATAAAATATTATTTAGCGATTCTGGACCATCGATCATTGATAAAAATTGATTAACTATTTTGTCACCAGTTCCAGTATTATCTCCTGATGAACCTCTTTTTCTAACTAAAGCATCGAATTCATCACAAATAATTAAATGTAGTTTATTTCCTGATTTATCATTTACTGCATCAACAAATAAATTTCTAACATTTTCTTCAGATTGACCAACATATTTGGATAATAAACTTGGACCATTTACAATTTTAGGTTCCGCGCAATTTAAAATTTTTCCAATTTGTCTGGCAATTAAAGTTTTACCAGTACCGGGAGGACCATGTAACATAATTCCTCTCACATGATTAATACCCAAGTCTTTAATAATTTTATCAGGAATTACTCTGGAAGCAAAAGCTCTTCTAAAAATAATTTCAAATTGTTTATTTAATCCACCAATTCCCATTTCTTCAAAGTTAAAGTTTCCATTAAACACATTGGGCTTATTCGACGAGTAACTAATACAAAGTTTTGGATCAGAACTAATAAATTCAATATCAGTTTCTTCTCCAATAATTCCATTGTAAAATTCTGTTGTTATAGTTTCACCAATTGGCATAATTTTTAATTGTACATTGGTTGGATCAATTTTATAATTATATTCAAACCCTGTAGAAAGTGGAATTGATTTTAAGTTTTTAATAATTGATTCACATTCTTCATCTCCAATAACTAGATCAGATTTTAATTTGCTTGTTGAACATATTAGTAATTTAACATTTGGTAAATATTTATTTGGTTTTTGTACAATATTAAACTTTACCTTTGACCCTAATGTGAATCCACAAGCAGATCTTACAGCCAAATTAAAACATATTTGATCAGGTCCAACTTCATTTGAGCCTAATGCTTTAAACACATAGTATTTATAATTTTCTTTTGGTTTATCTTCAATAACAGCTGGTTGATAATCATATAATTGTATATAAATATTATTTCCATAAGATGGATTAACAAATACACAATTTTTAAATGCAGTTGATGGATCATTTGATTTTATTATTTGTAACATTAATAATTGATAATTAATAAATTAGATAATAAAAAAACAATTTTTTTACTTATTGGTTATACTTATTAAAACCTTCCAAGTAATAATTTGGTGAAGTATTAAAGTCTCTATCGTTGCGTTCTTCAGCTAGTTCATAAAATTCATTAGTTAAGTTACCATGAAATTTTGGATTAATTTGAGATTGATGTACTTTAATTGAATTAATTTTAACATCCATTAAATTTCTGTCAAAATATTCAACCACATCATATTTTTCTGGTTTGTACCAAGCACTATAATAATTATAAGCTGGTATATTTAATTTGTTAATAATATTAGCCACAATTTTCCAACATTTTAGGTGAGTATAATTTGGATCTTGAGTATCCCCGGCAAAAAACAAAACATCCGGCTTAATTCTATTAATCAAATCAAGTGTATAATCAAAATCTTCTGATCCGGGTTCATCTCTTTTATCATAAAATGGACTAGAGCCAAATATTATTTTAGATTCATCTGTTAAACCTAATAATTTTAACGCATTAACTGATTCAATCTGTCTTGTTTTAACATCACCACCTCTTGCTCCAGTTGTTTGATAAATAACATGAACATCTTTTTTATTATCAATAAATTTTTTAATTGTTGCTCCCATTCCAATAACATCATCATCTGGATGAGGAGATAAAACTAATATTTTATTAAATTTAGAAAATTTATCATTTATTTGACTTAATACTAGAGAGAAAGCATCATGATCAACATGAACTTCAAAGTTAGTATGTGATATCATATGAGTAATCGGACATTGGTTCAAATCGAAGCTCGATGTACCAGCCTTGTCTACGCAAGGACAATTGGAATCAGATGGTTTTTGATCTAACCAACAGTTCACCAATTGTTGAATAACTGGGGATTTTGATTTACCAGTTGCCATTAAGATAACTTTTTTGGATGCGTAAATTTCACTAACACCCACAGACAATGCATAATCATAATTTACATTATTGATGGTTTTTGTTGATTCAGTAAGGGTTACTTTTCTTGTTTGTGAAGTAGGTTCAGATCCTGGTTCATTAAAAGCAACATGACCATTGACACCAACTCCAATAAAAGCAATATCAATAGAATTAGATAAAATTTGTTTTGAAAAATTAGTACATTCTTGTTCAACATTTGATTCTTCTACTTGACCATTTAAAATGTGCACGTTTTCTGGTTTAATATTTGTTTTTGAAAATAAGTTGGACCACATATAATAATGGTACGAATTAGTATCAGATTTTGCTATTGGATAATATTCATCCAAATTCCAAGTTTCTGAATTAGACAAATCAATTGATCTAGCAATGATTTGATTGTATAGCCCCAATGGTGTGTTTCCTGTTGGTAAAATTAATTTTTTGGAACTAATGTCATTTAAGTTTAATATATTATTAAACATATTTAAACAATTGGCATATACGAAAATTTTCATTAAGAATCATTAAACTTTGATATATAAATAATTTATTATCAATTTTTAATGTATTATAAAGTAATTTAAAGTTAATTATTTACTGTGTTTCTTTTGGTATTTCTTTAAAAAGTCTCTTTGATGATTTAATATTTTAAGAAATTCTTCTTTGTTTTTAGTAATAAATGGTCCTAACATTTCTTCAGCATTATCAAATGTTAAATCATTATCTTTTCTTTCTTTGGTAATCCCATAATGAACCCAATACAAGTCTTTGGCTGTAAAGTTTTCTTCTTCTTCTAGTCCTAATTTTTTCATTGTACCGAATAAATCTGGTTCTGTTTTAGATTCAATTTCCATATATGGTCCTAATCCTGGAAAGTGATCAAATATAACTTCATTATTTGAGTCCGCATAAATTTCTCTGAATTTTTCCAAATGATATCTTTTTTTAATATCTAATTGCTCTAAAATTTTATTAATCATATCATAATCACTAACATTAACCTCATATTCAATATCGTATTTGTCATCTTTATTAGCTTTTTGTTTAATTGTAAAAGTAATTTTATCACCTTCAGATCTAGTTCTTATTGTTTGATGTGGTTTGAGAGGAACATATGAAGTCAAATGAAATAATTGACCTCCTACTTTGTTTATATTTGCTTTTTCCAATAATTGTTTAATTGTTTTATAATCAAAGTTCTTAAATCTTTTTTCGATTTCAGCTGACATTATATAATAATCTGATATATTAAATTATAAATTATTCAATCTTATTTATTTTTATTTTAGCAATAATTTATTTGAATTAAAATAAATTAAAAAAAAAATGATCTAATATAATATATATGAACGATTTCAATAACATTTTAAAACACAGTGAATTAAATATAAAGGATCACAAACAATTGATTCATTTAATTAACGCACTAATTATGGAAAATAGGAAAATGTTTGAAAGTCTACCTTATGGGGTTCAACAACAATTAGGGTTTGATATGTATAGAATGAAATTATTTAAATTTGAACAAGTCGATGATGTATTTGCTAAATCATTATTTTCTCCTTTTGAATTAGGTAAACAAGTTGCTTTATTAGTAGATGCATTTAAAAATTTATTAATGTCAAACATCAGTCTTCAAGTGCATCACAAAGTATTAGATGCAAGGGAAGAACAAGCATTAAAAGAAAAAGTAAGTTTGGTTAAAGTTACATTTAGTTCTGGTTCTTCTGGTTCACCATTATTTAAGAAAACAAGCAAAAAAGCAAAAAAAGTACCAGTTACTTATTTAGGAGGAGTATATTTTAAACCAAATACCACAGATTATGATAATCAAATAACAACTTTTTTACAAGACAGAACTAGTGGCGGTGGTACTGTTGCAGATGTGTATAATGAATTAGATGCATTGTTACAATTTATTTTTACAAATTGGAGTGTTTATAATAAGGGAAAACCTGTAAAAGCTCCTTTTACTACATATCAAGATTTTCCTTTTGATAGAAAATTAATTGCAGACTTAAAATCAAATTCTACTACAGACCCTAATTTATTAGCAAGTCTTGAATATTTAGAAAAACTTGTTCAAATTATTGTATATGTAAGATTAATAGATGAACAAAGACTTGTACCTAAATACACATTTACATTTGCAAAACCATTAAGTTCAATTACACTTTTTGAAAAATGGAAAGAACTTATTAAATCATCTGATCGAATACTAAAAAAAGATGATTTGGGATTAAAAGCTGATGGTGATTATATTTATGATTTATTTAATCCATTAGGTTTAACATTAACCTCGGTTACAATACGAAAACCTTCTAAAGCTGTAGCTGGTCCTGTGTATACTGCGGTTGATCCAAACTGGTGGATTGATGCAACTGCAGCTTCTAGTGCAACTCCTGGACCTGGAATTAAAGGTCAATTTAAAGATCATTTAAATAATTCAATTCCAGATGCTTCAAAGAAATTATCAGATGCATATGGACGTTTAGAGTCAGCATTGAAAATATTATTTATAAATAGTGTAATCATAATGACTTATACTGGTATTGATCTTGCCGCATTAGGTTCATCTGATAATATTAAAGTTAGTGATTTAGACCAAATTTATACAAATAATACTACTAATAAAACTACTAATGAAAAAATTGATGTTGGTGGATCCTTAAGTTTATATGATGCATTGAAATATTTAATTGATTATATTAGAATTTTGATTAGAACAATATTAGCAACAGTAAATTATAATTCAACAAATATAAAAAGAAGTACAGCAAATAATTGGAATGGTATATTAAATTCATTAACTGGTTTAAATACTAAATCTTCTGATACTGCTATGAATAATGGTTTTAATAAGGTAGATTCTGCAATTGGTATATTGGAAAAATTTAATAAATTACAAAGACTTCCTACTCCTTATAATATGTCTACAGATACAACAACTTCTGTAGTACAACTTACTGTATCTCCAAACACATTAACAGGTGGTTCTAATATTAACTTTAACATTGATTCTGATTCATCCATTGATCCATACTACGAGAAATATATGAAATACAAAGCCAAATATCAACAACTTAAAAAAGAATTAAAATTATAAATTAAATTTATTATAACTCAAACAAATTTCTCCAATATTTATAATTATAATAAACTTGTCAATACTAACAAATATTTTAACTTGGTATAGTAAATGGATTTTTTATGGACTAGCTTTTTTATTAATTTATGGATATAGTTTTTATTCATTGGGTAATACTATATTTAGAATCGATTCAACCGGTACCAAGGTATTTTCATTAGTACCCTTATTTACTGAAGGTTTTATTGGTCCATTAAGAACTTTATTTATAATGGTTACCACATTTAATTTTACTGGATTTGTCCATTTATTATTTGTATTTGTAACTAATTTTTGGTCACCTTATTCTGTTATTTTGTTTTTATATTTAATTGAAAATAATTTAACAATTTTGACTTAAACAAAAATAAATATAATTAAATATATTATAATATGTTTCATTATGTTTATCTTAACAAGAAGAAGAACTTGATTGACATTAGGTTGAATTCTTCTATAAATCCATTTAATTTTCATCAACATATGGAAAATCTTGGCTTAATTAATATTTTAATTATTATAGCTTGGGAATTATCCATTAAATATATTAAAGTAGGTGATATTGTTGGTCAAATTGATTTTGGATTTAATTATATCAATTATAATATTTATCAGTATGTGGAACAATTAAAACCTTCTGATAATTATTTAGAACTAGTTGATGGTGCTATTAGATTAAAATATAATTCAATCGATATTAATTTTACATCCGGGTTTTTAAATTGGAAACAAGAAAAATTTCCAATGCACAAAGCAAAAGTTAGATCAGATGTTATTACATCAAATGGTACACTTTTAAAACCAAAAGCGCATACAGATGTACTGACAGCTTTAGCTAACAAAACCAATAGTTTTATGGTTTTAGCTTCTGATTCTAGCGCTCATCCTAATTCCTTCAAATTATTAATTCCAGATACTAAATCGGAAAATGAATTAAAATACATTAATATTATTGAAACCAGAAAACCTGCTATAACAATAAAACCCAAATGCTTTCAAACTAGATCATACAGCCTATTCATTTACACAAAACAAGGAGAACAATATGTTCCAACCCATCAGCTCTATTTATCAGGTTCGTCAGGATCTTCATCAAATAACCAAAAACCAAATCTAAAATCGGCTGATACTGAATTTGAATCAATTCTATATAACAGTTTGCCAACACCCAAATACTCTAAAAAAGAATTAGAAAAAATGGATGATTTTTATAAAGAAAATGATAGTAATTATCGCGATCTTAAAACTAAAGCAATTGCTATTGATCCACCAGGTTCCCGGGATAAAGATGATGCAATAAGTTTTAATATAGTAAGGTCTAAAGGAAAACCTTTATTTTTAGAAATGTTTGTACATATTTCAGATGTGCCTCCGGCAATTAATAATAAATTTAATCGTTATCATTTCTTTTATGCATTTCATAAATTAGAAACCGATTACTTGTATGGAGCTAGATATCCAATGATTGATCCAAAACTATCAGAATCAACTAATTCTTTATCATTGATAGGTCCTGGTAAAAGAACTTTTACTGTTAAAACCACCTATAGATTTAGACCAGATTATAAAACTGTTTTTGATGTTCCTGAATCAGTTGAAATGTATTTGGAAAAAAATATCAAAATATTTGCTACCACATATGAATCAATTGCACTCGGAACCACAGATTATTCAGTTGATTTGCCTGTTAACAATGAATATGTTGTTAAAAATAAATTAACTTATAATGATAAACCAGTCCCAACATTAAATCCAATTCCATGTCAATCAAAACAACCAGAGATTGATGATATGTTTTGGGAAAATTCTAGCCAAATAACCAAAGAAGATAGACCTTATATTCAAACTCAATTAGACCAATTAACTACTGTTTATGGTACCCTAGTAAGAAGCTTAAACATTTGTCATGAAATTAAATCATTTATTCAAACCAAACAATATTTTAATGATGATTACGAATATAATTTAAGAGAAGAATGGGTTCATAGATTAATTGAAATTACCGCACTTGAAACAAATAAATATGCATCATTAATTTTATATGATAAAATAAAGAACAAATCGTGGGGTGTTAATAATAAAACTAAATTAATTGGTAAGTTGACTGCAGACCAAATTAAAGCATATAACAATCAATTTAATCAAAAAGAAAGATTTATGGGACCAATTGAAGAAGACGAAGGTATATTTAGAGCTTTGTATTATGGAGTCAAAGGCTATAATGATTCTCCAAAATATGTAAAAGAAAAATATATACAATGTGCTCCAGCATGCCTCCTTTCAGAAATAAATCAAATGGATAATGTTACTGATTTAAATAACTTGTACTTAAAATTTCAATTAGATAAAGTACAAGGTAAACACACCCCGCTATCTAGATTATCCAGTTTAGCAAGTTTTAATCAAACAAGTGAAAATCTTGGTATTGCATTATATTCTACAACTGCAAGACCACATTTTAATACTAGACTATGTTATTACACTTATTTTACATCTCCAATGAGAAGAGTTGTTGATTGTTTCGTACAAAATTGCTTAATTGGATCTGAAGAAGAAGTGAAAGATTATATGGGGATGTTTAAGCGCCATATTTTAAATCGTACTGACATTAATGCCCAGTGTGAAAAATACAATTTGTTTGTTTCTGTATGTAATAAGATTTTTAATGGTGATAAGGCTAATGTTGAATTTGAAACCCATTATATTAAATATGGAACAGATTCATTTAATAACTTGTATTTGCCAAACATTGATATAACTATTAGTGTAAGTAATAAATTAAATTCCCAATTACAACCAGAAGGTAAATTAAAACTAATATTCAAACAAATTACTGAACCATTTGATATTCAAATAATACCAGTTAATAAACCAATAAATGTTAAAGAAATTATAGATGAACAAGTTAAATTATATTTTCAAAATGAAGTACCTCCCAAACCAGGATCTCATAATTATTTATATTTAAATTACAGACTAGGTACTGATGCTCAATAAATTAATAAGTAAACAAATAAGTAAATAACCAACCAATTAATTAATAAATAACTATTATTTGGATCGTATTTTAATTCAGTTGTTTTGAATTAAATCAAATCCTGTTACAAATAATTTTTATTATTTTTCTAAATGCACATACCAGTTACCCTTTTCCCATCCACATTTTTTAATCTTAAATCTTGGTTCTAATCTTGTAATTTCATCAACTAAATCTCCTGATTGATAAATGTGATAATATCGCCAATAGGTATGACCTGTTTTACGACAAAACCACTTGACACGTTCGTCTTTTTGTTTAAAACTAAATGTTGAATCTTCAGGTTGTTCCATTGCCCAAACCACAATCAAGCCTTGACCACCATCTTTTAATATTCTATACATTTCGTTTAATGCTTTTTGTCTTGATTCATCATCTGACAAATGATGATATGATGCAACAGCTGTAAAACTATCAAATGAATTGGAAGAAAAAGGTAATGATGTCATACTTGATTCTATAACATCTAAACCTTTGGATTTGCAAATCTTAACAAGTTCATCAGACAAATCAATTCCTTTAAAAGTAACATCTGGTCTGATAGCCATATTTTTACCATTACCACAACCTATGTCTAATACCGATGAACCAGGTTTCAACCCATCAATAAAGTTTCTAACACAGGGCCAAATTCTAACTCTTGTAACATCAAATACATTTGCAATTTGATTGTATAATTGTTTGGTTTCTTGTTCAGACTCTGTTATTAAGTTGGTTAATATGTTGGTATTTGTTATATTAGTATTTGTACTTTGTTGTATTTGTTCAATTGCTTCCATTAAATGTTTAGTACCTATCAAATGCTAATAAAATTTCAATTTTATTGAACCTCTTATAAAAAGCAAATAAAATAATTGAAAATCAAATAATTTAATATAATACTATATAATATTAATGGAAAATGAAACAAACGTTACAACTAATGCTACTGTCACCAACACTAATGATACTGTAAGCCAAAATCAAGTACAGGGTCAAGGTCAAACACAACCTCTTGTATTAAAAGTTTCTGAAGCACAAAATCTGGTACAAACACAAGTACTAGCTCAAACACAAGCACAAACAGCTGATCCTGCTCCTACATCAATTCAAAACCAACATACCGATAATGTTGAATTAAATTTAGAAGATGTTTTTGTAAATCTAAGATTAATCTCTAAAATTAATCAAGGAGAAAAACTTTTACAATATAATAAACACATTAATATTGATACCAGTTATCTTCAATTGATTACCAGATGGTTTAGAGGAGCATCAAGAACTGAAAGTATTGGTTTCATTCAAAAAGTACTTGCTAAAGCTTTTGAATTTAGTGATAAACTCATCGAAGACAAATCAGAAGAATCTGCTCAAAAACTATTAAGATTAAACACTGATCTTAAAAATTCATTGGAAGGATTAACTAATTTAAAAATTACTTATATGTATGACAAGTTAATTCAATCTGAAATTGATGTAATGGTTGATAACATTAGATCTAAATTAGATTTGAATTCCAAACATTTAAATTTTACTAAATCAGTATCAACATCAACATCTGTTCCTGTTTTTACTAATACAGTTAGTGGTCAAGCATCAAGTTCATCAAATGAAAAGGTTGATTATAAATCAGATAATAAATCAGACATTAAACCAAGTGAAAAAATAGATGCTAAATTAGAAAATAAATCAAATGAAAAACATGAGAATAAATCAAATGATAAACATAAAAAAAATAGTTAATTACTTTATTCAATAATTGTTTCTAAAGGTTGTTTTAAATTATTTTGTAAAGTATCAACATTAACTTGTTCTTGTGATTTTGCTAATTCTTGTTCTTCTTTTAATTTAATTGCTTGTAATTCAGCACCTTCTTTGCATCTATCACATTCACAATCTTTAACTGTATCTTCGTGCATTTCTGCATTTTTAGCATTAGAAATAATTTCTGACAATTTTCTTTCTAATTCTTGTACTTCTTCATTATGTTCCATAGTAAATTTATCTTCTGCTTCTTCATCTGGATTTGGTTCTCCATAAATAGTATCAAAATCAGGAGGGTTTGATGAATCTTTTTCAATCATTTTGTCTAAAAATTCATCATAAATTTCTTGAAGATCCCAAGGTTGATACCATTTGGTATCATTAAAAATAAAATATGTGAATGCATTTGTGTTTACATAATTTTGTTTGAACCAAAGATATTCAAAATCATGTAAATCCATTGGATAATCAATATTTAAAGATCCCATATGGGTTACTAAATGTTCAATCATTTTGTCTCTTGCTTCATCAATAGTGCCACAAACAAAATTTGCGCTGGATGTTTCAAAACAATGATTATATTTGCTAATGTTTACAATTAAACCAATTTTACTCATTAAATAATATTTCTATTAATTAATAAATAAAGTATTCAAATTTTTTGAATTAGATAGGTCAAGTTAAATTAATATGTTTTATTAATATGTTGGTATTCTTCACTGTCTGTTTCTAATTCAACATCTGAATCATAATCTATTTTTTCTGTTTTATCATTTGAGTTTTTTTCATCCATTGAAAGACGTTGCATCATTTCATAATATTCAGATTCGTCATAACCTTTATATTTATATTGGGCCACATGAATCTGGTGAATACAATTTACACACAAGTCTCTCAGTATTAAAATGAAAAGAACAAAAAGTAAACCTGTTATTACAAACATAAATTAGCTATTAATATATATAATATATTAATATTTAATATCAATTTTTTTTATTTGTTTATTAAATTTATCAAATACATTTTCCAGTTGGTGATCTATATCCAATAACTCCACAAACAATTCTTTTACCAGCGTGACCAGTTTTTAAACTATCGGAATATCCACCTAATCCAAAATCATCAGGGTCTTCGTGAATAACAATTGATCTACCGATCACACTATAAGGTCCCCATAGTTTAACTAAATCATCAGTAAATTTAAATTCAGCCACACCTTGTTCGTTAGCTTTTAAATTGCCTAAATCTCCGACATGACGATCAGCTGATTTAGGTCCTCCATGATTCATATTAAATGGATTGTAATGAGCACAACAACTTGTACATCCTTCAGTTAAGTCACCATACTCATGAATATGAATTGCATGGATTCCGTTTGGTTTTAATCCTTTTATTTTACCTTGAAATAAAGTTAGATCACCAAATTCTTCTAAATAAACAACTCCGGAAACTTTAGATGATTCTAAAACACAAACTGCATTAACACTAGAATTTCTTAAAAAACTCATTTTACTTATAATATATTATATAATACATAATTATTGTTTAACTAAATATTTATCAATTAATTCCAATAAAACATTTGCATGACATGGTTCTGGATGACACCAACAGCCCAAGTTTTTACCTTTTAGAGCCTTTAACTTAGATACTAATATTTGGTCTTTGTTTAATTTGTTATCAATAAAAGTTCTATATTTGGCGATAACTTGTTCTCTAGTTCCATCTTTACCTATTTTAAATGGATTACAAAATTCAGATGCTTCTTTTGGAAATCTTTGACCATCAATAAAAACAACACCAGCTCTTCCAACATAAACGTTATTGGAATCATTTATCCATTCTTTTAAGTTTTGATATTGGGGCCTAATATTG
>VFQS010001755.1_pt1 | contig 19014 bp, 16 predicted proteins | sample 3512361 | NCBI WGS metagenome assembly VFQS01 (sample SAMN10412375, study PRJNA504923) | tailings metagenome | isolation source: Relicate 1 Philex TSF3 active mining | place: Philippines
TTTGAGCAAAGTGCTGACCGTGCTCAGGCTTTTGAACTTGCACCCAAAACTCGCTTGCTTGGCTGTGCTTCAAATACCCCTTGAGAAAGGACTCGCCTGCCGCATTGCGCCCCATCAACTTCGGACCGCTGGTGGTGTAAGCCTCTGGATGGTAGTAAATGGCAGCGGTCATGTGAAGCGCCTTATTGAGTTTGCAGTGCCAAGCTGAGGGTGATGTCTGTCAGGGGCACATCACTGAAACTGCCCACCACACCAGTGGGTTCTAAAGCCATGGCATCGACCACCTCCAAGCCTTGGATCACTTTGCCAAATACGGCATAGCCCGGGTTGGCAGCGTTTTTGTAATCCAACGACACGTTGTCTTTGAGGTTGATGTAAAACTCGGAAGTGGCCGAGTTGGGCAAGTAAGTGCGCGCCATGGCCAAACTGCCCCTGAGGTTAGACAAACCCTTGTTGCTCTCTAACTCAATGGGTGCTGCCTGTTCTGATTTTTTGACCATGCCTGTGGTGTAGCCCCCGCTTTGCACCACAAAATTGGGAATGACGCGATGAAACAAGGTGCCTCTGTAAAAGCCCTTGTTCACATAATTCAAAAAATTGTTCACACTGAGCGGTGCCGCCAGAGGATCGAGTTCCAAGGTGATGTTGCCCTTGGAGGTGAACAAACTGACCTGGGGCATGGGCACACTGACCGTGCTGGTGTAAATGTTTTGACCCTCGGGTGTTTTGATGGCCAATGCAAAATCGCCCGTCTTGCTCACAGCGCAGTTGAGCACCAAGGTGTCTGTGGTGCTGTTGCTGGCAAACGAGGGGTTGGTGCAAGCGCCTTGGGTGTCTACGGTGAGGTAGGAGCGCAGGTCTTTACCGCCAATATAAATGGTGGCTGTTTTGCCGTAAGCGGCCGATTGCACCTTCACCCCCGTCACCACTGGCTGAAACCCATCGCTGCCACCGCAGGCACTGAGAAGGCTGAGCAAGGCCGCGGTGGCCCAGTATTTGAAAATGGATGGAAGGCTGCTGAGATTCATGGCTGAATTTTAGCGTTAGCCATAGCGATAAACCGCACATCGGCCAAGCCTGCTGCATGACGCGCTTTGTTCCAAGCGTAAAAAATACTGGCATAGGGTTTGCCATTTTTAGGATTGGCAAAGGCATACAAGCTGAGTTTTGATTGAGGCATGCTGCCCAACAGCGCAACCGCCCCATCCGACAAAGGCACAAATCGGTGCTTGCCCGATTTGGTGGTTGGAATGCGCCATAAATGCCGAGCCAAATCAAAGTCCTCCCACTTGGCATCCAACACCTCGCGCTTGCGGGCACCCGTCAGAATGAGCATGGGCACAATGTATGGCAACATGGTGAGATCACTTTGGTACGGCAGGGAGGGTGCAGGTCAGTTTAGGTAGCCAAGATGACCGTTGAGGGCTAGGTTAGCCAAAGCACATTAACGCCAGCCATCTTTGCTCTGGTGATTCCAACCTCTTGAATGACTGGCAGGTCAGAGCAGCGGTGAAAATGCGCCGCTCAACAATGAAAACTTACCCATTAAAAGCAACATACGCCAATCCCGTTTGCGCCAAGCCCACCAAGTTGATGTTAGTTTTGTTCAGGTCAGTGTCAGCCGCCAAAACTCCTAAACTGGCCACTGTGTAGGTACGGTTATCTAGCAAATCTGCGAATGCTTTACGTGTCACTGTATCGGGTGCTTGACCTACAACATTGGAATACAGCAAATCCACCACTTGATTGCTGCTAGGGTTGGTGCCCAGTCTGGAATTGATGGCCAATTGCATCAGGTCTGCATAGTTGAAGTGCAAGTCGTCCATAAAATGCAAACCAATGCCTGCGTACTCTTTGTTGGCAAGAGATAATTTCCCGAAGACTGCACCTAAGGTTTTGGCGACTTGGCCTGCGTTGGAATCTATGTCTAAAGCAATACATTCGTCTGAAAACTTCAACCGTTCAATCCTTTGTAAATGATCCTGCCCGTCAAATAGTAAGTTGTCAGCTTTTGATGTGCGCTGATCCGTTATCAGCACCGTGGCATCATTGATTTTGTTAATCAAATAATCGCTACGTTGTCCACGATAAATAGCTATATCTATTCCCTCGCCTCCATCCAAAGAGTCATCCCCAGAAAGGCCAGTGAGCTGATCATCGCCTGCATAACCAAAAGCGCGTTCGGATGCAGATGACAATATGAGTTTATTCGCCAAGTTGGTTCCTTTAAGCCAACGACCGGGTAAATCTGCAGTCTGATCAATTGGAAGGGTGACCTTACCGCTAAAAAAATCCCACCCTAACGCCCAATCAAAGTGAGCACTGTCAATGCGGTACTGGTAACTTTGAACTCCATTTTGATAAAGAGTGCCGGCATCGACCACTGCCGCATAATCACCTTTGGCAGCATCTACAGCTATTAGTAAACCTTTAGGGATACCTTGAGGATAAGGCGAATCGTTAAAGTGCCCGAGACCATCATTTATCAATAATCGAGTAGTTTCTGCGCCGTCGCTACTATTAAGGCCACGATAAAGAACGATGTCAATGAATCCATCTGCATTGATATCTGTCGTTTCTATAGTGTCGTAGTGAGTGTAATTTGCATTCGGGTTGTGCACGAAATTTACCCGAAGTGAGCTTTCGTCAACAAAGCCCTGAGGGGTGTTTATCATCAATTGTACTGACGTGCCTTTGTAGTATTCATACACATCACCTACGCGGTAGTCTTTATTGACCACAGACACGAGGTCCATACGGCCATCGCCATTCACGTCCACTGCTTTGGTATCCAGATAATTGGAGCCAGCAGTCTCGTAGATGTTGTTTGGTAATACTGCCGAGTAACCCAAGCCGTAAGGGCCAATTGGTAGCAAGAGCTTTCGATTGTCAGAGAAGTGTCCAGATCCATCATTGAGAAAGACCAAGCCCCGCTGAGTACCACCCATTGGTAATAGTGCTAAATCTAAAGCTCCGTCATTGTTAGCATCGAACAGAGCTGAACTGGTGAATATAGACCGATCATAGACTGTCCGATTGGCTGTGGATTGATCTTTGAGTTGGATCGATTGTGCGTTTTTGACACTATCAGGCAAGGCTGTCCGGTCAACAACAAAGTTCCCCTTCTTATCTGACATCAAAAAATATGAAGCACTTGCTTCGCCATTCCAAATAGATCCAATATATGCATCCATCACGCCATCACCATTGATATCACCCAATGATGCATGGTGTGCAAAAATGCTCGGCACGTTTGTCAGAGGAATATTCTTATACCCAGATGGACCTGACATAAGTACGTATGAAACTTCACCTGGCCATGGCCCTAAAGGTTTACCATCAGCGTAAGGGTCTTGCCCCGATGCAGCGATAACGATATCCCCCAAGCCATCGCCATTGAAATCACTGCTAACTATCCGATTTACCAAAGTTGGCGCTAGATTGTCACTATCAGATAAAGAAGCTGGGATGAATTGGCCATTGTTTGACCCATAAAAAAAGCGCATAGGTGAATGCGCAATGACACCTGAGACAAAAGCAGAGTCAGGATCGAACCGAATAGCTATGTCTTTGTAGTCATCGTGATTGAGATCAGTAATTACCCAACGAGGATTACCTTTTGCGTCAGCATTGTTGATAACAGCACCTTTTTTAAGAGAGAAGGCGCTGGCTATAAAGTCACTCAATTCAACCCGAAGCAAAGGTGTGTCTGGTGCAGTGAATTCCAAAAACTCTACATCACGAAGTACGTCTACTACGCCTGTGTCCAGACGAGTCACTTCAAAGTGATCAACCTTGTATTGGATGTTGTAGCTTGAGCTTGATTGCTCCCAATACAGTACGGCGTCATTACCTGCCCCCATGGACAGATTGTTCTGACCTCCAAATATAAATACTCGCTCATCGGCTTTAGTTCCCAAAACCGTAACGCCGTATTGGCTTCCATGAACAGTGCCAATACCGGAAATCAGATCACGAAAACCGAAGCCATCTAGGGCATATCCTTCAACCAAATCGACCATGCCAGGCCCCTTAGCAGGCCATAAGGCATAGTCTGACTCGCCACTACCTTTGATAACATCGCTGCCAGGACCGGAAATGTAAATTTGATGTGGCCCAAGAATGACAATGTCATCACCTTCTCCGGCGTCAATATTTTGACCCTTGGCGATTTTTGTTCCACCGATGTTGTCGTTGCCACTCGTACCAATGAAGTTAGCCATTTGTAGTTTCGTTTATTTGTAAATGATTACGCATTTGATCAGTTTCCAATAAGTAAATCCATAACATTCAACAACAAATTTGGGCAAACTACCGCCACTCAAGCCACAGTCCCAAGCCAGCTTGGCCACGCCACCTCACAGAGCCACTGAGCCTGTCTGGCCTTCTTGGCTAGCATTTCCAGCACCAGATGAGACTCTTTTCTGGTTAGTGTTAGATTTGTCTCAGCACCTTCCCCGCGCATAACAAGTCTGACGCCAGTGGGTTCAACAGTCAGAGTGATTTCATGCACCAGTCTTGCATTTAGTTCTGGTAGAGACTTCTGCCGGCTGGCGGTTGGGCCATCAAACTCAAGGGATAGTGCGTGCTCTTGCCCAATATCCCTATCTCCCAAAGGAAACCCGACATTGGGTAGATCAACGCTGTGTAGTTTCTCAAGCCATGCTGGAACTAGTTTTAAAAGCAAACTGCGAGTGATGAGCCAGTGTGCATTACCTTGAAGACTTAAGCGCAAGCGGTCTTGCTCAGGGATGTAGCTGAGGTCAATTTTCATGTAACCATTTTAAAGTGACACAAGCTGAAATCATTGAATGCTAGGAGCTGACAACCCAGATGATCACCGCTACTAGAGAAGCCAGAATACTGCACATGAAAACAAGCAAGGTCCCACTAAGACACCTCTTGCAGATGCATACATGACTTTCAGAACCCGTCTTTAATTATTTAAGATTTTTAGTTTCTTTTTTCAGATAATATTTCAATCAACAACCTCACTACAGCTTTCTGCTTAGCTGTCATAGACAGGTATTTAGAAATTACTTCTTGATCAGTGAAATCAAACTCTATTTTGATTTTGTTTTCTTTAAGTATTGAATCTCTTGGCTTTGAAATCAGCTCTTCAGGTTTAACCTTGAGCAACTTTGCAAGCAGCACGAGCGTTTCACTTCTGGGTTGAGTTTCTCCCAATAACCATTTTCTTACGGTGTGAGGTTTAGCTGCCGTCGATTTAAAATAGTCATTAAGCGCTGCTGCCAGGCCAACAGGCGTAGTTGCTATGTTGCACGCTATCAGACGAGCAAGCAATTGCTCAGCAAAGTATGGATGCTTTATGTTTGAGTTTGCCTGAGTGTGTTTACTCATGTCGATATATAAACATAGATCAAGTAAACAAGGGTCACCAAAAAAATGACCATAGATCCAGCGAATAACGCAGCCTTTTTATCTCCTGCTGTCATGGCTAAGCCTTTGAGATTTACAGCTTGATGGTATCTCCAACTGGTAAAGAGCTTACTGCTTTACTCAATGCTTGAGCGTAGGCATTCTTTGCCGTTTGTGCGATCGCCAGTTGAGCTTGTAGGCGTTTGATTTCCGCATCTGCTAGTGCCAGCATTTGCAATTGCATTTTGGCTTCTTTGGGTAATTGATCGATCTCGTAGTCTTTGTTGTTGATTTTGATAGAAGGCATTTAATTTTCCTTATGGTCATTTGTGGTTAGATTTAAACGACGACTACGAACTCTGTCTGTCGTTTCTGCTACAGGCTCTAGATAAGACACTGCTGCTTTGTCAAAGACTTCTGCAACTTTGGGTATTCCTGCTGCGTACATCCAAAACGGTATAAACGCAGGAGCAAGACTTCCGTGCAAGGGCTTCACTTTGCCAGCGTAGTGAATGACTTTTCCGTAATAACTTGAAAGGGGTTGGAACAGACTGTTGTCAAAAGCGCAGGCTTGGTAGTTGAACCTAGCATCAAGCCTCTTCCACTGATCCTTGAACTGAAGATTTAGAAAGTCTTGATCAGGGTGGCTTTGAACAGGGTGTTGCTTACAAAAGTTTATAAAGCGTGCAATCAGATCATCAGGCAGTAGCCTGGGGCACATAACCAAGACGCCAGAATTGAAATAGTTTGAGGCATCTAGCCCAAAAGACTCAAGTTGATCCCTGTGCTTTTGAGAGCGGGCGATGTACGGATCGAGCACTGCAGCAATTGGGGCATCCCCAGCCGCAGCGATCAAGTCATCTACATCTACCCCATTAAATACAAGGTCACAGTCCAAGTACACCACTTGTTCATGGTCTTTAAAGAACTTGGGAATACCGAGCCGAAAGATGGAGGCGGCGCTGAAGGCGCCAAAGTTAGCTGATGCCAAATAGGGCGGAAGACTGACTTTGCCAAAAGTGATGCTGCTTTTGTAAGTAGCACATAACAATTCAAGCTGCTGTCTGGCTTCGTTGGTTAAGGTGTGATCGTGCAAGACCCATATCGACTGTGGCTTGCTACTTAGCAATACTGATCGTAAAGCTACAGCTAGGTAAGGCCAGTAGTCGCCTTGTTCGTCGTGAATTGAAAATACTAAAGTAGTGGGCATAAAAAAACCCACCCCCTTTTGAGGGGTGGGTTTTAGTTTGGCATTTAAATTAGCATAACTTATTGAGTTTTATGCGTCGATATTAGCACCAACCAAGTCACCAATTGTTACACCAGTCAATGTGCACAAAAGTGTTTCAGTTCCATCGGCAGCCAAATCATCAGAGTAATAGACATTCACACTTGTTCCGACAACACAGATAATAACGCCATCTGTGGCAACTACAGTTGCGTCCGCAGCAATCGCTGCTGCTGCTGCTGCAATAGTTGTAGCTGTTGATGTGAAAATGAAGACATTATCAGCACCGAAATTGGTAGAAACGGTACAACCTGTTGCAACAGAGTCCGTTAAACCACCTGTGATGGCCGTTAAGTCAATCAAATCCCCATCTGTTGCGCCGGCTAAGAAGGAGGCAATGACGTCACCTCCTTCGGCTGCAGCAGTGTAGATCAATGTATCAGTGGCATCAGTTGTTTCACTCAAATCAATTGAGTCCGCTCCAGAGCCACCTGTAATATTGTCAGCACCTTCACCCGCAGTAATGTCATCAACTCCACCCGTAGCTACGAATGTATCTGCGCCATCACCACCTGTAAACGTGACGCCAACTAAAGTGCTATCGGACAAGGTAATAGTGCTTGATCCATCCAGTGCTGACAAATCAATATCACCAATACTTAGCAGAGCACCAGTTGCAAACGTAACGCTACCAGCTCCACTTGCAGTGTAGGTTCCTATAACACCACCAGTTGCACCCCAAGTACCATCGTTCATGTCAACAGTATCACCAGTTGCCACACTAATGGTAATGTCACCAATTGATGTCGCAGCGGACGCACCGTCAAATTCGACAGCGTCGTTGGCTTCAATAGTGATGTTTCCTACTGAAGTAGCACCATCTATAGCGCCAAGATTAACTGCTCCACCGTCAGTTGAGATAGTAATGTTACCGATTGAATCGTAGTTATCAAAAGCTTTGTCATCATCATCAATAATCAAAGTGCCGCCATTCGACGTCAAAGTGACATCTCCGATGGTACCTGTTGTAGTTGAGCTGATAAAGCCAGCTGTGATATCAAAATTCGCTTCAGTAGTTATGGAGATAGAACCAATATTACGATCAATCTCAAAGCCACCAATTACCAAAGCTTCGTTGGCTGTTACAACTGGACCAGTAGTAATAGACAAAGTATCAAGCGATTCAGCGTAAACAGTACCAACTGAACTGTCGTCATAATCACCAGCTAAGTTGATGGTTATGCTTGTCAATTCTGCGTCATCTGTATAGGTGGTATCGCCATCATCGCCAACAATATTACCAACGTCAACTTCAGAACCGCCATCCTCTGATGTGGTGATTGTGATTGTTTTCAGTGCCAATGTTGCTTGTGTAGATGTATTTGTTCCGATATTACCTACAACGAAATCACCTGTTGCAGTACCGCTACCTGTCAATGTGATTGATGTCAAAGCAGTTGCTCTTGCAATGTCGCCAATTGTGATATCACCAATTGCAGTTGCAGTTGCAGAGATTGTTTGCAACGCGTTTGCAGTGATGTTACCTGTATCAACGTCACCGTCACCAGTGTCACCCTCTGCGCTGATAGTCAAGGAAGTCAAAGCTGATGCAGTCAATGAACCGAGGTCCAAGTCATAGTCATGGTCACCATCAATGGTCAACGTAGCAACATTACTGATGGTGGTTGAGCTATTGGTTGCATCTTCTGTTGCGCTATCGAAATCAAGGGTTACAGAAGCTGCTGAGCCTGTCGCATAACCATAACTTACTGCGCCGAGATCTTCGTATTGGAAGATAGAAGTAACAGTTGAAGACAGGTTTGTTAGAACAGCAGTGCCACTACCCAAAACATTGACCTTAGTAGCACCAGTCGTAGACGCAGCATTGAATGAACCACCATCGAGGGTCAACTCTAAAGTCTCAACACCACTGATAACAGCTGTTTTAGAAGCAGTCAATGTGGCAGTCAATGTGTCAGTTCCATCGCCACCAACGATTGAATCGCCAGTTGCCAAGTTTGTAGACATCACGAATGTATCGTTACCAGCACCACCCTCGAGGGTATCCGCACCAGCTCCTCCATAAATTGAGTCGATACCGTCGCCACCAACGATCGAGTCATCACCATCGGCACCCCGCAAAGTATCAGCACCTGAACCGCCAGTAATAACACCTGAGCCTGTGGAGGTATTAGCTGCAATGTTCAATGTTCCAGACTTACCGCTCGCATCAATGGTGTAATCGCCAGTCACAGCCATGGTTGTAATAACCATTGCTCCAGAGCCAGAGGCCGTTAATGACAAGTCGCCCGAAGCTGTCAATGCACCAAAAGTTGTAGCACCACCGTCTGTACGAGTGATCGTGATGTCTGCAGCGATGACGCTTCCAGTGTCAACTGTACCTTGGCCAGCAAATGTTGCAGTAATACTACCGTATGTGTTGTCAAGCAAGTCAAAATCGACTGTTGAACTTGCGGCAGCAGTTGCTGTGATGGTTTGAGCTAAATCTGTTGTGCTATTTACTGTTGAGTCAGAGTAAATGTCAGCAAAGTCAACTGTCGCTCCACCAGTTGCGCTGGTGGTGATAGTTGCGAGAAGCTCTCCATTGTTTGCGGTTGCATCAGTACCCAATTGACCCAAAGTGATGTTGCCAGTGGCTGCAGTCACTGTCAAAGATGTCAACGAGTCAATATCGGCAACCGTACCAACGTTATTGATAACACCTGTACCGTTTGTCGTGATTGTCAAAGACTCCAGCGCGTTGGTGCCGGTGATGTTATCAACATCAAGGTCATTTCCAGCAACTGCAGAACCAGAAATTGTCAACGAAGTTGTGTCAACTGTATCCAGAACTAGACCAGCGATATCAACATCACCAGAAGTTGTGAGTCCGTTTGTAACAGCAATAGTTTTAGCATCTGTAAACGTTACATCAACTGCGTTGGTGATATTTGCTTGAAATGTAATCGACGCATCAGCAACAGTATCAATTGTCAATGTGTCTGCATCATCTTGATTTCGAACGATTGCACCAGATGCAATGCCAGTTAGATCAAAAGTGTTATCGCCACCATCAATATTTGTAATTCTTGTCAGACCAGTAACAGCTGACAAATCTACAGTGTGCGTACCAGCAGAAGTAACTTCAATGACTTCAATGTCTGATGAACTCAGGGTAGTTGTAGTTGCTGCAGTAGTGAACTGCAATGTATCTGTACCATCGCCGCCAGACACTGTATCAGCAGATGTCAATCCAGTACTCATCACGAAGGTGTCATTACCAGCACCACCTTGCAAGTTGTCGTTGCCACCACCGGAAGTAATTAAGTCGTTGCCAGCACCACCGACAATGATGTCAGAACCTGCACCACCTGTAATGGTGTCGTTACCTGCACCGCCATCAACCGAGTGAGTTTTTCCAGAGGCTGTAGTTCCTGTCAATGCAACTAGGTCGGACGCAGATCCACCCAAAACTGTGATGCTATTGGTTCCGTCCATTTCAATAGACATGGCACCGGAATGAGCAGATCCGTCTACGCTCGTTGTACCTGTAACTGTCACCAGACCATCAGATGCGTCACCTAATGTAAATGCACCCGAGCCTGTCAAGGTAGCAGTCAAGTTTCCACTTGCTGTGACATCTTCAACAACTGTTGCGCCAGCACCAGAGCGAGTGATAGTTACATTTACTGCGGTAACGCTCTCTGCTGCTGTGCTAGCCAAATTACCGTCAGACAAACTGACGGTGCCTTCTCCAGAGAAGTTCAACGTTACAGAGCCGTATTGGTTGTTGATACTAGACAAGTCAACTGTTGAAGCAGCATCTGCAGAAGCCGTTACGGTCATCGCATTGTCTGTAACACTGTCTGTCAAATCTGCAGAAATATTTCCTACGGTAATGTCACCACCTACAGTAGCCGTAGCTGTAATAGTTGCAAGTGCGTCTGCATTAACTGTGCCACCAATTGCACCAATATCAACCTCACAACCATTTGCAGTCAGATTCAATGTTGTCAGGGCACCTGCAGTAGCAAATGTATCCAAATCCACATCAAGATCAGCGTTAGACTCTGTAGTCACGGCCGACAGAGTCAGACTGGTAACAACATTAGTTCCAAGAACATCATCAACAATGATGTCGTATGTGGAAGTTGCTGAGAAAGTCAAAGATGTTGTATCGACAGAGTCAACTGTTACGTCATCAAAAGATGCATCTGCTAAAGATGTTCCAACCGTAACGGAAACTGCATCAGTAACGACCAAGTCGCCATTAACTGTATTGACAGCGTTGGCTGTTACCGTCAATGCCGCACCAGCAAGTGTGTCAATTGTGTAAGCTACATCATCAGGTTCAGTAACGGTAACGGTACCGCCAGCAAATGAGCTGATAGTTGTCGCTTCATTAGCGCCATCAGCAATAGTGATTGAAGTCACAGCAGATGCGTTTGTCAATGCGTATGTGTTAGTACCACCAGCAGCAGCAGTTAATGTCAACTTTTCAACACTGGTCAAAGTAGGTGTTGTAGTGCCGTTAGCGCCAGTCAACTCGACTGTGTCGGTTCCGTCACCACCATCAACTGAGTCAGCAGTTGTGTAGTCACCCGCCAAAGTGATCGTATCGTTGCCTGCACCACCAGCGATAACGTCGTTACCAGCTCCAGAAGTGATTTGGTCATTACCATCACCGCCGGACAGGTAGTCGTTACCAGCACCGCCATCCAGATCATCGTTACCAGCGCCACCGGTCAATGAATCATCGCCACTGTTGCCGTCAAAGCTATCAACGCCAGCGCCACCAACCATAGTGTCATTCAACGCAGTTCCGTCGGCAGTAAGGCCACCACTACCAGCTGTAATGGTCATTGCAACTTGCGAGGAGTTGGTTGTTGCTACAGTTACAGCACCAGTTGCCGCTGAAGCATCGATGCTGGTCATGGTTGTAGTACCAGAGACAATTGGAATGCTTACCGCCTCATCACCAGTAATTGTCAAAGTCTCCAGATCTGCTGCGGCCAACTCTGTCAAAGTCAATGAGGCAGCAGATGCTGTAACAGTAATTGAATCTTCGTTACCAGCAGTCACAACAGTACCAGATACGGCTGATGTTCCTGTTGTCGAAATAGTCAAAGAGCTGTCGCCTGTAGTTGTTGCACGAGCAAGGCCCACAGTTGATGTGGCACCGCTGTCAAGCTTCAGTGTCGTGACTGTTGACGGAGCTTTAGTGAAAGAAGCTGCTGCATCACTAGCGATCAGTGTGGCCCAGTCGTTACCAGTAAGCTTACTCAAATCCTGAGTCAGGGTGGTAGCGTCAAGCGTCAAAACTTCGAAACCTGAAACGTTGCCAGTCGAGGTGGCCACGCCATCAAGCACCAGCGTATCTGTGCCATCACCACCAGCGACGGTATCGGTCGCTGCCAAAGTGATGGTCACTGTATCATTACCAGCACCACCTGAGACGGATACAACACCATCATCGGCAGAAACGTTAATAGAATCATTGCCAGCTCCACCAAGTACAGTCAAAGTGGTAGCACCAATGCTTGTTTGACCGCCCGTTACCACGGAGAAACTACCAGTCATTGCAGAAGCATCGATAGAAGTCAGTTTTACTGTAGTAGCAGTATTTAGGTTACCAATCGTCAGGTCACCCGAACCTGTAGCTGTTAATGATGTTGCCGAGGTTGCAACAACATCAATGTTATTGCTTGAAACACCTCCTGCAGATGCGATTGTCAAAGACTCAACTCCCGCAACCGAAACGTCTGCTCCACCCGTTACGTTTGAGAGAGAAACAGTAGCCGCATCCGCTGTTCCAGACACATCTTTGTATGAAATGGTGTGGCCTTGTGAACTATCTGAGGCGCTGATCGCCACTGATTTAGAAACACCAGAAAGTGTAAATGCACCCCCAGTAACACCAGCCACATTGACCGTGTTCACACCTGTGGCGTTAACCAATCCGAGTGTAGATGCAGCAGTTGCACTCACATTGACAGTTTCAATTGAAGCCAATGTAGGCGTAACAGATGCAGAGATTACTGCGTCCAAAGAGTCTGTGCCGTCACCGCCATTGAGGTTATCCAATGAGTTCAGAGTTTGACCGCCAGAGGCACTTAAAGAGCCATCAAATGTGTCATTTCCTGCACCAGCGACCAAGGCATTTACTGCAGTTGTTAATGCATAAGTTTCGTTTTTAACTGCAGCCACATCAGCAGTGGCAAAAGAGCCACCAGTGGCGCCGTCAGTTTGAGATGCAGCCAAAGATGCAGCAACTTTGGCGTTGAAAGAAGTTGCGTATGAACCATATGTTGCATCAGCAGTCATGCCAGCATAGCCATTCAACATTGTGACTAGCGCAGCGCCTTTAGCAGTAGCCGAAGAGCCAGCGGCCGTCAACTGACCAGCGACGTAGTTGTTTAAACCTGTGATGCTTGTCAAGCCGAGGTTTGTCAAGATTGTGTTTGCAATTTGCATGTCAGTCTTGCCAGCGAAGTCGTTGGCCAAGAAGTTTGCCGCAACAGTAGCTGGGGCAGTTGAGACCAGCTCGTTGTATGAAGCATTGCTCAAGTACTCGCCGTACAGAGCGCCAGCCAATCGCGTGATGATCGTGCCGTTTGTAGAGATTGCCATTTCTTTTCCTTTTGGAGGTTTACAGATAAATCAGAGTTCTTTGCAAAGAATTCCGAGTGCGGGTGTTTAAGCAAAAAGCCCACACTCGACAGAGCGCACTGGGGTCAATGCGCTCTGCACAGTGGGGGCTTGCTTTTTGCTCGTAGTAAGCAACTGAGGAAAGGATCAGTTGAATCCGTTTTAAATCAATGAGTTATGTGCGTTTTGAACGCTTTATTTCTGTCTGGCACAAGTCTTCTACTTTTGACTTGCAAGAAATGCGATTTGGCGAGATTTGCTTTTAGCGATTGCCATGGTTACCCAATGACATTCGACCCCTGCCCTCGCCCAGCAGGGAGTTGTCTGACACTGATCTTCTACTAACGACTTACGTGAGTCGACCTGATTTAGCTTGCTTTTGCGCTTTAGGTCCAAAGATCACAACTTCGCTTTCACCCTGACGAGCAAACGTGATCCCTTCGCGTTCATATGCATCAAGGATGCGTTTGAGCGTAGCCAACTTCAAGGTGTCTGCCAATGCGCCAAGTTCGTTGGCTTTTTCAAGGCGCTTGATGGTTGCTATACCCACTGATGCCTTCTCCGCCAAGGCTTGTTGGCTCCAGAATAAATAGCTCCTTGCCGCCACCAATTGGGCTATGGAGGGCAGGGTGTAGTTGATTTCGGTCAGGTCTTGCATTGATCCCAATCGTATCACTCAAGCAACAATTTCTCAATTATTTGCGACAAAGTGGTTTACATAGACTTTCAGATCATTTATGATCCACTATGGATCTTTTAAAGGTCTTAATAGTATTAAACAGATACCAAAGAGGAACTGCCATGCGGGTTGATTTCGATGCAAAGACACTGGAAAACCTAACTATTCCACCGGGCAAACAAAAAGTCACCCTGACGGATGCCCGTACGCGTGGGCTTCAGTTTGAACTCCGGCAGAGCGGTGGGTATTTCAACTATCGGTACACCTACCAAGGTCGGCAAAGGGGCATCCCAATCGGCCCCTATGGCGTTCTGAAGGTGTCTGATGCAAGAAAGCGTGCCATGGAACTAGCAAGGCTCGTTGCGCTTGGTCAAGACCCACTGAACATCAAGGATGAACAGCGCCAATGTCCAACCTTCGACGAGTTCTTTGAGCACAAGTACCTGCCCTTTGTGAAGGTGGACAAGCGTAGTTGGCTGACCGACGAGAGCCTGTACCGAAATCACATCAAGGAAGAGTTTGGCCACATCAAGATGAACCAAATCACCAAAGGCAAGGTTCGAGACTTTTTGCACACCAAGGTTGGTAGTGGCAGTGCCAAGGGAACGGTCAATCGGATGCTCGTGCTGTTGCGTTACAGCTTCAACCTGGCCATTGAGTGGGAAGTGGCTGGCGTAACGGAGAATCCAGCTCGAGGCGTCAAGCCATTTCAGGAAAACAACAAAATTGAGCGTTATGTCACGCAGGAAGAGTCCATGGCATTGAAGGCGGCACTGGAGGAAAGCGATAACCCATCTCTCAAGTTCATCATCGCCTTTTTACTTGTGACTGGTGCAAGAAAGCAGGAAGCACTTCGTGCTCGGTGGGATGACATTGATTTAAATGCCAATGTCTGGCGCATCCCCTTATCCAAGTCAGGAAAGGTCAGGCACATCACGCTCTCTGAAACGGCCGTTGAATTCTTGCTGATGGTCAAGTCACACAACCTTAAGTTGCTGGGCCAGAAGTTTGACGTTTGCCCCTTCGTTTTTCCCAATCCAAAAACGCTTAAACCGTTCTGTACGGTGTTTTATGCATGGGACACGGCTAGGAACAAGGCAGGCCTGCCAGACGTCCGTATCCACGATTTAAGGCACACCTTTGCCAGCACGTTGGTCAATAACGGTGTGTCGCTGTATGAAGTGCAAAAGCTGCTGGGCCATGCTCACATCAGAACTACTGAGCGGTATGCACACCTAAGGCAAGAGAGGCTTCAGGAATCGGCAAGTTTTGCGGGGAAAACGTTTGCCCACATTCTGAACACACCAGATCCAATCATCGTGCCTGGCGGAATGAGACTTCTTAAATAAATAATCGCCTGCGATCTACTAGCAATAAGTGGCAGGCTAACTTGGAGAAACTGACCAATGGAGAATTTATGCGAAACAATGAACTTGAAACCACAGAGCAGACATGAAAAAAGATGTGGGGCTTTTGCACGTTCCACTGGTCAGCCATGCAAAGCCAAGGCACTGGCCAATGGGAGGTGCAAGAACCACGGAGGCATGAGCACTGGCCCCAAAACCGTGGAAGGCCGTCAAGCCGTCTCACAGGCTACCAGTCAGCGAATGGCTGCGGGGCAAGCAAAAGCCGCGCTAGAAGGGTTTTATCGCTGGCTTGAGGCGGGCGGCAGGTTGTTGCTTTCTAAGCGTGCCAAGGCTCGGGAAACGAGTAAGCGAATACAACGATTGATGAGCCAATTTCCAAACGCATCGCGCACGCGTGCATGAGCGCGTCATGGAGTTTGGGGACTGGCTAGTTAGTTTCCTGACTTTCAACACCACTACGCGCACGCGCGTCTTGGAGTTCAGGCCTTGCCTCCCAAAACCGACCAACATTGCTTGCTGAATCAGTTCCAACCAAGGCTTGTCTTTTTGGGCTTTATTTTCAAGTTAAAGCCAAACAACGCGTCAATGCCTGCCAGTTGTGCCATGAAAACATGCAGTTAAAGAACTGTTGAGTGGCTTGCCTTCTTTATAACACTTATGCTATATTTAAACCGTGACCTATCAAATCCAATTCTTTAACAAAAAGGTAAAGGACTCCATCGAGTCTTGGCCTGTAGGTGTTGCTGCTAGTTTTGTTCGGATTGCTGAGCAGATTGTGGTGTCTGGCCCCAACCTTGGTTTGCCATACACAAAAGCATTTGGTGATGGGTTGTTTGAAATTCGTGCTCGTGGGCAAGAGGGTATTGGGCGTGCGTTCTTTTGCACGCTGGTTGGCAAGCGTGTTGTCATCCTTCATGGCTTCATCAAGAAGACCCAAGCTACCCCACCTGACGAGATCAAGATAGCCCGTAAACGACTGAAGGAGATGAATGATGTCTGAGAAATTCAGCCCTGTGGCATTTGATCCCAAGGGCTACGCCACTAAACGCCGCAAGATCGACCCCAAGTTCGCCAAGGCATATGACGCATTGGATGACGAGTTTGCCGCGCTTGCAGCCCTTTTAAAAGCCCGTACAGCCGCTGGACTGACACAGGCTGAGGTGGCAAGCCGCATGGGTGTTTCACAGCCTGTAGTGGCTCGTATTGAGGCAAGTTTGGGCAAGAAGGATCATTCCCCATCGCTCAACACGCTACGCAGGTATGCGGATGCGTGCGGCATGAAGCTGGTCATCCAGATGGTGGCGCACTGAAGCTAAAAGACATACTGATATCAGCCCCAGATAGGTTTAGCGGCTAAAAAGCAGGATACCTTCACCTGCCTGCTGGGGCTACTTTCTGAAGGTGCACTTTGAAGGGGTGCAAGATGTCCGATATCGATTGGGAACATTGGAAACTAGAAAAGAAGCTGCCTATCTGGCAAGTCATGCTTTTGTCTCTTGGCATCAATCCTGACTTAGTAAAACTTAAACATTCTCCTGAATCATTAGCCTTTGGAATTCAACCAGAACTTCAATTCAAATCCATAGCAGACAGAAATGGATTGAGGGATGAAGAATTTGAAAAGCGTTTAGCAGTTTTACAAAAGCGTAGGTTTGATGGCGAATTTGATTCAGGCAATTACGACATTGATCTTGAAAAATTTGTAATTTGGGCAATTAAAGAAGAATTACCAATTCCAGACGAATTGAAGTCGCTTTATGGCCTTCTAGTGACAAAAGAACAGTTTCAGATTGTTGATGGAAAACATTACTTTAATAGCCAAACTCAATTTGTCAGCGTCAAATTTAAGACGCAGTCAGATTGGGTTGCTGTAGTCCGTGAATTTGTAAAGCTCAATTGTGAGCAAGAAATAAACAAGACAAAACTTGACGAAAAATATTGGTCAATATTTGCAGAAGGCTACTTGGCAGCATTTCGTGCGGTTGGGCCAATGGGCAAACCAATAAAAGCTAACACTATCGTCAAAGAAGCTTTTAGTGCAGATCATTGGTGGTCTCGGAACATAAAGCCTGAATAAATGCAGGCTGGGAACCACTGGGAACTCCGCTCGTAAAAGTGGGAACTAAGAAAATTGGTGTGTCTAGGCTTTATGCGAGATGCAGAGCGTATGTTTTACTTGAGTAGGAACTAAGCCTCTGTCAAAAATTACTTCGTTATCAACAACAACGGAGTAATCCATGCAGACCGCCTTTTTACTAACAAACCAACCACTGTCGCTAGGTGCTCGAACCAGCTTCGGACAGAAAAAAGCCCCAACAACCTACCAAGCAGATGGGGCTTTTACTGAACAGAATGCTAAGCGTTCAGCGAGTTTATTTTCACCCAAATTGGATATAAATGAAAGCGTTCTCGAGTTTTTTGAACCTCAAGAATTAGTTTGTTCGCAAAAAAATGGGGGTGCTTTATGAACTCCCCAGAGAACCAATTTCTTGATGCCATGCGCAGTGCAGGCTTTACACAGCTGTCGGAAGTCATTGCCGATGGAAGAATCCATAGATTTCCAACTAACGAAGATCACAAAGATACTGCTGGCTGGTATTGCATGTATCTTGACGAGCATCCTGCTGGCGCCTTTGGCGACTGGCGTACTGGTTTTCAAACCACTTGGTCTAGTTCGAATGTAACGCTTTCACAAGAAGCAATGCACAACCAGCAAGCCAGGTTGGCACAACTCATACAAGAACGAAAAAAAGAAGACGACTTGAGGCGAAATGAAGCTGAAAAACTGGCGAATCAAATATGGAACGACGCCAGCTTTGCTCCAAAAGATCATCCGTATCTTGTAAAGAAAGAAATAAGTCCGGCAGGAGCGAAAATCTCAAATGACTCACTTGTCTTACCTTTAAGAGATGAACAGGGCATATTACGAAGCCTCCAATTCATAAAAGGTGATGGAACAAAACGGTTTCTTTCGGGTGGAGCTGTTCAAGGGAACTTCTACAGAATTGGTCAACCCGACGACATGATGTTCATTACTGAGGGGTTTGCTACCGGAGCAACAATTTCAGAATTGACTGGCAAGGCGGTTGCAGTTTGCTTTAGTGCAACAAATATCAAACCAGTAGCAAGGGTAATACGAAGAAAATATCCCACATTGAAATTGGTAATTGCTGCCGATGATGATTGGAAGACGACAGGAAATCCAGGAATTTCTAAAGCTCATGAAGCTGCAAAAGAAGTTTCAGGTTTCGTATCAACTCCCAACTTTGGCTCCGTCCGTTCCGATAACTCAACAGACTTCAATGATTTAAAAAGGTTAATGGGAGTTGAGGCCGCTAAAAAATGTCTAGAAAAAGAATTACTGCCTGATTCAGCATTAATTTCGTCACTTTTGTCAGTTAATTTTGACTGGGGTGCGCCACAAAATTTGGCCCTAGAACTTCCAAGAGCTCCTAAGTTTGAAGCTGACCTGTTACTAACGCCAGCCTTAAGAGATTTCGTTTTAGATGAATCTGAACGAATGCCTTGCAGTCCTGACTTTATAGCTGCAACTTTGATTGTCTCTCTGGGATCAGTAATCGGTACGAATTGTGCGCTTAAACCAAAAGCCAATGACGATTGGATCGTAACTCCCAATTTATTTGGTGGAGTGATTGGGTATCCAGCAAGCAAGAAGTCTGGGGCTGTAAGTTCTGTCACCGGAATATTAGATC
>VFQS010001756.1_pt1 | contig 19013 bp, 19 predicted proteins | sample 3512361 | NCBI WGS metagenome assembly VFQS01 (sample SAMN10412375, study PRJNA504923) | tailings metagenome | isolation source: Relicate 1 Philex TSF3 active mining | place: Philippines
TATAACGGAGGAATAATTTTCGATAGAGGTAACGCCAATGCACCAAAGGCGATGAATAAGACCCACATACGCTCCAAGAAATTCGACATCCAAAAACTCAGATATCGCTGCAAAAATGGAGGCCCACTCTTATAAAATTTTTCAGCCTGCGGTTCTACTGTAATTTCGGTATACCTATCAGATGGAAATTCGCCCTGCTTACTAAACCAATTTGCGCCACCATGAATTTTCTTGGCAGCTTGCAAAAATAAACTGATTAAAGCTGGATGCAAACTTTCATGTGCGACCAAGGTCGCGGTCGGTGAAATTAAATGGTAATCGCGTGAAGGAATATCCCTACCCATATCGACAATGCCACGTGGCAGCACCACGTGCGACAAGAATGGAAAGCGACGGGTATAAGCTTCTGCCTGTACAAAATCAAATAACTTAACCCCCGGCGTTTGTAATAGCATCTGAATCAATTGTGAATCCGATGCCGAACTCATTACCAACACATCGATTTCTTCATTTACAAATGCAACCGTCGCTGGTGTGCTCTCCAATTGATGTATCTGTAATTGATTTTCATCCAGATTATTCACTGACAGAAGCTGTTGAAATAAACGTCGCACGCCAAATCCATCAGGGCCAACATTCACACGCTTAGCTTTGAACTCGGTTAAGCTCGTGACTTCTTTCTTACCTCGATAAAATATCCAGATCGGTTCGTAAAATAAACTACCTAAAGAAATCAAACCTTTTTCTTGAGCATCTTTCTCCGTAGTTGAGCCACTCTGCACAAAGCCAATGTCAATCTTTGAATCTAAGTCAGCGATGTGTTGAAGATTTTCTTGTGATCCTTGCGATTTATGAATGCGCAAGGTAATTTGGTTCTGCGCTAATTCATCTGCATACTGCTTTGCGAAGCGTTCGTAAGCGCTATTTTCCTGGCCCGCACTAAAGTCCAATGTTCTACCCGGTGCAGGGTCAACTACATAATAGGCTGCCAGTATCACGGCAATAATCATCAGCGCAATCGGGCCAAATGCAATCAAGGCATCTTTGGTAGAAATCAGCGTAAATTTAATCTTAGGCATCGTTTAAAAAACCAAGTTAATTTGATCCATTTGATCCGATTGATCCGATTGATCCGATTGATCCGATTGATCCAACCGATCTAATTAAAGCAGAAGCGATTTCACGACCCTAGTTTTTGGTACTCTGATTGAAATTGATCTAAACCTTGCAACATGTCAGCAAACGCCAATTGCACTTGTGTTGGATCGCCTTTAACGCCTAACTCAATATGTCGTCGCATTGTGTCAGTTCCAACACTGGGCAAACTAAACACTTTGATTAATGGATAGCGCGATTCAAGTTCTTCCATCATCGGCGTTAACAAGGATTCTGCAACTTCAAATACTAATACCGCTTTTTCGTCCGAGGCCTGTTGATGAAATAGATGTGCGTAGTGTGTATCCAACACCCAAGCTATCATCGGCCACGCCATTACTGGAAACCCTGGCACAAAATAATGCTGCTGTATGGCAAAGCCCGGAATTTTATTGAATGGATTAGGGATAATATCGGCACCTTCAGGAAACTCCCCCATTTTCAATCGATGCAAATGGTCGGGGCTATTGAGATCAAGCGCATGTTCAGATCCTACATGCATTTCGGTAATGCGCTCTTGAATAAGTTTTTTTGCCTCTGGATGCAAGACTATCGGCAATCCCAAAGCTGCTGCTGCACACTGGCGAGTATGATCGTCAGGTGTCGCACCAATTCCACCAGTACTAAAAACAATATCACCACTGGCAAAGCTGCGCTTGAGTAGATTAGTGATTCGAACGCGATCATCACCAACATACTCAGCCCAATCCAAGCTCAAGCCACGTTCCTTCAGAATCTCAATCAATTTCGGCAAATGTTGGTCTATCCTTTTGCCAGAGAGAATTTCATCGCCAATAATAATTAAACCAATTCCCATCACTTACTCCTATATCTGTGAATTACCTTGTGCATCAATACCAACTGCCAGTCTCATATCTGGTGCAGAGGTTTGACGTAAGTCTTGTAGTGCACGCAAACAAAAATGTTGGTACCACAAGCCAGTAAAAATAAAAATCAAGAGATAAACCCAAATAGCCATGCTAGCGATGATGGGGAAGAAAAATAAATGCGCCACAGAAATCGCACTTCCCAGCCATAGCATAGATGGCAAAGAACTAATCCATCCGGCAATCAAACCAATGAATAAAAGCGAACCACGATATTTCGACACAATTTGCTTACGTTCTTCTGGTTCAGCAAACATCGCCAATGCATCATAGCTCATGACACGGTAGGTTAACCATCCCCATAGTAAGGGCTGCACAAAGACATAAATTGGTGGAATAAAAATCAGTGGCAAAGTGATTACCCAGCCCAGCACAAATAGAAAAACCGAGCCTAATGAAAAACCAAAACTGCGTAAAAATGAAGCACCGTATCGTTTTTCTAATGAGGGAAAATCTCTTTCTCCTACATGCTTAGAAATGACTGGCATAATCAAGACGCCGATAAACAGTAAACTGCTAATGATCACTACAGGTAGCAGCACCCACATCGCCAATAAGGGAATCACCACGGTTTTTAATGCCAATAAACCCAGTGAATTCAACACTTGTGCTGCACTCGAATAGGCCTCGTTTGCCGCAAAATAGGATTGAAAAAAGTCAATCACCGCTTGCAAACGCCACGCCATTAATCCGCCCCACAGCAATACAGAAATAATTAATGGAATTATGCTCAACAAGATTATTTTGAAGCGAAACTGCGTCGCAAACGCTTGCGCCCAAGATCGCATCAGTGCGGATAAATTCATGCAATTACCTTTATAAACAGAGAACAACACAGACAGGTATTCTACCTTGCATTAACAATATAGACACATGCACAAAGATACAAAGACCTAGGCTTTTGATCTACAATTGCGCCACCTATTTTTCATTACTCTTATTCAAGGATCAATTATGTCCTCTATCACTACTGTCAGCGGTCTGCAATACGAAGATAAAATCGAAGGTAGCGGCGCGGAAGCCACTGCTGGTAAAAACGTCGAAGTACATTACACAGGCTGGTTACAAAACCCAGACGGCAGCGCCGGCAAAAAATTTGATTCAAGCAAAGATCGCGGCCAGCCATTTGAATTTGCACTTGGCGCCGGTCAAGTAATTAAAGGTTGGGATGAAGGCGTACAAGGAATGAAAGTTGGCGGGACTCGCTTACTAACGATTCCATCCGCCCTAGGCTACGGACCACGCGGTGCAGGCGGCGTGATTCCACCAAACGCAACTTTAATTTTTGAAGTTGAATTACTGGGCGTATAAACTCTCGCTCACTAACATAAAAAATGGCTGCTTCTTTTACGAGAAGCAGCCATTTTTACTTAAAGATTACAGATTCAATCATGTGCAACTTAGAGAAGATGCCTAAACATCGCTAAATTTGATGAGCAATCGCGCTGATTATTTAAACGGACTACTACTATTTAAAGGCGTTCCTTTTTTGGCGCATGTTGGTGGATTCGTCATGCCAAAACTCAGCAAATTACCACCATTGATCACGCAATTATATTCACCGCCATTTGCTTTAACTGCGACATAAGTATTGGTGCCATCGACGTGTTTATTCACTACAACGACGTCATTTGGCTGCACGCCTAAGGCACCCGCAGTCTTCGTCTTTACATCGTCATCTGAAAGCATATTTGTTTTCGTCGCAATCGTATTACATGCGGACAATAACAGCACCAAAGCTGACATTAGGACACTGATTTTTACGCGTTTGCTAGTCATTGATTCCTCCTTAAAAATAACAAAAAAGAATTATCACTATACATATCAAATTATTTTTAAATTAAACAAATACTTCTCAAAGCGTATAGAAAGTGTATCTATTTAATAAAAGTAAAATGCATTTAATGAATAGCAATTTATGATTAGCAATTAGCGCTCAGCGCAAATTTTCCTTAACTCAATACAATGACAAGCAGACTATGACGAATACAACTGCACCAATAAACGATCAAGATGCGATCGACTACTCCTTGATAAAGTGCTCGCGATAGTATTTTAATTCCTCAATCGATTCGATGATGTCGGCTAAGGCTGTATGTTTTTGATGTTTTTTAAAGCCACTTGCTAAGGCTGGCTTCCAACGACGACACAACTCTTTCAAGGTCGACACATCGAGATTTCGATAATGAAAAAACTCCTCCAGCTTTGGCATTCCGCGGAACATAAAACGACGATCTTGGCAAATTGTGTTACCGCACATCGGTGATTTTCCTGCTGGAACATACGCTTTCAAAAAGCTAATCAAGGCCTTTTCAGCGTCTGCCTCGGTTATCGTCGATGCTTTAACTCGATCTATTAGTCCAGAGCGACCATGCGTGCCTTTGTTCCAAGCATCCATTTTATTCAAAACTTCATCTGATTGATGGATCGCAAATACAGGACCTTCAGCCAATACGTTTAACTGCATATCGGTCACAACCACCGCGATTTCGATAATTTTATCGTTGTCGGGATCTAAGCCAGTCATCTCCATATCGACCCAAATTAGATTCATCTCGTTTGGCTTAGCTGGTTTCACCGCGCTTGCTGTTGTAGTTTCATTTACTTCGATATTGCTCTCTTGTGACATAATTCTTCCTAGACGCTAATTTGCTTAATTTCTCAAAATAAACAAAAGCTTAATTTTGAGATAACTAACTTCACTATTTTTCTGATAAAGCAGCATTTTCCCATGAATTCATACACGTTTTCGGTTTTATTCATTGTTTTTCTTGGCATCACAGTTAGCCTGCAATTCTGGTTGTCGTCTCGCCAGCTACGTCATGTGAGCAAACATCGCGCAGAAGTTCCTGCCGAATTTAAAGAGAAAATTGCGCTAGATGCACATCAAAAGGCTGCCGACTACACGATCGCAAAAACCAAATTTGGTCTTTTATCTTTATTTTTTAGTGTCATCGTGCTGTTAGGCTTTACCCTGTTCGGCGGACTGCAATTATTATCATTGAGTCTTTATCGCTGGCTAGGCGATGGCATGACTTACCAACTGGGCTTAATCGCCGCCTTTGCCCTGATCAGTGGCGCATTAGATTTGCCGTTTGACCTATATCGCCAATTTGTGTTGGAGGAAAAATTTGGCTTCAATAAAATGAATTTAAAATTATTCATCAGTGACTTAATCAAAGGCAGTTTAATCGGCGCTGCGATTGGTCTGCCTTTAGTCTGGGTAGTGATCACCCTTATGGATAAATCGGGCGATTTGTGGTGGTTATATGCTTGGTTAGTGTGGACCGGTTTTCAACTCTTAATGATGTTAATTTTCCCGACCTGGATCGCGCCATTGTTCAATAAGTTTACACCTTTGGCGGATGACAGTTTGCGTCTACGCATCGAAGGCTTGATGCAGCGTGTTGGCTTTGCCTCTAGCGGATTATTTGTGATGGATGGCTCTAAACGTAGCGCGCACGGTAATGCTTACTTTTCAGGCTTCGGCAAAACCAAGCGTATCGTTTTCTTCGATACACTCATTGCAAGATTAGCGCCACAAGAAGTCGAAGCAGTGTTGGCACATGAGCTTGGGCATTTCAAACTCAAACATATTATTAAAAGAATGATAGTGATGTTCCTTGTTTCACTTGGGTTCTTGGCCTTGCTGGGTTACTTAAAACAACAAGTTTGGTTCTTTACAGGTTTAGGCGTTGATCCAATTTTATTCTCGTCCTCCAACAACGCCATGGCATTAATTTTGTTTATGCTGACCTTGCCGGTGTTCACATTTGTACTGTCACCATTAACATCGATTAGTTCGCGTAAGCATGAGTTTGAAGCAGACGCTTTTGCAGTGAAACACACTAATGCAGGCGATTTGGTTTCAGCGCTTGTCAAATTGTATGAAGACAATGCGTCAACACTAACTCCTGATCCAATACACTCTGCTTTCTATGACTCGCATCCACCCGCGTCTATTAGAATCGCGCACTTGCACCAGCAATCCAAATTAGCATAATTTACTAACTGCAATTAGCGTGAAATAAACTATTTTCCGAACGACTTAATCAAAACTCGCATATGAAAACTTCTGATCTCTTAGCAAAAAAATCAGCGCACACTGAAATCGGCTTACAAGAACAAGAGCTGCCGACCTACTTTGCAGCGACACCAGGTTGGACACAAGATGGTCCGCGCATTGTCAAAACTTTTAACTTTAAAAATTATTACGAAACACTCGCTTTCGTCAATGCGATTGCTTATACCATTCATGAAGAGGACCATCATCCCGAATTAGTCGTCACCTATAATCGCTGTGTCGTCAAATTTGATACGCATACTGTCAATGGTGGAAAAGGTGGTATCTCTGAAAATGACTTCATTTGCGCCGCAAAAATCGATGTGATTTTTACGCAAACCTTCGGTTGATTCACCGCATGTCAAAGAAAATCGCCGCACAAAAAAAATCAGGTCCAACCGAGCAAGCTACGGTGATTGCCGCTCACGGGCGGCATTATCTGGTTCAAGCCAAGGGTATCAAATTACATTGCGTAACACGTGGTAAAAAGAGTGATGTTGCTGTTGGTGATATCGTTGAATACCAACTCACCTCTGCCAACCAAGGCGTGATTGAAGCGATCGTGCCGCGCAGCACTTTGCTTTATCGCTCGGATCAATATAAGTCGAAAATGCTTGCGGCAAACTTAACGCAATTAGTCATTGTCGTCGCTACCGAACCGAGCTTTTCCGATGATCTAATTTCACGAGCCTTAGTCGCCTCTGAATCGTCTGGCATCAAAGCCCATATTGTTCTGAACAAAATCGACGTAGGCGCGAGCTTGCCAAAAGCGAGAGAACGTATCGCTCTGTATGCATCGCTTGGCTATCCAGTGCACGAAGTATCTGTCACCGCACAAGCCGAAGCAACCCGCGAAAAAATGCTGTCGCTCATACAAGGTCAACGTACTATTTTGATTGGGCAATCGGGTATGGGAAAATCGTCGCTCATCAATCTCTTAATCCCCGATGCGGAAATTGCGACACGTGAGATTTCTGCTGCATTAGATACCGGAAAACACACCACCACCTTCACTCGCCTATTTCAAATGGCGGAGTATCAAGATCAAGCAACGTATGTGATTGACTCACCAGGGTTTCAAGAATTCGGTTTACATCATTTAAGCGAAGGTATGCTTGAACGCGCTTTTCCAGAATTTCTGCCACACCTAGGCCACTGCAAATTCTATAACTGCCACCATCAAACCGAGCCAGGTTGTACAGTTCTCGAAGCACTTAAGCGTGGTGAAATTAGTCAAATGCGCCATGATTTGTTTAAACAACTAGTCCATGAAGCGGCGCAGACGATAGGCTATTGATGTGCAACTTGGCTAATCACGTTTTATTGTGCTTGCGTGCATTTCGGCTGAGTAACTCAATGGATGAAATTTAGGGCATTTAAAAAATATAGAAGTGATTTAAATTTTTATTTAAGTCATTTCTAGTTTGATATAGACAAGCTACAAGACATCAAATTAAGGAACTGGCTTACTCCATTTTTGTTCCAATTTCGCGTAGATTCCATTCTTTTTAATCTTACGCAAACCACGATCTAGTAACTCAGCATATTTAGTCGAATCTGCTCTTTGACGTGAAAAACTCACATACAAAGAGTTTTGCCCGATACTACCGACCTGCTTAATCTTTCCACTAAATTCCTCAGGATAACGATTAACCAAATAGTCGACCACGCGTGTATAAATCAAGGAATACTCAGAACGTTGGCGCACTAATTTTCTAAGATTCGATAAGTCGGTTGGTGCAACCTCACGGCTGATACTTTGATCGGTGTCGACTTCATCCGTATAGGTATATCCATGTGTCACACCGACTTGCTTTCCGCGTAAATGTGTCACTTGTAAATTGCTCGCGGTAGAGCTCTGCAAAGCATAAATTCCGATCTCTGCTTTAAAAATAGGTTCGGTATGAAACAGCAAGACCTTACTTAATTTGCTGTCTTTTAAGCTGTCAAAGCAGCCTAACTCTTGCCCGGTTTCGGCTAGCATCAAACATCTGGCATAAGGAGCCGATTTGAAATTCACCTTCACGTCGACGGCAGCGAAGGCCGCTTCTATGATATCCACTGCCCAACCTTGCAATTTACCGTCTTTATACGCGGCGTAAGGATACCATTCATCCTCGCCGACCAAGCTAATACTCTGCGTTTGTTCCTCCGCGTAAACAGATGGAACGTTCGCCATATAAATGACGAAACCAATAGCGATTAGGAGGATCTTTTTTAAGCCACTTAAATAAGCGCTGTCATGCATAAAATGCTCTCAATATTTACTACAAGCATTTAAACATAAAACTTTATTTGTACAAAAAAATAAGATCAGTTTTGTCTGAAATAACCAAATAGTTACTGATTTAACGCAATCTGTGCAGAACTAAATAACATTCTCGCTGTCTGTAAAAATCAACGATATGATCTCGTGATGTCGAGTTCCTTGACCAAATCTTGGCTCGAATACCTAGGATGAGCCTTTTTATTTCAACCTTTAGATAAGAAAAATTATGAAACTTCAGCCATTATTTCTTAGTCTCTCCCTCGCAGGAATGATCTCTTCTGCTTATGCGGCGGATAACCAAGCGTATGCACGATTTCCGACAATTCGCGCGGACACGGTTGTGTTCACGGCGGAAGGAGATTTATGGAAAACAAGTACGAATGGTGGCACAGCGCAACGCTTAACAACGCACTTGGGTGCAGAAACGCATGCTGCAATATCACAAGACGGTCAATGGTTGGCTTTTTCGGCTACTTATGAAGGTGCGCAAGAAGCTTACGTGATGCCAATTCAAGGCGGCGTACCGAAACGGATTAGCTTCGACAATACCGCTGTCACGGTACTAGGCTGGAGCGCGCAAGGTGAAGTATTGGTTACTAGTCAGAACCAAGTGGGTCCGACTTCACAAACTGTGATCTCGGCGATCAACCCTAAAAATTTACAACGTCAGATTTTCCCGGTAACTGATGCAAATGAAGCCGCCGTAGATGACGCAGGCAAAACTTTATTTTTTACCCGACTTGGTCTGCATACACGCAATGACAATGCAAAAATGTACCGCGGCGGCGCGGTCGCACAATTGTGGAAGTTTGATCTGCAAGCGAAGAGCGAAGCTGTCAATTTATTTGCGACTGAAAAATCCAATAACCGCCGCCCTATGCTGTGGAAAAATCGCTTATATTTTTTAAGTGATCGAGATGGTGCCTACAATATCTATGCAGCCAATCTCGACGGTAGCGACGCTAAAGCCATAACCAAGCATCGCGATTGGGAAGTAAGAAATCCACAATTAGGCGATGGCAAAATCGCGTATCAGTTGGGGGCCAATTTACACGTACTCGATCTCAATAAACAAGACGATAAATTACTAAACCTCGCCCTAGTTTCCGACTTTGACCAATCTCGGCAACGTCATATTAAAAATCCACTCGACTTTTTGACGAATACACAGATTGCTGCAAAAGACGATAAATTGGTATTCACGGCACGCGGTCAAATCACCGTCGCCACTACCGGCAATCAACGTCGTGTCGACATCGTTTTACCAGAAGGTGCGAGAGCACGCGAAGCCGTATTCTCGCACGACGATCGTTATATCTATGCTTTTGCTGACAGTAGTGGCGAAAATGAAATTTGGCGTTTTCCCGCCAACGGCAATGGTAAACCAGAGCAATTAACCAAAGATGGCGAAACCCATCGTCTCACATTAGCGCCCTCGCCTGATGGCAAGTTTATTGCACATACCGACAAGCGTGGCAGACTGTGGTTACTTGAACTCGCAACCAAAACAAACACCGTCATAGATGATGCTGCGAAAGAAGGTCACGGCACCCACGATGAAATAGTCTGGTCGCCCGATAGTAAAACCTTGGCGATGGTACGTGGCAATAGCAGTCAAGGACGCAATCAAATCGGCTTGTACGATTTAGACAGCAAACAAACGCATTTTGTAACAACCGATCGTTATGAGTCAGAGTCACCAACTTTTTCTGGCGATGGAAAATGGCTCTATTTCTTATCGAATCGCAATTTCCAACCTGGTGTCGGTGCGCCATGGGGCGATCGTAACATGGGCACTTATTTTGACAAACGTGCTGGCATTTTTGCATTAGCCTTACAACCAGGAAATCGTTTTCCGTTTAAGCCGGATGACGAGTTGAGTAAAACTGGCGATAAGGCCAACGATAAAGCAAACGAAAAGCCAACCGAAAAATCCAGTGACAAAACGGAGGCGAGCGATGCCAACAAAGAATCTAAAAAAGTAGAGAATACGGCGGCAAAAAAATCAAACAGTATTGTCTATCAAGGACTGGCTGAGCGTTTGTATGAAGTTCCTATCGCAGCTGGCAATTATCGTCACTTAGTCACTGACGATAAACGCTTGTATTTTCTTGAGCGTGATCCAGTTGATCGTAGCCGTAGTCATGTAAAAACACTGGCAATCGCAAAAACGGCACCACAAGCGGAAGTGTTCGCGGCTGGCGTACGTAATTTTGACTTATCTCTAGATAAGAAACGTGTATTCCTGCACAGCGGTAATGGTACGGGTGATTTCTTCGTTGTCGATGCTGGAGCAAAAGCACCGCCCGACATGAGCAAAGCCAAGCTCAAGGTTGACGATTGGACTTTTAGCTCCAATCCACGTCAAGAATGGAAACAAATGTTCACCGATGCTTGGCGTATGCATCGTGACTTCTTATACGATACCAATATGCGTGGCGTCGATTGGGTCAAAGTACGTGAGAAGTACGCGCCTTTGGTTGAACGAATCACAGATCGCGCGGAGCTAAATGACCTGCTTGGATTAATGGTCAGTGAAGTTAGTTCATTGCACTCACAAGTGCGTCCTGGCGATATCCGTCGCGCCACACCAGATGGTGTAGCGGCTGGACTTGGTGCGGTGCTGAGCAAGACCAATGAAGGCTATCGCATAGATCACATCTATCGCAGCGAGCCCGATCTACCATCGCAACGTGCCCCGCTCGACAATCCCGATCTAGACGTGAAAGTAGGTGACTTGATCACTGCAATCAATGGCAAAGATGTGAACACGGTGCGCGACATTTCTGATCTACTATTAAATCAAGCCGACAAGCAGGTATTACTTCAAGTGAAACGTGGCAGCAACAGCAAGTCAATGTTAGTGTCGCCGATCAATATGATGAAACAAGCGAACCTGCGTTATAGCGACTGGGAGCAAAGTTTATCTAGCAAAGTCGATCGCGCATCAAATGGCAAAATTGGCTATCTGCATCTGAGGGCAATGACCCCTGCTGATGTCTCCAGTTTTGCACGCGATTTCTATGCAAACTATGATCGCGATGGATTAATCATCGATGTGCGTCGCAATAACGGTGGCAATATCGATAGCTGGATCATTGAAAAACTCTTGCGTAAAGCGTGGGCGTTTTGGGCGCCGCCAGGACAACAAGCTTACGCAAACATGCAACAAACTTTCCGTGGTCATTTGGTCGTACTAATTGATGAGCTGACGTATTCAGATGGTGAAACATTTGCAGCTGGCGTCAAAGCGCTCAATCTTGGCCCACTAGTCGGTAAACGAACCGCCGGCGCTGGGGTTTGGTTGTCAGATAGAAATACGCTAGCGGACAATGGGATGGTACGCGCGGCAGAGAATGCGCAATTTGATGCGAGAGACGGCCGCTGGATGGTGGAAGGTGTTGGTGTTGCGCCTGATATTGAGGTCGACAATCCACCGAATGCTAGCTTCAAAGGCGAAGACAAACAGTTAGAAGCAGCGATTAATTATCTGCAGAAGAAACTGAAAGAACAGCCGATTAAACCACTACGACCACAAGCGATTCCGCCATTGAAGTAATCGGAATAGCATAAAAAATGGCGCAGAGATGATTAGATCTGCGCCATTTTTATTTTGATTTCTATCGAGAAAGATGCAACTCGTATTTTGGCTTTAGCTTATGTAAACCCGATATTTTCAAGAACGCTGATCCGCTGGGCCAACCACCTCTCGATATGCATGCCAAGTAGCATGCCCAATAATCGGCATCGCAATAATAAATCCCAGATTCCAAGTCATAAACCCTAATACGACAAAACCGACAATCGTTAAGCCCCAAATCATCGTCAGAGGAACATTCACAAACAATGCGACGATACTGATGATCATAGCGGTAATCGCGTCGGTATCTCGGTCTAACATCAAGGGAATGGATACCCAACTAATCGCAAATACAATACTCGCGAAAATAAAACCGATGCAGGCATACACCACCAAGAATTCGAGATTCTCTAAGGAGAATAATTTCGCCAAGAATCCTTCCATCGTTGGCATGCCCTTGTTGTAGAACAAAGCAAAAATAACTAAGGACGCACGTGCCCACACCATCATAATCACGGCTAGCACCACAGCAAAAGTACCGATATTACTCCAACGACCGCGCATAGAAAATGCACTGCCTAGCATACCAGAGCGCAAGTTCTCAATCCGACGGCTAACATCATACAAACCTAAAGCCAACAGCGGACCTACCAATAAAAAACCACAAGTTAATGCCGACAAATACTGCGGCGCATTGGCCAAAGTGAGTTTTAAAATGCCGCCCATGACGGCAAAGCAAACACCATAAAAGAGGCCTGCCATCGGTTCCGCACGAAAATCTTGCCAACCTAAATAAAGCCAATGAAATGCGCGAAAAGCGCCCAAGCGCGCAACAGGCGGGAACGCACTTTTCTGATCAATTACCATACGAATATCGGGTGCAGCGCTGTCACCATCGCGCCCACTTGTTGAATCACTCATATTGTCTCCAGATTTTCTAATTTTTTTGATGTGGTTTGCTAGGGCCTGTTAACATTTAAATTGGGAGTGCGAATGTGGAAAAACGGGCACAGGGCTAGGCGTCAAGGCGCGCGGCAGTGCGAGCACTGTAAGCGACTTGCAACAACGCCATGTGCCCGTTTTTCCCATTCCCGAAGGGTTCAAGCCAAAACGCGCGATGGACAGCGTTGTAGCTCTTGCCGAGGCACCTGCCTCGGCGGCGAACTACGCCTTGCCATCCCACCTTTTGGCTTGAACGCATCTCCCGATTTAAACGTTAACAGGCCCTAGTCCTTGACCAAAATCAAATCACGAGCTCTCATGCTAAGCGAGTTTATATTCATGTCGCAAGCGTCACAGTCGGTTAACATTCGAAATGAACAACACTTTGTAGAAAAGTTTGGTGAAATTTCACACAAACCAGTAGTCCAAAGTTATTTACGGCAAATTTCATGCGGTTCGCGTTATAAAGTAACACTTACGTCGCAGAAATTTTCGAATTGTCGATAGCTCATCTACACTTCTCTATATCGAGCGAGATCTAATTTATAAAAAGACGCTACTGCACAATTCAACTTTGTTTCTCTCAAATGAAAAATCTCTTGTCTTTATCTACTATTCCTCATTTTCTCAATGAACACAAACGCTCGCTGATTTGGCTAAGCTGCTTTAACACCGGTGTCGCGCTATTCATTACCTTGGTATTACCGACCAAGCAAAGCTTTGCAGTGAATTGGGTGTTCTCGATGTTAATTGGCTATAGCATCAACATCGTCATCGTGTTAACACGGTGGATCATTTGGCGCGATCAAAAACCACATCGCATCGCCTTTCTATTGATGTGTATGGCGGCAGCACCGATAGGCTATTTCATTGGCGGATCGATCGGTATGGTCTTTTATGGTCTGAAAATGCCAAGCTTTATAACCGTGATGAAAAATGGTGAAGGCATCTTAGTCATTATGAGTATCTTCATCAGCTTATTCGGTGGCGTATTTTTTTGGAACCAATCAAAACTTGCAGAACTAGAAGCCGAACAAGAAAAAGAAAAAGCGCGCATGGCAGCAATCGAACGTCAAGCAATGCAAGCGCAATTGCAGTTACTACAAGCGCAAATCGAACCGCACATGTTATTCAACACGCTCGCCAATTTACAAGGTTTGATCGCCATCGATACGCAACGTGCGCAACACATGTTGGAGCAGCTGATTCGCTATCTACGCGCGAGTTTAAATTCATCACGAATCGAACAAACAACCCTACAACATGAGTTTGATTTACTAGAAGCATATTTAGAATTACTGGCGATACGTATGGGCAAGCGCTTGCAATATCAAACTAATTTACCAGAACAGCTAAGAAGACAAGCGATCGCGCCCATGCTATTGCAGCCACTCGTTGAAAACGCGATTAAGCACGGCGTTGAGCCTAAAATGGAAGGTGGCAGCATCCATGTTTCTGCCGAAACTGACAGCGAATTCCTGCACATTTATGTGATTGATACAGGTATGGGACTACCTGTAGATTATGATGAAAATAAACCAGCACCACAGTCACAACATCCAAATCATAGCCATGTCGGTAACGCGAATGTGCGTGAACGCCTGTTAGCGCTGTATGGTTCACGAGCGTCGTTGACGCTCAGTGCGAATCAACCACAAGGCGTGATCGCTCATTTATGCATTCCCTTATCGACGCAAGTACATTAACGACACTCCATCAATAAAGACAGAGCATTAACAACATTCTTGCCTCATCAAAATCGAATTAACTATCATGACTCAACTACGCGCACTCATCGCTGAAGACGAAAATATTCTCGCTTTAACTTTACAAAAAACTTTAGAACGCTTGTGGCCTGAACTAGAGATTTGTGGCATCGCAGAAAACGGCGTTGAAGCGGTAAATTTAGCGTTTAAACATTTTCCTGAAATCGTCTTTCTAGATATAAAAATGCCCGGAAAAACCGGACTCGAAGTTGCCGAAGAATTGACGGAAGAATGGCCAAGTGACAAGCCCTTCCCGATGATCGTCTTCGTTACGGCCTATGACGAATTCGCGCTACAGGCGTTCGAACATGAAGCATGCGACTACGTATTAAAACCGATCAGTGACGTGCGCGTTGCCAAGACAGTACAGCGACTACAAAATAAAATCGCGGATCGCTCTGCGCCATCCAGTGAATTAGAAAAAATGATCGCACAGTTAAGCAAATTAAGCCCCGCACTTTTAGGAAATCCGCAAACATCTGCATCGAATGAACGACTCAGCATGATACGTGCGGCGGTTGGCAATCAAATTCGCATGATCCCAATTGAGGACGTGCTGTTTTTTGAGGCGACCGACAAATACATCAATGTAGTAACAGCGGAACAAGGAAGTCTAATTCGGATGAGCTTACGCGAATTATTGCCGCAACTTGATCCGCAATTGTTCTGGCAAATTCACCGCGGCTACATCATCAACACGCGCTACTTACAATACGCGACGCGCGATGAAACTGGAAAACTGACAGTGCAACTCAAAGGTAGTCAACAAAAACTACAAGTAAGTCGCGTCTATGCACACTTATTTAAGCAAATGTAGAATAGCATTTTTTAGGAAATCACCATGCAAAATGTCCGATGGCAATGCTGCCGCTTTCACGAACTAACAGTCGACCAACTTTATGCGATTTTGCGAGCGCGCTCAGCGGTGTTTGTGGTGGAGCAAAATTGTCCCTATCTCGATATGGATGATGCTGATCAGAGTTCGTTACATTTAATCGCATGGAGCGAAGATCAAAAAGTTGCAGCCTATCTGCGCATTGTTCCACCCGGTGTCAAATATGCAGAAGCTTCACTAGGTCGCGTCATCACGAGCGATTTTGCACGCGGAACAGGTATCGGTAAATCGCTACTAAATCGTGGCATCGCTGCATGCAAAGAAGCGCATCCTGCACATGCAATTCGTATCGGTGCGCAACAATATCTAGAAAAATTTTATCAATCGTTCGGATTTGTGACGGTCTCCGACATGTATCTAGAAGACGACATCCCGCATATTGAAATGCTGCTGATACACGCTTAAGTAAATACATGCTTAAGTAAAACTCACTTCACGACATAAAAAAAGCTGGTTCTTATTACTAAGAAACCAGCTTCAGTTCGATAAGCCGATAAGCCTATAAGCCAATGAGCAAGAGTTGCCTTGAGGCGAACGCGGCAGACAGGCTAACTCAGCTTAAAATTTGCTACATGCACTATATGCGCTGTAGACATTAATTATTCAGCAAATTCCGTATCCATTGGTGAATACCAAGCATCTTTTAATACGCCAACCTGCACATCTTTAAATTCATGACGTGCTGTCATCCATGCTTTTAATGCCTCGCGATCTTCATCGGTAGCAGAACCCGGACCAAAACTGCAAACGAAACCTGAAGTCAGCCAACCGCTCAATGCCAAGTCACGTGGCTCGATCACTTCTTCCAAGAATGTATGAATCAATTGCGCTTCTTCATCGGAAGACAATTCTTTAGTCAAATCAGCTTTGTACTCAAAACCAAATTCTTGAAATTCACCAACGTGCAATTTTTTACGTTGACGGGCATTACGGGATTTTTTTGATGGAATCATAATTTTCTTTTATTGAATTAACATTCCTCACAACATGCGAGGAATCAACAGCTGCGCATTGTAAAGACTATGCCGAAACTACACAAACGCAAATTACCTTTCAATTATCTATAAGACCACGTTCTAGCTTTGAACTGCAGCAACTTGTAAAAAAGGAAGGAAGTTTTATAAAAATTTTCCATGCAACTTAAATTGCTCGGTGGCGCGCACCAGTTCCTTTGCAATTCCCGGCTCCATCGCCGCATGGCCAGCGTCATGAATCATGTGCAATTGCGACCCAGGCCAAGCTTGATGCAAACGATACGCCGACAACGGTGGGCAAATCACATCGTAACGCCCCTGCACAATCACCGCAGGTAAATGTCGAATTGTATGGATATTCTTAACCAATTGATCTTCATCCATAAACGCTGCATTTAACATGTAGTGTGCTTCCAAGCGACCGATTCCTAGGCTGACTTCGTCAGATTCAAAGTCTTGTATCGCTTGCGCCTGTGGCTCTAAAAACAAACAAGATCCTTCATAACGACTCCAATTGCGTGCCGCTTCTTTGTATATCGCAGGCTCGTCATCAAACAAACGCTTCACATAGGCTTGCAATAAATTGCCACGTTCAGAATGCGGCACCGCTTCTGCAAAGCGCTGATGCACTTCTGGATAGAAATGATTCATTCCATTAATGAACCAATCCACTTCTGCCTTGGTACACAAGAAGATACCGCGCAAAACAAAACCAAGACAACGTGCCGGATGCTCTTCGCCATACGCCAGCGCCAGCGTCGAGCCCCATGATCCACCAAACACCAACCACTGTTCGATTCCCATTATCGTACGAATCTTTTCGATATCTTCGATTAACAATGCCGTTGTATTGTTTCGATACTCACCTAATGGGGTCGATTTTCCAGCACCGCGTTGATCGAACAATACAATACGATAATGTGCGGGATCGAAAAATCGTCGATGCATCGGCGAAGTGCCGCCGCCAGGACCACCGTGTAAAAATAAAACAGGTTGTCCGGCTGGATTACCACACTCTTCCCAATACAAAGTGTGTATCGCATCCACTTCAAGCATCCCTTGACGATAAGGTTCAATCGGTGGATACATTAAGGTATTTTCTGACATAAATTTTTCAATTTCAAATAAAGAAAGCAGGTTTAAACGGATTGAAACAAACGCCAACTAGCATAGCCTGCAAAGCAACAGAGTATAGAGCCAAGTAAGTGCAAAGCACTATGCCCGAAAGCCCATAGCCATTCTCCTTTTTGCAGAAGTTCCATCGCCTCGGCAGAAAAACTAGAAAAGGTGGTTAAGCCCCCTAAAAATCCTGTGACGACAAATAAACGCCATTCAGGCGAGAGTTGCGGATTAGCAGAAAAAAAACCAACACAAATACCAATCACATAAGCACCACCTAAATTAGCAAACAAGGTACCCAAGGGCAAATTTACATGCACAGAATTCAGAGTCAGACTCAGTACCCAACGCAAACATGCGCCAATCGCAGCGCCAGCACTAACAGCAATAACCGACAATCCATTCATGGCTCTGATGCTCCCGGTTTATTTTTGCAATTCAGATGAGGACGCATTCCATTTGTGCTTAGCGACACTATCGGACTCGCGTGCATCGACCCATCGTTCGCCCTCTGGAGTTGTTTCTTTCTTCCAAAACGGCGCCTCAGTTTTTAAGTAATCCATCATGAACTCACAAGCAGCAAAGGCTTCACCTCGGTGCGCGCTAGCGGCTGCCACCATCACAATTTGATCTTTGGGTTGCAACACACCGACACGATGAATAATCAATACGTCAAGCAGATTCCATCGTTGTTGTGCTTGCTCAGCGATTGTCTGCAAGGATTTTTCTGTCATACCCGGATAATGCTCTAACTCCATCGCACTAACAGTTTGTCCATCATTACGATCACGTACAAGCCCAACGAAATTGACCACCCCACCAATCGCTGGATTACAGGAGCGCATGATCGCTAACTCATTGCTGACATCAAAGTCACTGGTCTGAACAGAAATTTTCATAAAAAATCAGCCTCCAGTAACGGGCGGGAAAAATGCTAACTCTGCGCCATCTTGCAGTGTGACGTCGTCAATCAGCATTTGTTGATTGCACGCCATTCTCAAGGCCTTGTTCGGCGCTAAGACTTCTGCCCAAACTCCGCCGCGTGATATTAGTAAATCACGTACCTGATACGCACTGATGCTAGTGATATCAAGCTCCAATACTTCGCTTCCGCATCCTAATTTTTCTCGCACACTGGCAAAAAACTTCAACTGTATTTTCATTTTATTTTTCTGTTCTAATTTGATGTTTGATTCTCTATTTGACTCTATGTTTAATTTCAGTTTTTCTTTTCAATAAACTGAATGTGTCTCAATAGAGCAATCCACTAAATGGAATAAACTTCACCATGTCGCCATTCGCCACCGTCTGCCCAGCAGCTAAATCAATTAAGCCATCGCCCCACACTGTCGATGTTAGTACA
>VFQS010001757.1_pt1 | contig 18993 bp, 24 predicted proteins | sample 3512361 | NCBI WGS metagenome assembly VFQS01 (sample SAMN10412375, study PRJNA504923) | tailings metagenome | isolation source: Relicate 1 Philex TSF3 active mining | place: Philippines
AAAATTGAAACACCAGCAATGATCATTGAACCCATTTGATAAGGTATACCTCTTGCTTTATCGTAGCCAATGGCTAAAGGTGCTTGCTTTAATATTAATATGATACCAATTGCAGCTAACATACCTTTAATAACACTTGAAGGAAAATAATATCCAATGATTCCTGCTTTTAAAAACCCAAGTATAATTTGGAGTATACCAGCAATAACAACTGCTAGTAAAAAAACATCATATGAGCCTAGGTCTGTAATACCATTTAAAACAATTACTGTCAATCCTGCAGCAGGACCAGTTACACTAAGTGCAGAACCACTGACTGTCGCACTTACTATTCCACCAATAATGCCTGAGATAATGCCAGAGAACAATGGCGCTCCAGAAGCTAGTGCAATTCCTAAACACAAGGGCAATGCAACTAAAAAAACAACCAATCCTGCAGGAAGATCGTCTTTTAAATATTTTAAAGAAAAGGAACCCATTTTATTAAAATTGCTCATGTACTAGATAATTAATGTTAAGTATTGTTACATCCACTAAAGTGGTGTAAATTTTTTGACTTTTGAATTAAACCCGTCAAAAAATAAATAAATCATTGTATTCTAAATACTATTTGGGGGCGAATATAAAATCTTGGAAATCCCCTCTAAAAGATCTTCTGAATAATGTAAATACTGCAATTCTTTGTTAATCTTTACTCTGATAAAATTATGACAAGAGTAATAATGTGTAAAATCGTTCCAGCTAGTAACTTTAACTTCATCTTCATCCATATCATCTATTACTTCTGCAACAGGGAAACTCCAACTAATTTCACTTGAATAGAAATAATTTGAGGCAATAGAAACCCATGACACAAGTGAAAACACTTGTATGAAAATTATAAAAAGCATTATACTAGCAACAAATTTACCTCTCATAGATATACGAATATATTGATAATAAGTGTAATTTCGAACTTAACATAAGTTAGTTTATTTAAATAAAAATCCAAAATGAGTCAGCAGGAGATAATTATAGAAACAATTGGCTGGCTAGCCTCTGTTTTAATTGTAGGCTCTTATGCCTTAAACTTATGGGGTAAAATTGAAACCAATAGCAAAACCTACATGTGGGCTAATATCTTTGGAGGCTTGTTTTTTGTGATCAATACCTATTTTCACAAGGCCTATCCCTCCATGGTGGTAAATATAATTTGGGTAATTATAGCACTCATTCTTTTAATTAAGCCTTTTTTCAAAAAAAAGTAAATGTCGTATAATCGAACAATACAACAGTTACTACTTTCAATAGCAAAATGGTCATTCATATGTATATTAATAAGTAGCATTATTGGATCAGTCACTTCATTTTTCCTACACTCACTAGACTGGGTTACATTTTTAAGAGAAAAACATACTTGGATCATTTATCTCCTTCCTGTGATTGGTTTCTTAATTGGTTATATGTATCATTTTTACGGTGATGAGGCCAATAAAGGCAATAATCAAATCATTGAAGCACACCATCAAGCACAAACTGTTATTCCATTAAAAATGGCTCCTTTGGTATTTATAGGAACATTATTAACACATTTAGGTGGGGGCTCTGCAGGTAGAGAAGGTACAGCAGTTCAGATGGGCGGAGCAATTGCTGCGCCATTTGCAAAATGGTTTCAACTAGATCAAGAAGAAAGAAAAACCGTCATCATCATGGGGGTAAGTGCTGGATTTGCAGCAGTATTTGGGACTCCCTTAGCTGGTGCAATTTTTGCATTAGAAATAATGGGCTTAAGATACATCAGATGGCAATCCATTTTACCCAGTATTTTTGCGGCCTATATCGCTCACTTTATTTGTTTACAATGGAATATTCAGCATAGTATTTATATCGTAAACACTATACCTGAAATTAGTTTTAAAAATTTAAGCTGGTCCTTGGGTGCAGGATGCATTTTCGGATTAACTGCATTACTCTATTCATTGAGCAATCAATTTTTCGAAAATCTATTTAAAAAAATTAATTACAAACCATTGATACCTTTTATTGGAGGTATTTTGATTGCAACAATTGTTGTATTCTTTGAAGCACAAAAATATATTGGATTAGGTCTACCAGAAATTATGAATGCATTTAGATCTCCAGCAGGTCATTATGATTTTATTTTCAAATTAATACTAACCAGTTTAACATTAAGTGTAGGTTTTAAAGGGGGTGAAGTAACACCACTTTTCTTTATTGGTGCTACTTTGGGGAGTACAATGTATTTCTTTGTACCGCTTCCATTGGCTTTATTGGCGGCCATGGGATTGGTGGCAGTTTTTGCAGGCGCAACACATTGTGTCATTGCATCTATTGTTTTAGGAATAGAGTTATTTGGACCTAAAGTTGGAACATTTATAGGTATTGCTTCTATTGTAGCTTATTTTTGTTCAGGTACAAATAGTATTTATAGTGCTAAGATAAAATTAGGTGCTAAGTTTTCACTTTATAACTATTTAAAAAATATTTCGAAACTGTAAGTTATGGTACTCATTAAACAAGTTGAAACAGAACAGGAATTAAATGATTTAAAGAGATTACAAAATGCTAATCTTAGAAAACTTATAGGTGAAGAAGAAGCTATGAAAGAAGGATTTGTAACTTCCGAATATAGTATTGAATTGCTAAAAAAAATGCATGATGAACATCCATCAATCATTGCCAAAGAGGAGGATGAAGTTGTGGGATATATTATAGTAACCAATAAAGCGGTATTAGGAGAACACGAAGAAATTGACCATTTATTTGATACTGTTGATCAGATAGAATATGATGGTCAATTACTAAAGAATACACCCTATATATTAGTGGGACAAATATGTGTTGGAAAGTCACACAGAGGGCGTGGTTTGGTACAAACAATGTATAATTTTTATAAAGAAAATTTCTCCAATCAATACCGATATCTTGTAACAGATATATCACAAGCAAATCTGAGATCTATTAAGGCTCATAAGAAAATAGGTTTTGAAACTATCGGTGTAATTGAGCAAGTAGGAACTGGATGGGATATTGTGCTTTGGAATTGGAATAAAACATCTAATCAATGGCATCCTTTTTAAATCTCACATTGCTTGCTGTAATAATAAGAATTTTAGTCAACCCATTTTCTAATGTATTACAGAAACAAATAACCCAAAAAGGACAGCATCCTTTATTCATTAACCTGGCCACCTACATACTATTAGCTTTTATTAGCGTATTCTTCATTTATGATATTGCTATTCAATCATTAGATACCGAATTTTGGATCTACTCTATCGCAGGAGGCATCACGGGAGCATTAGGTAATGGCTTTATTGTAAAGGCTTTAGAAAAAGGAGATTTATCAGTGCTGGGCCCCATCAATGCTTATAAATCTATAGTGGGTATGTTATTTGCCTTTATCATTATCAGAGAAGTCCCCAATATTTGGGGTTTAATGGGAATGGGTTTCATTATTATTGGAAGCTATTTTGTGCTAGACACTACAGAAGAAAAATTTTCATGGCAACAATTTAAATCACCTGCTATTCAATACAGATTAGCAGCTCTTGTATTAACAGGTATTCAAGCTGTGTTAGATAAAAAAGTCATTGAACATTCCAATTTGGAAATCGCTTTTGCAGGTTGGAGTATTTTTGGAGCAGGATTCTCTTTTGTCTTTATTTTATTCACCAAGGTCTCGATACAAAAAGAATTTAAAAATTTAGATCGCGCAATACTCGTCAAATATTTTTTACTGGTACTCACTGTTGGCCTTATGTTAGCCTCCACTAATTATACATTAAGTCATATGCCCGTTGGTTATGCTTTAGCATTATTTCAACTATCTATTTTATTAAGTGTAGTGCTAGGTTACCGATTTTTTAATGAGTTACACTTATTTAAAAAATTGATGGGTGCAACCATTATGGTGATTGGATCTGCTTTAATTATTCTAATGAAATAATTAAACTCTTTCTATAGGTCTAGTTAAGCATGTTGGACCGCCACCACCTTTTACACTAATCTCTGCTCCTTCGTATTCAATCACTTTACATCCAGCTTTTTCTAATCTTTCTTTGGTAATGGGATTACCTTTAACCATCAAGCAAACTCTTGGAGCCAATGCTAAAACATTACACCCCATACTATCAAACTCAACCTCTGGCACTTCTACTAATTCATAACCTCTTTTAATTAGTTCATTTCTGAATACAATTGGAATTAATGGAGAATACACAACCGCTAAATTACTGTCTACGGGACTTAGCACAGACATTAAATGAAACACATCTGATGGACCACGATAATGAGGCATAGGAACGACTATTACATCTACGCCTATTGGTGCTAATAAAGCAGTAATTTGTTTGATTCCTTCTTCATTGGTTCTATAGGTATGTCCCACGGCTAATGTTTTTTCGTCTAGCCATGCCACATCACCTCCTTCTATGGTTCCAGGTGCACTAATCACACCTAATACAGGAATGCCTTGTGTTTCAAAAGCCTTTTGCTCAGCCAATGGTTCATTTTTTCTTCCCTCTTTACCCATATTGCAAATAATCATTCCATGCGAAGTTGCAATAGCCGCATCTCTGCAATAAATTGAATCCATATTTACTGAGGCGTCTTGTGGAAGATAAAAAATTTCAGTGCCATTATCCTTAAATACTTGCTCGAAAGCTTCGTACTCAATGAAAGCTTTATTTATTTCTGGCTTACCTAAATAATTTAATGCTTCCCAATACTTTGCTATATGTGCTTCATCAATAAATGCATCTTTTACTCTTTTAATAAAAACTGATTTTAATTTGCCGCTTTCAGAATGTGCACTCATTGTATAAATTTTATAATTCATTTTTTTTTATTTCTCTTTGTCACTCCCCATACATAAACAGGTATAGATGACATACTTAATACAAAACCCCAATAAACAATCTCTTGCCCAGAACCAATAATCATCCACATAAAAAATAAAAAGGCTAATGAAGCTAATGTAATAGCAGAATATTTTATCCATTTCGAAAGATTAGCTTCTTTCAATCTAAAAATAATATAAGCAGCAGTAGAAAATAAATAAGGTATTAAAACAGTTAGGGTAGTGAGTAAGATTAAAAATTTGAACTGATCAACCAATCCTTTTGTATAATTCATTATCATAAAAAAAGAAACTAGTACACTAGAAATGGCAACGCCAATTGCAGGAACTCCTTTGCTATTTTTTTTGGCAAAAATGGCTGGAAAAAGTTGATCATTTGCAATAGCAGCAGGTAATTGTCCTTGTATTAAGATATAACCATTTAATGCACCGAACGCTGCAATAGCAACACCTGCACTCACCCAATACTTAGCGCCAGATCCCCAAATAATGGTTGCTGCATCTGCAAAAGGCGTTACGGTGGTTTTTAATTGTGCAGCAGGAATCATTCCCATGATGCTTACGGTACTTAATATGTAAACTGCAGTTGCAATGAAAGTTCCCAAAAGTGTTGCTCGGGCAATAGTCTTTTCTGGATTTTCAACACTGCCTGAAGGAATCGTTGCGCATTCAATTCCTAAAAAAGCAAAAAAGGTAAGGGTTGTGGTTGCGGTGATTGCAGAAACTGTGTTGGCCCCACTTGCATTAAAAGGTAAAAAATTATCCCATTGTATAAATAATAATCCAACAATTCCTACTAATAAAATAGGAACCACTTTTAAAATCGTCGTGATTAATTGAAGCTTACCTGAAGTGAATACGCCCAATGTATTGATCCATGTTAAAATCCAAATAGTTGCTAATCCTGTAAACACCGCCATTAAAGAATTAGTTGCTAATGCTGGAATGAACGTACTTAAGGCACTTATAAAAGAAACGGTGATCGCTGCATTGGTACACCATACTGAAATCAAATAACCCCATGCAACTAAGAAACCTGCAAAATCTCCCATTGCAGATTTTGAATACGCATAGGGACCACCATCCGATCCAGGCATCATTTTACTTAAATGCGCAAAAATTTTAGCTAATAAAAAAGCACCGATGGAGGATGCAATCCAACCAATAATACTAATGCCTCCAAAACTAGCCAATGTGGAAGGCATCATAAAAACACCGGCTCCAATCATATTTCCAAGTACTAGAGAAGTACTTGTCCATAATCCTAATTTTTTGACAGTTGATTGCATGCATCAAGTTAAGAATAATCAACCAAAAGAGCTAACTAATTAAATGAAATTGTTAATGATATTCTCTAAATACTCTTGTCTACCGCTAATGGTTGCAGGCTCACCTTTTTCAATAGCATAGGCTCTTAAATCTTCTAAACTCAATTGTCCGTTTTCAAATTCCTTACCTGCTCCAGTATCAAAAGAAGCATATCTGTTTTTTCTGATTTGCTTGTACTCAGATTTTTGTAAGATATGATCTGCTGTAATTAATGCTCTAGCAAAACTATCAATACCACCAATATGTGCATGGAATAAATCGGCAGCATCAGTGGAGTTTCTTCTAATCTTAGCATCAAAATTAATACCGCCTCCTTGGAAACCGCCTGCTTCCATGATAATCAACAAAGATTCAGTTAATTCATTCAAGTTAGTAGGAAACTGATCTGTATCCCATCCATTTTGATAATCTCCTCTATTGGCATCCATACTACCTAACATGCCAGCATCTGCAGCAACTTGTAACTCATGTTGGAAAGTATGACCAGCTAAAGTTGCGTGATTCACTTCGATATTTAATTTAAAATCATTTAATAAATCATACTGACGTAAAAAGCCAATCACGGTTTCACTATCATAATCATATTGATGCTTAGTAGGCTCACAAGGTTTAGGCTCGATAAAAAATGTTCCTTTGAACCCATTTTTTTTAGCATAGTCTTTTGCAGTATGTAAAAACTTTGCCAAATGTTCTTTCTCTCGCTTCATATTGGTGTTTAATAAACTCATATAACCTTCTCTTCCTCCCCAAAACACATAGTTTTCTCCACCCAATGCAATGGTTGCGTCTATGGCAGCTTTCACTTGCGCCCCTGCATGCGCTACTACATGAAAATCTGGATTGGTAGAAGCTCCATTCATATATCTTCTATGACTAAATACATTGGCTGTACCCCATAATAATTTTACACCACTTGCTTTTTGCTTTTCTTGTAAATAAGCTGTCATGGTTTGCAAACGCTTTTCATTGTCTACCACATCATTAGTATACTCCACCACATCCACATCATGAAAACAATAATAAGGCATACCCATTTTGGTGATGAATTCAAAAGCTGCATCTGCTTTGTCTTTTGCTCTTTCAATGGGATCTGCTTTTGCATCCCAAGGATGCATCTGAGAAGGACCTCCAAAAGGATCAGAACCATTACCACAGAAACTATGCCAGTATGCTACTGCAAATCTTAACCAATCTTTCATTGGCTTTCCTGCCACTACTTTATTTTCATCATACCATCTATACGCTAATGGATTAGTAGATGCTTGACCCTCGAAGGTAATTTTACCAATACCTTTAAAAAATTCTGTGTTACCAATTACTACTGACATAAGAAAAGATTTTAGTGAGCAATTATTTAAATAAATTTTTGGAGTGATAGTAACCAATCCTGATATAACTCATCGTATTTTTTTGATACTGTTGGTTCTATTGTTTGATTAGGCGTGAAATGGTGGAAGGCTTCTTTTGAAGATGCATAAATACCAGCACCAATACCACCAGCTTTTGCGGCACCCACACTTCCATCTACATCATATAATTCAACAGGCACGTTTAAAGCATTTACAAAAGCTTCTGTAAACAAAGTACTTTTAAATAGATTCGCATTGCCTGCTCTAATAATGGAAGGAGTAATTCCATTAGCTCGCATGATATCTAAACCATACCTAAAAGAAAAAGCAATGCCTTCTTGTATTGCACGATACATATGTGAAGCAGTATGTTGATTCAAATTCAAATTCAAAAAATGGGCACCAATGATTTTATTGTTAAAAATTCTCTCCGCTCCATTACCAAAAGGTAATACCTGAAGTCCTTCAGATCCTATAGTAATTTTAGACGCCTCCATATTCATTTGAGTATAATCATGTATAGCACCAATCCATTTTTTAGCCCAACTATTCATGATGCCTGTGCCATTTATGCACAATAACGTGCCTAATCTATTTAGTTCTTCCGTATAGTTGACATGTGCAAATTGATTAATTCTAGAAGCCTTGTCATAATGTAAGGTATCTCCCACACCATATATGACCCCACTTGTTCCAGCAGTTGCAGCAACTTCTCCAGGTTCAAATACATTTAGTGAAAGGGCATTATTAGGTTGATCTCCCGCTTTATACGTTATAGGAGTGCCTTCTTTTAATCCAAGTAAGGTTGCAGATTGGCTATGTAAAAGTCCGTGCGTACTAAACACATCTTGCACTTGTGGAAAAATGGATTCGTTAAATCCAAAGTAATCTAAAATGTCTTTTGAAATGGTCTTGTTTTTAAAGTCCCAAAAAATACCTTCGGAAAGCGCTGCAATACTTGTAGTTATGCTGCCAGTTAACTTCATCGCAATAAAATCTCCAGGCAACATGATTTTATCAATTTTTTCAAAAATAGCAGGCTCATTTTCTTTTACCCATGCTAATTTTGAAGCGGTAAAATTACCTGGAGCATTGAGTAAGTGACTTAAACACTTTTTTTCGCCAATATTTTTAAATGCCTTATTGCCTATTTCAACTGCTCTACTATCACACCAAATAATACTATCTCTTAAAATTTTTTGATGCTTATCTACTATCACCAAGCCATGCATTTGATAAGCAATGCCAATAGATTGAATGTCTAATGGATTGTATTTTTTTGTAGCATGTGCTTTTAAAATGGCTTGCTGAACATGCTCCCACCAGATTTCAGGATCTTGTTCAGCCCAATTTGGTTGAATGGAATTGATGGGTGTTTCTACATCAGGATATTGAACTGTTATTAATGTCTTACTGGAAGTAGCGTCAACAATAGCAACTTTAATAGAAGATGTTCCAATATCAATACCTAATAATAACATAAGACTTATTTATTTTCCCATCCTGTATCTTTTAAAGCTGGATCATTTTCTTTCTTCAAGAAATCGGCATTGCTTAAACTTTCCGCCTCCCACTCTAAAATTGCAGTATCAGGAACCACCTCTAAAGGAACTTTCCAAGAAGTGGATGTTTCATTGTAAGCTAGATTAGATTGAGAAGAGTAACAAGAAATGATAGACCATCTTGGATAATCTGATTCATTTGCAGCAGATCGATGTAAAATATTACTATGAAAAAACAATGCGTCTCCTGGTTCAATTTCTACATATACTAATTCCATGGTTTGTAAAGCATTATTCACCATAGTCATATCAGCACCTACTTGCTCACCAGCAAAACCATGATTAACCCTACCTAATTTATGAGACCCTTTAATAACTTGTATGCAACCATTTTTTTTATTCGCTACAGTCAATGCTACCATTACACTAATTAGTTGATCCGGAAACATAAACTGATTCTTATACCAATAACCATAATCTTGATGCCACTCCCAAGCACCACCCACCTTAGGTTCTTTTTGCATTAGTTTAGAGTGAAAATGACAAACTGGAGCTGTACTATCCAATAACTGGCCTACTCGATTAGCCATTCTTTCACTCCTTGTTAAATATCCAAAAATGTCATTACCAGGCGTAAACCATAATGACAATTTTGTTTTTTTACCAGATTGATCATTTAAATCTAAGGCATTTTTACTCATGGCATTGTCCTCTAAAGCAATACCGTACATTTTATCAACTTCAGCTTTAGAACAAAAGTTTTTTACAATTAAGTACCCATCTTTATGATACTGTGCTATCTCTTCAGCAGTAAATAAGTTATCTTTCATAGAATTTTTTAGTTTGCAATCCTTGAATCATTAAATATAATCAAACTATTATAAACAATGAAACTATGATGGTTAATTTTTTTTGTTAAATTCATGTTCTATAAATTGAACATCTAATTTTGTTAAAACCACCCTTATGAGCATTACAAAAGAAGCCATAGAAAAAGCGGCAGAAAGAATTGACTCTTATATACATCTCACACCTGTGATGACCAATAAAAGCATCAATGAAATGTTTGGAATCAATTTCTATTTTAAATGTGAGAATTTTCAAAAAATTGGTGCATTTAAAATTAGAGGTGGGATGAATGCAAGCTTAAGTTTGGATGCTAACCAATTAAAAAATGGAGTGGCCACACATTCCTCCGGCAACCACGCACAAGCACTAGCCTATGCAGCAAAAATGTTGGGTATAAAAGCATATATAGTCATGCCCAAATCTTCACCTCAAGTAAAGATAGATGCAGTAAGGGGCTATGGGGCAGAAGTGATCATTTGTGAGGCTAACCAAGTTGCAAGAGAAACTGCATTAAATGAGGTAGTAGAGAAAACGGGCGCTGAATTTATACATCCATACGATGACGATAGAGTTATTACAGGACAAGCAACCTGTGTAAAAGAGTTGTTAGAAGAAGTGCCGCAATTAGATGCTGTCATTACACCAGTTGGAGGGGGTGGTCTATTATCAGGCACTTGCTTAGGAGCACACTATTACAAACCTACTATGAAAGTTTATGCAGGAGAGCCCGAAGGTGCCGCAGATGCTATTTTAAGTATTCAATCTGGCAAAGTAGAGAAAGCGCCTTTCATTAATACCATTGCAGATGGTTTAATGACAACTCTATCTGAAAGAACTTTAGCAATTATCAAAGAACATGTTACTGCTATTTTATTGGTATCCGATGATGAGATTAAAGCTGCGTTGAGATTAGTATACGAAAGAATGAAAATTATAGTAGAACCAAGTTGTGTAGTGCCCTTGGCTGCAGCCATAAGAAATAAAGAATTATTCCAAGGAAAAAATGTGGGTATCATTTTATCTGGTGGTAATGTAGATCTTACCAAATTTGGTACTTGGTTCCCACCACAATAAATTATAAGTTTAACTTTTTAAAAAAGAATTGTTCATCTACTTCTTTAACTTCTCCAGGCAACAAATTTTTTATATCAATATCTTCAATAGCAATTCTAATTAAGCGAATACATTTATGGTGTACAGCAGCCACCATTTTTCTCACTTGATGAAATTTACCTTCAGTTAAACTTATTTCCAACCAAGAATTTTCAGCATTGGGATGTAATGGAATTTCAGGATCGGTAATATATTTAGGCTTATGTACTATTTTAACAATACATGGATGGGTTATATATTTTTTTCCATCATTTGCACTAATCTCAATACCCTTGGATAATACATCAGTCGTCTCTTTACTAACTTTATTTTTAACTTGAACTAAATAAGTTCTTACATGTGGTCTTTCTCCCTGAAATAATAGTTTCGTAATTTTCTTATTAGTGGTTAATAGAAGAAGCCCTTCAGAGTTTTGATCTAATCTGCCAATGGCATGTGTCCCTTCAGGAAAATCAAAATTCAAGTTTCCAAGTAGATTCACTTTATGCGAACTAATAAATTGAGAGACCATATTCACTGGCTTATAAATAATAAAGTATCTCTCTGTCTTCATGCCAGCAAATTACTTAATATTGTATATGCAACAAGCTTCTAAAGATCCTTTACACGGAAAAACACTTGAATATATTGTCACAGAGCTAGTCAATCATTTTGGATGGGAAACCCTTGGACAACATGTGAGAATCAATTGCTTTAATAGTAACCCCAGTATCAACTCAAGCTTAAAATTTTTGAGAAAAACTCCTTGGGCTAGAAAAGAAGTAGAAGATTTGTATATAAGAATGATTAGCTAGTGGGGTAAAACGTGAAAAAATTTTGGCTTTAATACATTAACTTTAAGTAAACAATTATGTTATGCAAAATAACCGCCGTAATTTTCTCAAAAACATTGGAGGATCAGTTGCATTATTAGCTGTTGGAAATAGTGCAGCTGCAAATAATAATGATACTCCTTCAAAGCTAATCAAATCAACAATAAAAGTTAGTGCAAATGACAAAATTCGTATTGGACTAATTGGCTGCGGTATTATTGGACATTTTGATACTGATACAGCACTTAAAGTGCCTGGTGTTGAATTAATGGCAGTTTGTGATTTATATACAGGCAGATTAGAAGGGGCAAAAGAAAAATGGGGCAATCATCTTTTTACTACTAGAGATTATAGAGAGCTTTTAAATAGAAAAGATATTGATGCAGTATTGATTTGTACTCCAGACAACTGGCATCAAAAAATTTCCATTGATGCAATGCGAGCTGGCAAGCATGTGTACTGTGAAAAACCAATGGTTCAAAAAATTGAACAAGGCTGGGGAATTATTAATGCACAAAAAGAAACTGGGAAAGTTTTTCAGGTAGGAAGCCAAATGGCAAGTGCAGTGGGTATTCTAGAGGCAAAAAAGAAATTTCAAGAAGGGGTAATTGGTGAGTTAACCATGATACAATCTTTTTGTGATAGATCGGATGCTAGAGGAGCATGGCAGTATTCCATTCCATTAGATGCATCTCCAGAAACAATTGATTTTAATACTTTTTTAGGAACAGCTCCTAAAGTACCTTTTGATGCAAAAAGATTTTTTAGATGGCGTAATTATAAAGATTATGGAACTGGGGCTGCGGGAGATTTAATTGTTCACTTATTAACTGGGATTCATACCATTACCGAAGCAAAGGGGCCCAATATGATTTCAAGTATTGCCAATCTTAAACTTTGGAAAGATGGAAGAGATGCTTATGATATATTTAACGCTATTATGAATTATCAAGCATCTGATAAACATGGTGCATTTCATGTGGCTACAAGAGTGAACTTGACTGATGGTGAAGGGAAAGGACCATTTGGCTTAAAGCTTATCGGTACAGAAGGAGTGATTGATGTTAATGGAAATGGATTTAAATTAAGAACTATTAAAAGAAGAGCGGTTCCTGGTTATGGCGGTTATGATTCATTTGATAGTTTTTCTAATAAACAAAAAGAAGAGTTTAAAAAATGGTATAAATCAGAGTATGGAGATGATACAGATGGTGGATATGATCTTGGAAAAGAAATGGCATTTGATGCACCGAATGATTACGACGATAGATTAGATCATATGATTGTATTTTTCAACGGCATAAGAACAGGGTCTGCTATACCAGAGGATGCATCATTTGGATTAAGAGCTGCAGCGCCATCCATAGCTTGTAACTTAAGCGCTGAACAATTAAAGCCAATTCACTGGGATCCTATTGCAATGAAATTGATTTAGTTCGCTTAAAACAATTCATATTGTACATAGGCAAACTTTGTTCCCTCTGGATTCCAAGAAGGTACATTGATGGTTCCTTGTCCTCCATAAAATGGACCCGTTAAGTCTTTGATTTTCTTGGTTTGTAAATCTAATAGTCTAATGCGTACTTGCTTGCCAAAAGGGTGCGCTTGTTTTTGATCTTCATCATAACTAATGATAGTTGCTACTTTATTATTTGGACTGATATGTGCAAACCAATTCGACTTCTCATCAAAAGTCATTTGTTCTGGGTTAGATCCATCAGGAGCCATTCTCCAAATTTGCATATGACCGGTTCTAAAGGAATTAATGTAAATATGCTTACCATCGGGGCTATATTCTGGGCCATCATCCAAGCCTTCGGAAGTAGTTAATCTTTTTTCTTCTCCACCATCAGTAGACATTGCATACACATCATAATTACCATTTCTAGCTGCACAATACACCATATTTTTACCATCTGGCGAAACACCATGCCAATAAGAAGGTGTATTAGGTGTTAACTGCACAGGTTCACCCCCTGTTGCTGCAACCTTATAAATGAATGAACTATGTTCTTTAATATTGGGTTTACCAGATGAAATGAATAATTGCTTTCCATCAAAACTAAATCCATGATCATTATTACAGTCCTGCACTGATCCTGTATTTAAATACCCCATTCGATCACCTGTCATGGACATTTTCTCCAACTTTCCATAAGCATTGATTAAAAAATATTGCCCATCTCTTGACCAGTTAGGTGCTTCAAAATGTCTTAGTTCTCTGGTAACCAATTTAGATTGACCAGAACCTAGATCATACACATACAAAGAACTAATAACTGATTTACCTTCTGGAATTTGCGCGTTAACTTCAAAAAAGAAAATACATGATATAAAAGCCAAGTACGTATTTTTCATTAGCGATTATTTTAATGGAGAAATCATTAAGATTGGATATACTCCAATAAATATAAACAAATCTATTGCTACTTATAATAAATATGATAGAAAAAAATAATTTTAGCAAAGAAATGATGAACTTTATAATAGATGAATAGAACAGAGCAATTAGAGCAGTTAAAATCAAATTCCCATTGGGATATTGTCATCATTGGAGGAGGAGCAACAGGACTTGGATCTGCAATTGATGCAGCATCCAGAGGATACAAATGTTTATTAATTGAACAATACGATTTTGCAAAAGGCACTTCAAGTAAATCAACCAAACTACTGCATGGAGGTGTTAGATATTTACAACAAGGTAATATAGGTTTAGTACTTGAGGCGCTAAGAGAAAGGGGAAGATTGTTAAAAAACGCTTCTCATCTTTCCTCTATTCAGCCGTTTATCATACCAATATTTAGCTTATGGGAAAAATGGTTTTATGCTATCGGATTGAAATTATATGATTTAATGGCTGGGAAACTTTCAATTGGTAAAACTACATTACTCAACAAAAAAGAAGTCATAAGAGATATTCCCGATATTCAACAAAGTAAAATTAAGGGTGGTATTTTATATTATGATGGACAATTTGACGATACTGCTTTATGTATTGACATGGCAGCAACTGCCATCCAATATGGCGCAACTGTATTAAATTATTGCAAAGCCATTGAGCTTATTAAAACGAATAAAAAAATAACTGGTTTAAAGTTTATTGATAGTATTCACGAAGAAACAATTCAAATAAATACAAAAGCCGTTATTAATGCAACGGGGGTTTTTACAAATGCGATAATGCAACTAGATGACACCCAATTACACGACTATGTAACTCCCTCACAAGGTATTCACCTGGTAATTGATCCTTATTTTTTTAAAGGACAAAATGCAATGATGATTCCTAAAACATCTGATGGAAGGGTGTTATTTGCAGTGCCCTGGTATGATAAAGTAATACTTGGAACAACAGATACACCTATTGAAAAAATTAATATAGAACCTAAGCCGCTTGAAGAAGAAATTAATTTTATCATTACACATTTTAATCAATATTGTGTCACTCCGATTTCCAAGAAAGACATTTTATCTGTTTTTGTAGGATTAAGACCTCTTATAAAACATGATAACATTCAATCTGCCAAATTATCAAGAGCTCATGCACTATCAGTTTCTACTTCAGGTTTAATAACCATAACGGGTGGTAAATGGACAACTTATAGAAAAATGGCTGAAGATGCAGTAAATAATGCCATTTTTGTTGGAAAATTAATTCATGTAAAATGTGTAACAAAAGATTTAAAAATAATCAACCCAGTTTCCAAACCAAGTATACTCAAGAAAATAGTTGCTGAAAACCCTGAAATGAATCAGCTTATACATGAAAATTTTGATTTTATAAAAGCAGAAATTATATATGCTATAAGACATCAAATGGCTATGAGCTTAGAAGATATCTTAGCTAGAAGAATTCGTTTACTTTATTTTAATGCAAAAGTAGCAATACAAGTTGCGCCAGAAGTGGCCAGAATTATGTCAAAAGAGATGAACAAAAATACCGAATGGACATTAAAAGAAATAAATAATTTTACTGTTTTGGCAAGTCAATATATTGTTTAAGCAAATCAACTAATACAACAGCTTGTTGCACACCAGCTTTTCGCCATTTTATTTCACCATTTTTAAATATTGCCAGTGTAGGAACACTAGAAATATTTAATTCTGTGGCTAACTGTTGATTTCTATCTACATCAATTTTTATAATTCTAACTTGCTCTCCCAATTGTTGGCGTACTTTATCTAAAATGGGCGGCATCATTTTACAAGGACCACACCAAGTTGCAAAAAAATCTACCAGAACAGGCTTATCTGCTTTAATAATTGATCCAAATGTTTCTGTATTTGACATACTATTTATTTTATTTCTGTAAAATCAATTTCATCAGTTGTTTTTGCTTTTAAAAAATTTTTATTAATTGGCATACCACAACTAGAATTATAACCACATCCAATTTTATATTTAGCACTTATAATTGAATATATGATAAAAAATCCTCCGGCTATTGCAGGTATATAATCATTTGATTGATATCCAATGAATACCATTGAACCTCCCATCACTAACCGCATCATTAATAACCAATCTATATTTGACATTATTTTTTTCATCATCAATATTTTTACAAAAGTAATTTTAGTATTTAAAATCTTGTGTGACATTTATTACAATAAGCAGTATCTTCACAAAAGAAATTTCAGAAAAATGTTAAGTAAAGAAGAATTAATTAAACTATTCCCAGATTGGGAAAAAGGCTTATATGATGCAGTTGCTGAACATGCTGAATTAAGAACTGCCAAAGCAGGCTCTATTTTACTTAAAAAAGGTCAAAACATTAAATCAACTATGTTAGTGGTGGAAGGTACGGTTAAGCTTTTTCAAGAAAACGAAGAAGGTTCAGAGTATTTTATGTACCATCTAAATCCAGGAGAAGCATGTGCAGTGACTTTGGTTTGTAATTACCACTTAGAGCAAAGTCAAGTATTAGCTAAGGCCGTAACAGATATTAGTTATCTAGCTATACCTATTGAATTTATGGATAAATGGCTTAACGAATATAAAAGCTGGCATTATTTTGTAATTCGTACATACAGAAATAGATATGAAGAACTATTGAAAACCATCCATGAAACTGCCTTTAAAAATATGGACGAAAGACTTGAATTTTATATAAAAAGACAAGTTCAACAGTTTGGTAATACCATTAAGCTTACACATCAAGAAATTGCCAACGATTTAAATACCTCTAGAGAAGTAATTAGTAGATTATTAAAAAAGATGGAAAATAATGGCTGGATTGCTTTAAGTAGAAACTCATTTGATTGGATTAAGAAATAATTTTTCAATGTGATAAATATCACCTTTCAAAAATGATATTTGCATCAACTTTGCATTAGTAAAAAGAAAAGCTATGCAAAACCTAATTGAAAAAATCAAAGCAAATCAAGGAACTTTAATAGACGTTAGAAGTAAAATGGAATATGATGGAGAACATATTCATGGAGCAATTAATATGCCATTAGATATCCTAGAAACAAAATTAAATGAGATTCAAGAACTACCAAAGCCATTAATTGTATACTGTATGAGTGGAGGTAGAAGTAGTATTGCAACTAATCTTTTACAGCAAAATGGCATTACTGAAACTTATAACGGAGGCGGCATCTTTACTTTAAATAATATCATAAATAATAATTAATATGTTTGGATTTTTAAAAAAATTATTTGGCCCTAGTACCAATTTTAAAGCGTTGAAAGAGAACGGTGCTATTATAATTGATGTTAGATCACCTCAAGAATACGATCATGGTCATATTCAAGGTTCTAAAAACATTCCTTTGGATAAAATTCAAAGAGAAATTTTAACGATTAAAAATATGAACAAGCCAATTATTACTGTATGCAGAAGTGGTTCAAGAAGTGGCATGGCAAAGAGAATGCTTCAAAATGCAGGAGTTGAGGTATACAACGGAGGTCCTTGGAATGTTTTAATAGGGAAGATTAGATAAAAATTAATTTTATGACAAATTGGTTAACTAAAAACAAGTTGAGTCTAATTGGCATATTGTTTGGCGCCATAGCTGGATTCTTATACTGGAACTATATAGGCTGCGCAAGTGGCACATGTATGATTACCTCCAAGCCAATCAACAGCACTTTATATGGAAGTTTAATGGGTTATTTATTATTCAATATTTTCAAAAAAGAATAATAATAATTTTTAATCAATTGCCCTGTTCAAAAAGTAAACAAGCGGTGCAATTATTTTAAAGTCTCTTACGATATTTTTTATCAAATCTTTATCTGTTAATTCGGCATCTTTCATTGGACGTGTTACGATAAAGCTTTTTAATTTCAGGTATTCTAATGCTGGATGATCCATTTCAAAACCTTTAGGAGGACGAACCAATTTCAAACTATTATCCAAATCTCCAAAAGTTGATTTAAAAGCAGCCTTTTTTATAATTGTTCCAAACTCTTTAAAACAATAATCTATTTCTTGTCTTACCTTATTCAAATCAGGAGCCATCGGCATCCATAAGCCCCCTCCTACAAAATTTGCACCAGGTTCTAAGTGAAAATAGTATCCTGCTGTTTGAACCTTCTTTGCCCCCTTGCTAAAACTTGCTCCAAAATTAGTTTTATAAGGATCTTTGTTTTTACTAAATCTTACATCTCTATTTAACCTAAATATGCATTGTTTAGGCTGAAGTTCTATTAAGGTTGGATCAAAAACTTGTATTTCATTTAAAACATTTGTTACAAGGCTTAAAAAATCAGTTTTAGCTAATTCATAATGTTGTCTATTCTTATCAAACCACTCCTTATTGTTATTCTTTTTCAAAGATTTCAAAAATTGTATTGTACTAGATTGTAACATGCTAAATATTGATGATTATTAATTATATTTATACCTCAAATATAACTCATATGGGATTTCATATCAACGAAAAGAAAGCTGCAAAAAACACAGCAAATAACGCCAAATCAACTGTACAAGGCGGAAGTTCAAAATTTATTGCAAAGGCAAATACAAAATCAACTGGAGCAAATAAGAAACCCATCAAAACTGGCGGGTCAAGAGGAAGTTAATTGTACACCTTTACAACAATTCCACAAAAAAGCCACTCATATATGAGTGGCTTTTTTAATATTCTTAACTAAGAAATTACTTTCTTGCAATTTTAAAAGACTTTAAAGCACTATTATCTGCTTTAGATTTAGAGGTAACCGTAAC
>VFQS010001758.1_pt1 | contig 18993 bp, 8 predicted proteins | sample 3512361 | NCBI WGS metagenome assembly VFQS01 (sample SAMN10412375, study PRJNA504923) | tailings metagenome | isolation source: Relicate 1 Philex TSF3 active mining | place: Philippines
AGCTGCGCCGAGTTGTCCTTTTCCACCATCAATCAGGATTAGTTGCGGGATGGGCTTACCCTCTTCGAGGAGGCGTTTATAGCGCCGATAGACGACTTCCTCCATGGAGGCGAAGTCGTTGGGGCCTTCTACGGTTTTGACGTTAAAATGGCGGTAATCCTGTTTGGAGGGGCGCGCGTTTTTAAATACGACGCAGGAAGAGACGGGGTGGGCACCTTGAATATTCGAGTTGTCGAAACACTCGATGTGCAGGGGGATGGCTTCCATACGCAGGTCTTGCTGTAGTTGGCGCAGGATACGTTCGGCGGGGGTTTGCTTTTTGGTGCGGGTAGCCTCGTCGCGTTTTTTCTGCATCTGGTAGTACTGCACGTTTTTTTGGGAAAGTTCCAGCAGTTTCCGCTTGTCCCCTATTTTGGGCACGGTCATTACAATTTGGTTTTCTACCGGGGGGAGTTCGAAGGGTATGAGGATTTCCGGTGCCAGGCTATTGAACCGTTCCCGAATCAGGGGGATGGCGTACGCCAGGAGGTCGGCGTCTTCTTCATCGTCGAGGTTTCGGATGAGTTCCTGGGTATGGGTATGGATGATGGCCCCGTTGACGACCCGCAAGTAGTTGATGTATGCCTCTTTTTCATCCGAGGCGATGGTGAATACGTCCACGTCCCGAACGCTGGTGCTCACGACGGTGGATTTGCTCTGATAGGCTTCGAAGGCCTGGAGTTTGTCTTTGATAGCCTGGGCTTTTTCGAACTCCAGGTCTTCGGCATGGTGGAGCATTTCCGATTTGAAATGCTGTACCACGGCACTGAAGTTCCCCTTCAGGATATTTTTGATTTGTTCTATTTTTTCCTGGTATTCCCGTTCGGTTTCCAGTCCTTCGCAGGGGCCCTGGCAATTTTTGATATGGTATTCCAGGCAGACCTTGAATTTTCCAGCTTCGATATCGCGTTCTGCCAGGTTGAGGGGGCAGGTGCGCAGTGGGAAGAGTTGTCGGATGAGGTCGAGGATGATTTTCAGTCGGGCTTTTGAGGTATAGGGCCCGAAGTAAGTGGATCCGTCGCGGGTGATGTGGCGGGTGATGAATACGCGCGGGAAGCGCTCCTTTTTAATACAGATGAAGGAGTAGGATTTATCATCTTTCAGCATGACATTGTACCGCGGCTGGTGCTGTTTGATGAGGGCATTTTCCAGCAGGAGGGCATCGGTTTCTGTTTCGACGAGCGTGTACTCCAGTCGTATTGCGTGTTTGACCATGACACGGGTGCGGTGCGCGCGGTCGCGGCGTTCGCCAAAATAGGAAGAGACGCGGCTGCGCAGGTTCTTGGCCTTGCCCACGTAGAGGATGCTGCCTTCTTCATCGAGGAAGCGATAGACACCGGGAGATTTGGGCACAGTATCTGCGATGCGTTTGAAGTCTTCCGTATTCATGCTGCAAAGATAGTGGACGTAGCGTAGTGCCTATTCGGCATTTTATGAGGAGCGCAAAAAATACGCGTTTTTTGACTCGCCGGGATTATCGCGAACGCGCACTTAGCCCCCCAAGCCGAACAGTTGCCATAACTGGGCGACGAAAAAGCAAATCGTCAACCCCATAGCGATGGGAAGGAAGGTGGCTACCAAGGTCCAGCGCAGGCTGTTGGTTTCTTTGTAAATAGTGTAGATTGTCGTGGAACAGGGGTTGTGCAACAAACTGAACAACATGAGGTTGATACCCGTCAGCAAGGTCCATCCCCCAGCCTTGAGCACGTTGGCGGTATCGCCTGCGGCATCCAGCTCGAAGAGCACGCCGGCACCCTGGCCTACATCGTTGATGCCGAGGCTCACCACAGTGAGCATCAATACGGTAGGAATGACGATTTCATTGGCGGGGATAGCAATCAGATAAGCAAGGAAAATGACCCCGTTGAGGCCAAAGACCAGGGCAATGGGATTTACCCCCTGTATGAAGTGCTCTGCAAGGCTCACCCCTCCGATATGGACGTTGGCGACCAACCAGATGAGAAAGCCGGAAGGTACTGCAAATACCACGGCGCGCCACAGCACGAACAGGGTACGGTCAATGAGCGAAGAGTAGAGGGTTTGCAGGAGTTGCGGCGGGCGGTAGGGCGGCAACTCCAGGCTGAACGCCGAGGCTTCCCCCCGCAGGACGGTCTTGCTCAAGGCCCACGACACGGCCAAACTAAGCCCTATGCCCAGTACGGCAATCCCTACGACAGCGGCAGCGGATACGATGCCCGCAAGGTAAGAAGGTACCGCGCCTCCGATAAAAATGGTGGCGACCAGAATCTGCGTAGGCCAGCGGCCGTTGCACAGGGAAAAATTATTGGTGAGTATGGCAATGAGCCGTTCCCGCGGACTGTCAATGACCCGGGCTGCAATGACGCCTGCTGCGTTGCAGCCGAAGCCCATGCTCATAGTGAGTGCCTGCTTCCCGTGGGCACCTGCCTTTCGAAACATGCTGTCCATGTTAAAGGCTACGCGGGGGAGATAACCCAAATCTTCCAAAAGGGTGAAGAGCGGAAAAAAAATCGCCATCGGCGGTAACATGACCGATATGACCCAGGCCATAGCGAGATAGCCGCCGTCAATCAACAAACCGCTCAGCCACCAGGGGGTTCCGATGTACGCTGCGCCTTCTTTTAAGATGGGGTGAAGAGTATCTACCAATAAACCCGCCAGTAGGGCAGACGGCACATTGGCGCCGGCAACCGTCAGCCAAAAGACCAGAGCGAGCAGCAGGAGCATGATGGGGAAGCCCAGCCAACGGCTCGTGAGCAGCCGATCCAGGTTTCGCTCAAAGCGGTAGCTCGATCCGTCGCCTTCTACCCGGACAACCTTCCCCGCAATTTTCGAGGCGTCTTCATAGATGGATTCGATAATGGTATCATGTAGGTCAACCCCCAGGTCCCAACGCAGGGAGTTGGCCATAGACAGGATAGCATCGTTTGGTTGGACTGGTTCTTTTTCCATAGTTTGGATTCTTTTTGCAGGTGGTTCAGGAGGCAGGTGTCAGCAGGCCTTCGCCCAATTTTCCGAGGTCGCCGTTCTGCACGGCCTGTGTGATGCTTTGGTCGCCCTCCAGCAAGCGCAGGGCTACCCAGTTGAGGTTGGGCACGCCAGGGAAGCGCTCTGCCAACTTGGCGGCTAATTGCGCCACGGCGTGTTTGATCTTTGAGGAACGCGTACGCACGCGGTGCGGGCGGCAGATGTACTTCCCGCTGGCCACCTCTTCGAGGGCGGCGATGAGTTCGTCCATGCCTTCCTTTTGGCGCATGGCGGCAGGGATGACCGGTATGCCGAGTTCTTTGCTCAAGGTGCGAACGTCCACGAGTATGCCGTGGCGGCGGGCCTCGTCCATGAGGTTGAGACAGAGTACGGCGCGGTCCGTGATTTCGAGGATTTGCAGCACCAGGTTGAGATTGCGCTCCAACCGGGTGGCATCGGCAACGATGACCGTGACGTCGGGGCGCCCAAACAGGATAAAGTCCCGCGCCACTTCTTCGTCGGCACTGGTGGACAGCAGGGAGTACGCCCCGGGGAGATCCACGACTTTATATCTCTTTTCAGCATATGAAAACCCACCTTCTGCTCGTACCACCGTTTTCCCGGGCCAGTTTCCGGTGTGCTGCCGCAGTCCGGTCAGGTTGTTGAACAGAGTGCTTTTGCCCGTATTGGGGTTTCCGGCGAGGGCCACGACATAATCTATGCGGTCCATGGCAATACCCAGGCGCACCAGGTGCTCGCGGTGGTGGACAGGGCAGTTTTCGCAGTTATGGGTAGTATTCATAAGTACTTGTTTAATAGACTTGTTGCGAGGGGAATCATCGCGGGGTCAAAAAGGCCCTTTTCTTCCCACACTGCGCCTTTTTGTGGTCATATAGCTGGGCTATACTCCCACAAAAAGCCTTCGCGTGGAAAGAAAATGACTCTTTTTTCCCACCTCTCTGACCCCGTGCAACAAGTCTATTAGACTTGTTGCACGGGGGATCCTCGCGGGGTCAGAGAGAAGTCTATCGGGTGGGCCCGGACAAAAAAAAGCTGGGCAACCATAAGCGTTGCCCAGCCATAATCATAATCCCAAAAACTATACTCTTACACATCGTCGCCTTTCACGAGCAGCTGAAAGCCATTCCCGTGGATATTGACGATTTCGATATTTTCATCGTGGCGAAGGTATTTCCGCAACTTGGTCACGAAAACATCCATCGAACGTGCGGTGAAATAGTTGTCTTCGCTCCAAATTTTGGTGAGTGCTTCTGATCGCGGGAGCACATCATTTATATGTACGGCAAAAAGCCGTAAAAGTTGTGCTTCCTTGGGAGAAAGTTTTGATTTTTCCTCTCTGCTTCCACCTGCGTCAAAGGTAAGGATTCTCAATGGAAAATTAAAATGGTATTTTCCTATGAAAAATTCTTTTTCCTCATCCTCTTTGGCGTCCTGCTTTTTGCTTCGTTTCAGGATAGCCTGGATGCGGGCGAGGAGTTCTTCGGAGAGGAAGGGTTTTGTGATGTAGTCGTCTGCGCCGATTCGGAAGCCTTCGAGGACATCTTCTTTAAGGGCTTTGGCGGTGAGGAAGATAATGGGCATATCGGCATCTTCGGACCGTATTTCCCGGGCGAGGCGAAAGCCGTCCATTTTGGGCATCATGACGTCGAGGATACAGAGATCGAAACGGCCTTTTTGGAAGGTATTGAGCCCTTCGAGGCCGTCGGTAGCGAGCGTCACCTCGTAGTTATGCATTTCGAGGTAAGAGCGCAGGACATCTCCGAAGTTCTGGTCATCTTCCACGAGTAAAATGTTGTAATGGTCCATAGTTCATGGTTTACGATAGAATACGGGTTTAATCGACTCTTTTTCCTCCTCGGCGATTCCCCTCGCGGCAAGTCTAATCCCTGGCATGTCTGAAAGGGAAGTACAGTATAAAAGAGCTGCCTTTTCCCGGTTCTGACTTCACGTCGATACGGCCTTGGTGGGCATCCATCATGGCTTTGACGTAGCTCAGGCCGAGGCCGAAGCCCTTCACGTCGTGCAGGTTTCCGGTTGAGACGCGGTAAAACTTGTCGAAAATATGTTTGAGTGCTGCTTTATTCATCCCTATGCCGGCATCTTTGACCTCTACCTCAATGCCATGGGGTGTGTTTTGGGTTGAAACGGTTATTTCGGGTTTTTCGGGGGAATACTTGTTGGCATTGTCCAGCAAGTTATGGATAATGCTGGAGATATGGGTCAGGTCTCCTTCCACGACGGGGCGTTCCGCCTTCAGTTCTATCGTAGCCATGCCTCCTTTTTTTTCCACTTGCAGGTTGATATGTTCGACGGCAGCTGCGATGATTTCGTGCAGGTTTACCGGGGCGATTTTCAGGGAGAAGTCCTGTTTGTCTATGAGAGCCATTTGCAGTACCTTTTCCACCTGATTATTCATACGATTATTTTCCTGTTTTATTATGTGGGCAAAGCGTTTGACCTTCTCGGGGTTGCCGAGGATGGAAGGGTTGGTGATGGAGTCGGTAGCCAGGGATATGGTAGCGATGGGGGTTTTGAATTCGTGGGTCATATTGTTGATGAAATCCGTTTTCATCGCCGACAACTGCTTTTGCCGATAGATGATATAGACGGTATAGCCGAAGCAAATCACGATGGTGATGGAAAAAAAGATGGAACCTATCAGATTTTGCCAAAGCGAGCTCAAAAGGAAATTGGTCCGATTGGGGAAGAAGACCCTGAGTTCGCCCGAGGAAGGTTTTTCGTGGGGGAAGATGGACACGGAGTAGTCCGGGTTGTAAAGGTTTTTGGACCGTACGCCCTGCAGGGAATTTTGTTGGGAAGAATTATCGGAGACTACATAGTTTCCATTGATGATGACAAAGTTTTTTTTCGCCCGCGAATAGATGCCGTAGCGATAGACAAACTTTTGTTTTCTGGGATCTATGCCCCTGTTTTGAAAGGCTTGCAGGAGGGTTAGCTCCAGTAGCCTGGGTTTTATGCGTTCTTCGATGGGTTTGTTGCCGACCATGAGCCCGTAGAGCGCATAGAGTTCCGGGTTTTTGATGATCTCGCTGAAGAACTCGCTGGGTGAAATGTTCTGGTCGAGCAAGCGCTCCTTTTGGATATAGGATGTGATGAAGCCATTGATGTTCAGGTTGGAAAAGAACTCGGTCCGGCTTTCGTCGGCTTCGAGCTGTTTAGCCACCTCGTTGAGGGCATCATACACATTTTTATCGAACCGCTCTTCATTGACGCGAACAGAGATGCCGATTAAATCCCATTGCAGCCATACTACGCCCGGTACGGCCACGCTCATCAGGGCAATGATAATCCATATCGCATTTTTCCGCATGAATTCCCCTCGGTAATGAACGGCCATAGTTTGCGCTGCTTTGTGTGTGACGCCCGGCGCTGTACGGGGGTGAACGCGCTGCACCGGGTTGGTTTTAGACATGTTACGAGGGGCTCATCAAGGGGTTAAAGAGGCCCTTTTTTGCCCACACTCTGCCTTTTTTTGGTCATATCGTTAGGCCATACTCCCTCAAAAAGCCTTCGTGTGGACAAAAAATGACTCTTTTTTCCCTTCCCCTAAGAGCAAAAATAGGTTTTCCGCGTGTGCAAAATGGTTTTTTAACAGAGATTTAAGTTTTAGAGGGTAAAGCGTACGACGAGCCCTCCTGCGGAATCCGTTCTGGGGAAACCGGCCGAGGTGGCGGGTTCGGTACGGCGATAATCGAAGAACAGACGGAGCTTGAGCCGTTGGTTGAGCGTATATTCAGCGGAGGGGGAGATGCTGAGCAGATAGCTGCCGCGCGTGGGTTCCACGACGCCCTGGTCGAGGAGGTGGTTAAAGGTAATATCGTCGGTAAGGCGGAAGTTGAAGTTGATATCCAGGTCATTGCCCTGTGCGGCTGGCCGGGCTGCGCCGGTGGTGCCCGCCTCTGTCCTCCCGATACCTTTGACGCGCTGCCCTCGTTCCACTTCGTTGCTCTTTTTACCGGTGAGGAAGGGGATATTGAGGTTTCGCAGCAGATAGCCGAAGCCGATGACGATTTCCTTGTTGCGGGATTCGGCCAATTGATTGCTGACCATGCTGAGCTGCAGGTTGCGGGTACGTTTGTAGTCCATATTGAAGGACATGCCATTTTTCAGGGTAGCATTTACCGCTATGAGCGGGCTGAAGCCCTCCTGGATAACGATTTCAGGTATTTCGAGCCGGGCGTAGAAGTTGCCGTTCAGTTCGTTTACGCCGCCCTGATCTTTGGTGCGCAGATAGTCCAGGCCGGTATTGAAGCGATTGATAGTCAGGGTAGATCGGTAGGCGTGGGTCAGGCTGAAATTCTGGAATAATTCGCTGAACAGCTTGACTTTTGCCAGGCCGTTATAGGAGAGCGACCAGTTGACGTTGGGGAAAATGTCGAATACGTCGAGGCTTGTGGTGTTGGGGTCCTGGCCGGTATAGGCGGAGATAAACGCGGGGAGGAGTACCTCTTGCTGCGTACGTCCGTAGCCGAAGGTATATCCACTTTTGGCCAGGGTCGAGTCGGTATGGTTTCCCTGGCCCAGGCGCTGGGAGATAATCAACCGGTTATTTTCAAATTGTCGGAAGAGCGAGACGATTTCGGAGCGGTCGTCCTGGAACAACGTTTTGAGAGCTGAGTAGCTTACGGTGAGCGAGCCGATATCTTTGGGAATAGCGTGCACGAACTCCGACTGGCTATCGAAGAGGGTGTCCTTGAAATATTGGGCGTGGTTTTCGACAAAGCTGCGGGTAGCGCTCAGCTCTATGCGGAAATCGCGGAAAGGTTCGAGGGTCAGCCGGGCGTCATAGGTTTCCTTATAGTCCTGGGTCACTTCCTGGTTGAGGAAAACGCTGGGGGAGATCCAGCCGGACTGGGCTGCGCGTCCCAGCCAGTCGCGCTCGGTGAAATAATCTGCTTCGTTGAGGGTTCGGATGGCAGGTTGCCAGCCTGCGACGAAGTCCCAGCCGGGAGCGCCGAACTGAGGCCCCATGCCCAGCGTGCGGGCCTGGGGCATAAACCCTGGTACGACCGTATTGGATTCGGAGGTGTAATTGAACCGCGCGCGGCGCGCCAGCAGGAGCGGCCGTACAAGGGCGCGCACGACCGGGCTCACCCCGGTTTTTTCTTTTTTGTCCTCGGCCTCGCCCTCTTTGGGGGCGGCGCGACCACCGGGGGCGGGTGCTCCTCCACCGCCTCGGTTGACTTCTTTGAGGAAGGGGATTTTGTTGTACAGTGCCTCGAAATTGAAATCTCCGTTGACCTGGATGTTCTGTTTGTTGCGAATCAGGTTCCCGAGGCTATCGGTGTTGAGGGCAGCGGCGGTCCAGCCATATTCCGACTGGTACTGGGCGCGCACCTGGATCCAGTCCATGAGAGGCAGGAGACGGATGGGCAGGTTATAGTTTACCTGCAGCGTATGGCGGTAGTTTTTGGTGCGCCCAAATTGTTGGATGTTGTTCCATATACTGTCGCGACGGAACTGGCCTATGTTGGTGATGTTAGGGTTTTCGGCCATGGCGATTTCATCGGGTTCGTCCACTACACCGTTGTTGATGGCGGTGAAGGCGACTTTGAGCGACTTGGTGAGGTCCCATTGGAGGTTGTAGTCGCGGTCCCAGGTGAATCGCTTGTTATAGAACGTATTGAAACGCTCTTCAAGGCCGGTGAAGCGGAACCGGGTGAGGTTGAACTGCCGGTCTAACTGGGTATTGAAGGTGAACGAGTTAGGGATTGGGTTGAGATTGATTTCCGAAAAAATCTTGAGCACTTCGACATTGAGGTTTTTGAGCGGCTGGATGAACTTGGCCTGGCGCGTAAAGGAATAGTCGAGGCCGCCGGTACGTCGTTCGGACTGGTCCACTTCTATGAGCGGGTCGCGTCGTTCCGCTTTGGAATAGGCATAGCTGACGGCGAAATTTTCGATATCCCATGGTTTGGGTTTATCCGCAGCGCTGGAAGAAGTGCGCTCTTTGCGCACGTTGGTGAGCGTATAGGTGGACAAAGACGCGACTTCCTGGGTAATCGTCTGGATGGAATCCCGCTCCTGTCCGGTAGTGGAATTGATTTTATCTTTCAGCACGATATCCAGGTCGTAGGGGTCGTATTCCGGAATTCGGGTAGTGTTGGATTTCTGTGCGTAGAACGGCAGTCGAACGCCCCACTTGTCCGGCAGGAATTTGCCCAGTTCGAGGCTGGTAGAAGCATCATAGCCCATGATGTCTTCCCGGCTGCGCTGGGCTACTTTTTCATCTATCTGGCCGAAGCCGATGGTGCTGTAGTTGCCGGACAGGGCGATATTCCCCAAGTCGGCTAATTGCATATCCATACGGGCTATAGCGGCATTTCCGCCCCGTTCGTCGAGTCCGGTGAGGCGGAGTTCATTGGCCCATACTTCCGTATTGAGGGGGAATACCTGGCCTCCTCTGCGGTTTCGCACGCCGATCATAGCGATTTTTGCGAGGCCGAGGTTGGGATTGCCGCGTACTTTGATTTGGTGGGGCAGTCCGGGAGCTCCTCTATCGCTCAGTTCCCGTGCATATTCATCGGTTACGGGGATGGCCAGGTTGTTTCGTTCTTCCTTAAGGGCGACAAGGGTTCGGAGCACGATGTCGAATTCGTTTTCGGGCCGCCACACTTCCTGTTTGTACTCTAATGAGCGGTTGTCGGCGGGCAGGCGCAAGGGGTCGGAGCGTACCAGGGGGATTTCATACTCGTAATAGTTGTTTTTAAAATCGCTGCCGAGGCGGACGAAGACGCTGAGGTCCCCGTCGTTTATTTGGAGTTGGTCGAGTGCTTCGGCATGGACGAACATTTTGAGGCGTTCGTACACTCGCATATCGAGGTCTACGCGTTTGAAGACGGCTTTTTCCTCACCTTCGCACAGCCCCCGGATGGTCATGGTGAGGGACTGTTCGTTTTGTTGGGTATTGAAGACGCCGAGGGCGAGTTCGCGGCGGATACCTTCTGGGAGCACGTAGTTGAAGGGGCGGCGGTTACTGTTCTCTTCGATATTGACGGCGTCCACGTCGAACTGGGTCTGGGCGTCGCAGGGGATGGGGTTATCGTCAGAGAGGTCCTGGGTGAAGCGGCGCCATTGGTTGCGCACAAATTCCAGGCGGGCAAAGCGGAGGGTAGTTTGTTTTTGGAAGCCGTGCATGTACATGCGGATGAAGCGTATGGAGCGGAAGTCGCGGATACCTCCTACCGCCACTTTGTTGGGGCCGTTGAGGGGCACGCGGAAGCGGTACCAAATCCGTCCGTTGGCTGCTTCGAGTCGGTCGGTGACGAAGGGGGTGCGGTTGATATCAATTTCGCGCGGGTTATTGGGATTGGCGCGCAGGGGGATTTTGTACTGGAAATAGTTTTCCGTTTCGTTGAGGGTATTATCGCGGTTGAGGTCCTCTGCGTCGGGTATGTTGGTGGCCGAATTGAGTTCGTTGGTACCGGTGTTGGCGCGGGAGTTGCCTTCAGGGTTGGTAAAGAAGCGGTATCGGTTGATGATACCATCTTCCGGTTTGAAAGAAGCGTCGTTGTAATAGCGGAAGTCGTCGTTGGAGGGGTCGCTGCTGATGCGGGTTGCGGCGACGGAGTTGGCGCTGCGTATGGCGTTTAGGTAGGGGGCGAATTTGGTGCGTTCGGCCTCATTGGCGAGTCCGTCGAGGCCTACGTCCTGGAGTTTCCGGGTTTGTTCGTCGTTGTCGAAGGCCTGGGTAATTTGTTGTGCTACGGGTACGACCGACCATGCGGTGGTGTCCACGCGGCGGTCGGGGTTGATGGGGCCGGGCAGGCCATTTTCGAAGAACTTGCGGGAATCGCGCAGGATATCCTCTGAGATATTGCCGAGGTTGATGTATAGGTCGCCTTCCTGGCCCTGGAAGGAGGGGTTGGCGCTTTTGGCGTCATCGGGGTCGAGGAACGGGCTGAGCATCCAGAATTCGAGGAATTCGGTATTGGTGCTTTGGAAGTCGTTGCTGTTGAGGGCGCGCATGATACCGCCCCAGCGCGATTGGGGGTCGCGGAGCAGCATTTCTTCACCTGCGAAACGGACGCCTTTGGACACACCGGGATAGCCTGTGGGCACATCGAAGTTGTAGGGCCCCCGTTCTTCCGGGAAATAGGTGATGTCAAACGTTTGTACGTTGGGCAGGTCGGTGGGGGCGAGCTGGGCGTTGGGGAAGACTTCGATTTGGGGTACCAGGCTGGTGTAGGGATTGACGTCATCGCCTTTCCCCCGGGCTACCTGGTCAATGCGGTACCAACTCATGCGGGCGCGGTTGGCTCCGGAGCGCAGGTCATTGACATATTTGCTCTCTGGGAAGAGAGGATTGTTGTTTTGGGCGTCGTTTTGAGGGATGCTGGCGAGGAACCAGTTGGCGGTAGGTTGCCGGAGGTCGATGGTGTTGGCGCTGCCCTCGAAATCATCGATATATACGATTCCGCCCTCGTCCTTTTTGTTCTGGTTGATGGCACGCGAGTGGCCGGGTTGTATGCGGGCGGCTTCTGCGCTGAGGCTGAACTTAGACATGGCCTTGGTGGAGAGGCCGGGCAGGGCGTCGAGGGCTTTGGTCATCCAGGGCGCTTCCCGACTGAGGTTGATATCTGCCCCATACATACTGTTGTTGATAGGGTCGTCGCCGATATTTACCTTTTGGGTGAACGGCCGTTCGAAGAGTTTCATGGCGGTGAGGCCGACGTTGAAATTTTTGTCCACTTCATAGTCGGCGCGGAGCCCGAAGAGGCTTTTGGTTTGGAAGCCAAAAAGCGTATTGTCTTCATACGATACATCTACCGGTACCCCGGAATTGAGGATAGCATCGTTGAGGATGCGCACGCGGCCTATGTTGTAGTCCACTTCATAATCCCGCCCCTCCATAAGGGTTTGGCCACCTGCACTGACGCGCACGGAGCCGGGCGGGATGTTGAAAGCGCCCAGGGATATCTCACTGGCGACGGAGGATTTGTAGCTGCCCCGGATCACATAGCGGTTTTTTTCCTGGAACTCCTGTGCCAGGAACTGGGTAGAGTCGTATAATTCTTGGTAGGTGTATTTTTCGCGGAGGGCTGGATCGTCAATTTGCCGGGCCAATGAAGAGCCGAAGGGTTCCAGTACGGGGAACATGATGCGTCCGTTGCGCAGGTTGATGGTGACACCCGGTACGAAGTCGAAGACCCCATCGGGTTGGGGGTCGCCCTGGGTATTGAGGCGGTCGAGGTTGAAGACGCGCAGGAGCGGCCGGCCGGAGAGATTGGTTTCGGGGAGGAAACGCTTTTGGCCTTTGCCGGGGTCTTCGTAGAACACGTCGAGGCGGAAGTCGGCCTGGTTGACCTGGAAAGCACCGATGGGATAGACGTTTTTCATCATCAGGTCCCAGGTGGGGATATCCGTTCGCTGCGTCGTACTCTTGAGCATTTTTACAAACAGTACGTTGAGCGAGGAGTCCGGTTTGGTATTTTCGGAGTTGATGGATAGTTCGCCCACTTTATAGCTGCGGCCGTTGTAGGTATATTGGTAGGCGACAGCGACGACCTGGTCGGGTTGGACGTTGACGTTGAGGGAGATAAAGCCGAGTTCGGGGTGTACGCTGTATTCGGTTGGTTTCAGTTTGCGGGCGCTGACCTTTTCGAAATCGCGCGACTGGCTCATGCTGAAGTCGTTTTGGAGCACGGTCACGGCCTGGTCAATCTGGCGCATCGCGGTATTGGCGACGATACGGTTGTACATGCCGTTGGCGCTGTTGTCGGGCAGGGGCTGTCCGAACAGGTCTTTTGCCGGTGGGTTGGTCAGCGGGCTTGCGGAGGCGGGGTTTACCAGGCGGGTCGGTTCGCCCAGGTCGGCCAGGGCTACGATATCGCGTACGTTGTCTACTTCGTTGCGGTCGTTGGTAAGCCAGACCTCTATGTTTTCCAGCTTGAACACGGAGCGGATCTGGGGCATGTTGGCCAGACCCTCTTCGAAGTTATCGCGGTTGTAGAATGAGAGGAAGAAGTGTCGGTTTTCGTCGTACTGATCTGCTTTTACCTCAAATTCCTGTAGCTGACTGCCGCCCTGGATCTGGAGGTTTTGACGTTGTGATTTTTGTTGAGAACCCACGGCGGTGAGGCGCAGGTGGCCAAACTGGAGTTCGGTTTTTAGGCCGAAGAGGCTTTGGGCACCCTGGATGAGGGTTCCCCGCAGGGGAAGGCTCACGTTGCCGGCTTCTATTTTTTTGACGATTTCATCTTCGCCAAAACTTTTGTTGCCATCGCCCAATTGCCCTGCGTTGTAGTTTAGTTTGATCTGGTTGTCGAAGTCGAAGGTGGCGTTGGTATTGTAGTTGGTGGACAGGTTCAGCTTCTCCCCGATTTTGCCGGTGACATTCATCTGGATGTTCATATCGAAGTCGAAGCCACCGGTAGTGCGCTGCCGCTCTGTGAGGATGGGGTTTTCGAGGCGCTGATAGTCGCCTCCGAAGGTGAGGTCAATGTTCCCCTGGGGGCGAATATCTACAGTGGTGCCACCGAAGAGGCGGTCTATGAGCGATTTTCCGATATCGAATTTTGCCAGGGGGTCAGTAGATTCCTGGGCTTTTTTGCCGGAAGAGACACCGGAGAGCTGCTTGAAGTACTCCTGTTCATCCTGCTTTTTGCGGTAGTTCAGGTACTCTTCGAAAGTCATGAAGGTCGGGGGGCGGAAGAAGTCGCTGCCGATGCGTTCGTAGAGGATGTACCGTCCGGTCACAGGGTCGTATTCGACCGTTTTCTCTATGGAAGCAGGATCTTTCAGGTCTATAGGGTTGTTTTTCTTGTCGTGGATAAAATCCCCGTAGCGGTCTTTGATAGGAGGGACAGTATCCGTCTGGACAACCGGAGGGGTTGCTTCCGGATGGGAAGGGGATAGGGGGCCTTCAAAAGCGGCGAGCGTCAGCACGGTAGTGACGGAGGTTGCGAACAGAAAAAAAGCTTTGTTGTTCATAGAAGTATAAGCACTGCTTTATAGTGGGCGTGGGCCTTCCGGGAAGGCTCCGCCGGGTTTGTCTGTCTGCCTGGGTAATCTGCACTTCGGCCTTTGCTGGCGTGGTTAGGCGCCGTTCGGGCAGGGCAAATTTGCCAAGGTCTGTTTGTCTGACCGGGCACACGGGGTACCACAAGTGGATATGATTTGATATTGGACTGGTTGCGAAAGGTCGGCGAGGATGACGAAAAAGGCCATTTTCTGTCCATACAAAGGCTTTCCGGGAGTATAGCGCGGCTATATGACCGAGAAAAGACCTAACGTGGGCGAAAAAGAGCCTTTTTGACCCCTCAATGGTTCCCCTCGCAACAAGTCTGACAGCAGTTTTCGGGATTTGGAAGGTTAGACGGCCAACTCTTTAAGGGCAATCTTAATCAGTTGCTCCACGCCACCTGCCAAAGGCTGTTCTTTCAGGATTTTGTTCAATGCTTTTTGGACCGCAATCCGATTGAAGCCCAATGCCACTAAAGCTGATAACGCCTCTTCGCGTATCGTATTGCTTTCAGGGTTCAATGCGGGAAGAGGGCCCTCCCCGGAATCCTTGGTAAGCTTGTCCTTGAGGTCGAGGATAATCCGTTTAGCAGTCTTAGGCCCGATGCCGCGAACTTTCCGGAAGGCGTCGTCCCGTTCGCCGACAATAGCGGCCCGGATTTCATCTGGCGGCATGGAAGAGAGCAGTATCTGCGCGGTGCCCGGCCCTATACCGCTGACAGAAATCAGATGCCGGAACAAACTGCGCTCACTTTCCTCCGCAAATCCGTACAGGGTGTGGCTGTCCTCTTTGATGTACAGGTGCGTCAGTATCTTTGCGCGCTCTAATTTTTCGATTTGGCTATAGGTGTGCAGGCTGATAAATACCTGATAGCCCATCCCGCCAGCCTCAATGATGAGAAAAGCGGGGTTCTTCAACGTTATGTCTCCACAGATATAGGCAATCATAGCAAAAAGGAACATTTAAGACAGCAAAGCTATGTCAGATTTCAGGGAATTTTGCGGATTTTTGAGTGTGTCCCCTATATTTACATAAAAAATATGAACATCCTCTTAATCGGTAGTGGCGGGAGAGAACATGCTTTCGCATGGAAAATATGTCAAAGCCCCCACTGCGATAGCCTGTACATCGCGCCCGGAAACGCAGGTACAGCCCTGCACGGCACTAATGTGGCCATAGCTCAGAATGATTTCCAAGCCCTGGCGGGCTTCGTCCGGGAAAAAGATATCCAACTGGTGGTCGTAGGACCTGAAGAACCTCTGGTGCTGGGCATTGCCGACTACTTCGCCCAGGCGCCTGATCTGGAAAAGGTATGGGTGATCGGGCCGTCCCGGGAAGCTGCTCAATTAGAGGGTAGCAAGGCATTCGCCAAAGCGTTTATGGGCGAAATGAACATCCCGACCGCATCGTACCGGGAATTTACCGCCGGGAATATCGAGGAGGGCAAGGCCTACCTGGCCGGGCATTCCCTGCCCATCGTGCTGAAAGCCGACGGACTGGCCGGAGGCAAAGGCGTACTCATCTGCCATGACCGACAGGAGGCGCAGCAGGAATTCGAAGCTATGCTGGGAGGCAAGTTTGGGGCTGCCGGCAGCCGTGTCGTGGTAGAAACATTCCTGAAGGGAACGGAATTTTCTGTATTTGTCCTGACGGATGGCCATTCCTACAAGGTGTTGCCGGCTGCAAAAGACTACAAGCGCATCGGGGAAGGCGACACAGGGCTCAACACAGGAGGCATGGGAGCCGTTTCACCGGTGCCTTTCCTCGACGGTGTATTGATGGAAAAAGTGGAGCAACGCATCATCCGCCCTACGATTGAGGGAATACAGAAGAGAAAGTTGGTGTACAAAGGGTTCATTTTCCTGGGGCTTATCGAGGTCCACGGCGAGCCTTATGTCATCGAATACAATTGCCGCATGGGGGATCCTGAAACAGAGGCGGTACTGCCGCGCTTGAAAAGCGATCTGCTGCCCTTGCTCATGGCTGCCGGACGCGGCGAGCTGGATCGTATGGCCATAGAAGAAGACCCGCGCGCCGCAGCTACCGTGGTGCTGGTTTCCGGAGGATATCCCGGCACATACGAAAAAGGCAAAATTATGCGAGGGGTAGCAGAAGCCGGTGAAAGGGCTTTGGTGTTTTATGCCGGGGTTCGTCGGGATAGCTCCGGTGCCCTGCTCAGCGACGGGGGGCGCGTAGTCGCACTGACCTCCCTCGCAGACACCCTGCAGGAAGCACTCGATTCCAGCAAGGTCGCCGCGGAAGGAATCGAATTTGAAGGCCGGTACTATCGAAGGGATATTGGGTATGAGTTTATTTAGACCGGAATTCCATACCATAGACTTGTTGCGAGGGCTCAAAAAAGCCCTTTTCTTCCCACCCTGTGTCTTTTTGTGGTCATATAGCTAGGCTATACTCCCTCAAAAAGCCTTCGTGTGGAAAGAAAATGACTCTTTTTTTCCACCTCGCTGACCCCTCGCAACAAGTCGTATATTTGCACCGTTTTCAGTTGATAGTAAGCAGGTGGCCCGCGCAAAAAACCGCGGCCACAGTATATCCCATTGTAAGCTCCAAATTAACCACGTCTGATTTATGAACAGGCTCATTTTCGTTTTTATCGGATTGTTCTTTTGCGCTTCTACCCAGGCGCAAAAAGACGAGATTCTGTTTACCGTTGCGGGCAAGCCGGTACCGGTCTCGGAATTCGAATACGTATATTCCAAAACAAATGGCAAGGAAGCCAACTTCTCCCGCAATTCCCTCCAGGAATATCTGGATTTGTACGTCAAATTCAAACTTAAGGTGCAGAAGGCCAGAGATATGCGCCTGGATACGGTGACGCAGCTCCGACAGGAACTGGATGGATACCGAAAACAACTGGCCGACGCCTACCTCATCAACAAAACCGTGACGGAGCGATTGGTGCGCGAGGTGTATCAACGGTCCTTGCAGGACGTGGAAATCAGCCATATCCTGTTTTCGGTCGCGGCCGATGCTCCGGCGGCCGATACCCTGGCGGCCTATCAAAAGGCCCTGGCGGCTAAAAAAGTACTGGACGCCAAGGAGAGCACGTTCCCAGAGTTGGCCGTGCAGTTGTCCGACGATAAATCAGCCGCTCAAAACAAAGGGCGTATAGGCTTTCTGAATGTGCTGTTCCCCAATGGGTTTTACCCCCTGGAGACAGCAGCCTACACCCTGCCTCTGAACCAGGTCAGTGCACCAGTTCGCACTACGGCCGGGTACCACCTCCTATGGGTCCACACCCGCCGACCTGCCCGCGGTGAAGTGGAAATCGCCCATATCTTAGCGCGGAAAGAAGAGGGGCAAGATCCAGAGAGAGCGAAAAAATACATCCAGGCCATTAAGGAACGCCTGGCGCAGGGCGATTCTTTCGATGCCCTGGCCGGGGAGTTTTCTGAAGACCGCAAGACTTCTACCAATGCAGGGTACCTCGGCTTCCTGGGCATCAACCAGGTAGAGGAAGGGTTTGAAGATGCCGCTTTTGCCATCCCGCAAGACGGTGGATACTCCGAGCCTTTTGAAACAGCCATCGGCTGGCACATCATCAAACGCATCAGCCGGAAGGGACCTATGGAATACGAACTGGCGCGTACGCAATTTGAAGCTAAAATCAAACGCGACGCCCGCTTTGAACTGGCTAAAACGGCTATGCTGGCAGACATCAAGAAAGCCAACGGGTTCAAAGAATACCCCGAAGTGTTGAACCGGTTTGCCCAAACGGTAAACGATACGTTTTTCACGTTCCGTTGGAAGGCTCCTCAACAAGGCGCCAAAGACGTCCTGTTTAGCCTCGGCGACCAAAAAGTGACGCTGGGGCAATTCTTCGCCTATCTGGCCGATAACCCGAGGGAAAGGATGCGCCTGCGCGACGCCCCTGTATCGGAAGCGCTGCCGCAAGTATATCAGCTCTTTGTGGATGAAACTTGCATGCGCCTGGAAGAACGGCAGTTGGAGCAGAAATATCCCGAGTTCCGTCTCTTGATGCGCGAGTATGAGGAAGGAATCCTCTTGTTCGAAGCTACGCGTATCGAAGTATGGGACAAGGCAGCGCAGGACACGGTGGGGCTACAAAACTACTTCGCCACGATTCGCGATAAGTACCGCTGGAACGACCGCGCTGAGGTGACGCGCTATTATGTGGAGCCTACGCACATGGATCAGATACAGGCGATACGAGCTTTCTGTGCGGGAAACAGCAAAGAAGCCGTACTGGAAAAATTTAATGCGGAAGATAGAAAAGTCGCTCAGGCAGAAACGTTCATGATCGAACGCGACAAAAGCCCGGAATCAGCGGATGTGGTAGAGTGGAGAGAGGGAGAGGTCACGCGTACGGCGGTGGATCCCAACAAAAACAACCTGTTTTACTTCATGAAGGTAGGCAAAGTTATCCCCTCCAGCCCCAAGGCCCTCTCCGAAGCCCGGGGATACATCGTCGCCGATTACCAGGATCACCTGGAACAACAATGGGTGGAAGCCCTGCGGAAAGCGTACGAGGTCAAGATCAACCAAGGTGTTTTTGACAAATTAGTAAGGAAATAGTACCTATGCTCTGGAAGCAAACCTCGTCAGGGGTATATCTCGTCCTGTTCTTCCTTTGCTTTTACGGCTGTGGAAGGGACAACGGTCAGGGCAGTGACCGCCTCCTGGCCCGCGTGTATGGAAAGGAATTGCGCGTATCGGATATGGAAGGCATGTTCCCTGCGAACACGTCGTCTGTGGACAGTGGACTGATTATCGATGCCTATGTGCAACGATGGGTGCGCGAGGCCCTCTTGCTGAATGAGGCAGAGAAAAACCTGCCGCGGGACTTGAACGTGGATAAGCTGGTGGAGGATTACCGGGCATCTCTCATCAAAAACAATTATGAGGAGGTGCTGGTCGAACAGTTGCTGGACACTACGGTAACGGAAGCGGAGCTGCAACAGTTCTATGAGCGCAATAAAGCGCAATACCCACTGGAGAAGCCGATTATCCGCTGCTATTTT
>VFQS010001759.1_pt1 | contig 18948 bp, 20 predicted proteins | sample 3512361 | NCBI WGS metagenome assembly VFQS01 (sample SAMN10412375, study PRJNA504923) | tailings metagenome | isolation source: Relicate 1 Philex TSF3 active mining | place: Philippines
TTTGGTGATGCATATCCACCCTTATTAAGTTTAGGAATCCTTGTGACTTCCATGCTGTAAGGAGCTCCAAATGTTTTTATTCCACGTAGTCTTCCAAACTCTTCCATTACTTGCTTATTAGATTCACGCTTAAATAAATCTCTTAGTGTGTAATGGCCCATCGCATCTGTAACTGGCTGATTCATTAAAGGTGCTTTTGTAAAATCAATTGTTCTTCCTCTTGAGCCTGCAAATGCTGCTACTTCTGCACTCATCTCAGCTTCTATCTGAGAGTTCAAGGTCATTATTCTAAGCTTTGCTTCATCTACAGTAATCTTTGCTGCACGTAACTCTGCAACTATTAAAGCCGATTCTGCAGCCGCTTTATTTGCAAACTTAGCAGTTATTGGTAATAGGTCATCATATGTATTTAATAAATCTGAACTTACTGTTCCGCCTAAAGCAATAACCTTCTTTAACTCTGCAACTTCTGCCTCTGTCTGCATTCCAAGAGTAGCCATTAAAGCATGGAATTTTGCAGCTTCCTGTGCAACAATTCCAGTAGAAACTCCACCAACAGAAGTTAATCCTTCTATATTGGGAAGTCTTTCTGTCATATATATTTGTGGATTAGCGCCAATTTTTCTATTTACTGGAATAGCTCCAGGAACTACACCGAATAAGTTTCCTGCATATCCGCTCTTTCTTGGATTAATATGTGAAAATGCTCTAGTGTCAATATCTCCTGCAAGCCTATGCGAAGGATCTACTTCTCTTCCAGCAGCTCCAGGCATAATTAAATTACTAGACATTGTGCTTATAGCTGGCTTTACAGAAATTTTTCCGCTATTAGCGGCATTACTTAAAACATTAAATTCATCTACTAAGTTTCTTAATGCCTGCTCCAAAACTTTTGCAGCTTGTGCATCACTATAGAATGTATCTTGAATGCTTCTTGCTGCATAATCTGCTGCCACAATTTCTGGCGTAAGCATCTTCCAGCCTTTTGAACCGCTAAATAAAGCTTTTAGATTTGTTGCACCCTTTAATATATATCCTGCAAAGTTTGCAAGAACACCAGTTAACATAATAAGCGGACCAGCTACTGCTGTTAATCCGCCAAATGCAGTAATTAATTTCTTTACTGGCTCTGGTAAATTATTTAAAAACTTCATTAACTTAGTAACTACATTTATAAATTTAGTGCCTAGTCCTAAGAAGTCTTCTCCAAGTGTTGATAGTTCTGCTTTTAATCCCTCTATTGCTCTTCTATATTGACCTGATGCTGATTCTGTTACTGCCGCCAACTCTCGACCAGCTACTTGTTCTAAATCTGCAACAGATGCTCCCATAAGTTGTAGTACCTGCTGAGTTTGGCTGCCTTCTCTTCCTAAATTGGAAAGCAAGGCACTTATTCTTGCAAATTGGAATTTGCCAAACATTTGCTCTATTGCCTGTGCTTTTGCTAGCGGATCAAGCTGATCTAGGGCAGATTGTAAATCTAATAATAATGAAGTTGTATTGCCAGCATTTCTTTGTACCATTCCGAGTATGTCTATTCCGAAATCAGACATAACTCCAACAGTTTGTTTTGTTGGATTAATTAATGAAGCTAGACCAGACTTTAATGCGTTAGCAGATTCTGAGGCATTAATTCCACCTTCTCGCATCGCTGTAATATACAATGCAAGATCTTTTATGTCTCCACCTAATTGTTTAACAACTGGTCCTGCCTTTGGAATTGCTTCTACTAAATCATTTAAGCTTGTAGATGTTTGGTTTTCAACAGCGTTAAGAAAGTTAATTGAATTGGTTAACTCTTCTGTGTTCTGCTTAAATGCAGTTTGAATAGCTAAAGTTGCTCGCATAGCTTCTTGCCTGTCAACTTCACCAAGTACGGCTAATCTTGTAGTTTCTCTTACTGAGCCCATTAGCTCAGCTCCAGTTTTTCCAGTAGCAGCAATATCAGCTGCAAGAGATATGGTATCTTTAAAATTTACTCCAAGGCCCGTTGCCAACTCTTTTGATAAACTTGTTATATCTTGTCTAACCCTAGTAAGCTCATCAGCAGTTGCTCCGCCTATATCACCGTAAACCTTAGCCAACCTTGTTAATTCTTGATCTGCTTCTCTAAATGCTTTTGCTGCCGCCGCACCAAATGCTGATATTGGAACAGTTAATCCTACAGTTAACTGACGACCAGCCCACTGAGTATTCTTACCCCAGTTAATAAGAGCTGTAGCACCTTCATTAATTGCACGATTCATAATCTGCAATTCCATACGTGCTAAATTAGTTTTATTTTTTACTAGGTCTAATCCTCTTGGAATATGCACATTGTATTGCATTAGACCTTGAGCATTTCTGCCTATAGGCTGCATCACAGCATTTTGTAACATTACTTGCTGTTTAGCAAGATCTCTTATTAGTCCGCCGCTTGTTTTTGCATGCTGGTTAAATGCCTGATAATAATCTCTTAATTTTAATCTGCCAGAATCTAGGCCTTTTCCAAACTTTTCTACATCTGAGTGCAAAGTTACAAAGTGTGTTGCAAATTGTCCCGTGCTTCTTAAAGTCTCTCCGAAAGAATTGTTTATTACTTTTACTTGCGAAGATACTGTTTTACCAGCAGACTGAAGATCTTGTTGTAATTTTTGTAGACTGGCAGTAGCCCTATGTACTTCTGATACAAGGCTTGATAAGTCAGCTTTGGCGACTATACTCGTTACAATTTGATCGTCAGCCATTAATTACTCCTGGTATAACCTAGGCCCATTCCAATTCCGAATCCAGCTTCCGCTGCAAACGATCCTTGTAAACTCACAACATCATCTGCTGATGCGTTGATTCCAAGAGCCCTTCTTTTTACATCATCGAAGGTGGGACCTGCTTTACTTATTTCATCATCTAGGGATATACCTTTTAATGATGCCATAAATTTTCTCTGGTTGTGATCTTTTTCATGCATTGATTTCAATGTTTGAATAAGCTCTGGCATTGATAAGTTTTCTTCTAACTGCTCGTAATTCTTCCAATGTCCTAAAAGAAATACTTCTCCTTCTAAAGCGGCAAGATCTAGTTCTGACCAGCCAGAACCGCTGCCGCTATTAGGTTTGGGTCGTCCATCTTAATTCCTCCACATACTTCTAGGATTCTATTAATTGTTGGGACGTCCAACGCCTCTTCTAGTAAATCTCTATCTGCTACCAAATCTGGTAATTGTGTTTCTAGTGCAACCGCACATGCATCAATTAGAATGCCTAATGTTGCATTCTCATCTGTTGATTCTTGAGTCTTTTGAACTGCAGCCATGAATTTACGTAACTGCTTAATTGATAATGGCTTCAGTTTTACCTTTGCACCATTTTGTAATTCAATTTCTTCTACATCGTATACTGTTGTAGCCAATTTATCCTCCTTATGGATAGTCTAAATTATTATAACATAATGATGATATGGATACAAATGAAAAGCCCCCATTTCTGGGGGCTTTATTTAATAATTAAAATTAATTATTATGCTACTAGTACACGGTCAATAATTTTGCCGTATTCTGAGCCAGTTTCATTAGCATCTGGAAGCAGACGGAATGTCACTGGGAATGTAGTTGGAGTTGTACGAGCTAACGAGAACTGTGACTGTTGAACAGAAAGTACTCGACGTGCGTAATAAATACGCTCTGATGCTGTGCTATCTGCTGTTGGAGCTTGTCCAACTGCAATCAATTGACGCTCTGTTGGCGCTTCGCCAAGAGCTCCAGCTACAAGACCAAGGGTATCTACTTTGCTAGTTCCTGATCCTGTTGTTGCTAAAGAACCTGATTGCTGTCCAAAAACAGTTACAACGTTCTCCAAAGTACCTTCAGACATTTCTGTTGCGATCATAACCTCCATCGCAGACTTGAACAGTTTAGCTGTGTCAAGTAGCTGATCTACGGTTACGGAATCATATGTTGGATTATAAGTAATTTGAAGACCATTATTGGTAAAACCAACGTTACGGTATCCAAACTTTCCTGATTCCTGATCCACACCATTTAAAGTATCTGTATAGGATACTCCTGTTGCAAATGCTGGAACGCCTACTGTTCCTGCGCCTGAAGCAATTGCTGAACCTGGTTCTGCATTTGTAATGTAGTCTCCATCGTTAATATCGATATTTGATAAGAACAATGGTGATGCACCAACAAGAATATTTTTAGCATTACCTACGGATTGTGCCATGAGTTTTTATCCTCCTATTTCATGAAATTTAATATATATATATTGTGGCTGGCTAGGCCCTTTCCTCTATGTCCAATTTTACAAGATTTAGTCGCCTAAAGCAAACTAGGCAAATCTTCCCACATTATCTGTGATTCTTGAATATTTGACCTCTAATATTACATCTGCTGCCATAAATCCTTGTAATTCTTCAGATGGGGCTATTGGGGATATATCTGCAATAAATATGCTATGGAATTTGAACTTGTCGGACAGCCCGTCCCAATTGTTGATATCCCTAGCAGAATCATCCATCCTTCTAAACTCATCAGTAAGGAAGTTTCTAATTTCTACTATATCCAGTATGTCTGTTGAATACAGTGTAAACAATATCTGCTCACAACATATTAGCCAGTTATTTTCATATGACATACCTATCTTATCATAAACTATATGCTTCTTCCCGCTCAAAAATTGATTCATTTCTGGGGCTTGCTGTATTGGTAAAATTGGGGTAATAGTTTCATTTAAATTATCACTATAGTATTCATTTGGATCAAATATGTCTGTATCTACAAGCCTGGTCCATAAATACTTTCTAAGCTCAAACATTGCATCTGACTTATAGTTTGCCATATTATACCCCCATAAATGCTGTATTTAGTGCTGCCTCCGCTTGCTGTGCAACGGAATTAGGCGAGAACTTATATTGTACCCGTTTTATATTTACAGGTAGACGCATAGCCTTTGTCAAAGATGAGTTGAATAAATTTTGAAACCCAGAAGCCTTTATCGAATTGCTTACAAGGCTGCTGGTAAAGAAATGCTTATAAGAAGAAAGAAAACTATTTTTAGTAGCTGCTCCACCTGGCTTTGTAACAGTAACTGAAGCTCCTTTGGGCATAAAGACAGTATATCCGTTTACATCAAAGACCAGTCTTTCTGCTGATCTAGGTGTTATTACTACAGGCTTACCTTGTTCCATTATTGTAGCCTTATTAGCAAAGACGTGTCTATGTTTTCCTTTTTGAGTTGGTACTAACGACTGTGAAGGCAAAAATTCATAATTAATATTAAACGACATTACTCCTTCAGAAATTTTATTTAATTTAAATAGTCTAGCCTCTTTGCTTCCAGTTTTGCCCCATTCATAAACATGGTGATATGACCTTGGAGAAGTTCTTGCTTTTGCATCTATATATGATCCAAAATCTTTTTCTATTTGAGTGTAAAGAGTTTTTGAGAAAGCTCTATTAAAAGAAGCGCTTGATAATAATTTTGCCATAACATTAGACTGATAAAATATTGCTGCAGACACTTGTGCTACAGTGCTGTCTTTTATAGCACCATCTATTTTTCCGCCCTGCATTAATCTAGATAATCCGCTGGCAGCCTGCAGTAGTAGCACTTCAGAAGCCAATGTTTTGGTTCTCTGATCTTCTTACTGAAGTGTTGTATCCAAGGACTCCGCCAAATGGATCTGTAATTGGAGTGCTGCCTATGACTTCAAATACAGTTGGAGTATTATTTGGATAATTTATTTCTGTCCACAAACAACTTCCCATAGAGTCGCATATGTTAGAAAGCTTTTCTCTAAGAGTTAATCTTTCTGATGTACGAATTTGTAAGATCTGATCATTATAATATCTATTGTCAAATACTTGCTTATCGCTTGTTCTTGTTGTAGCTGAGTTGCTTATTACGCCCTTGGCATGACAATTTAAAGTTTTATAGTATCCCCACGTTTTTTTTATGACACCAGTATCTGGATCTTGCTCATCGAACTGTTTATAAACATCTACGGTCATTGATAAGACTGCTTCCGTGGGTGAAAACATTAAACAATCACCATCTGGTTTACAACATAATCTGATAATAACTTATCTGCATAGGCACAACCAGTTCCTGAAAAGACCTCTGCGCCATACTCAAAGTCCCAGTCGAATGTAGAAACCTTTTTAATGTATCTGTCTGCCCAAGCCTTATCCTTAGAAAAATAGTGTCCCATTATTTGAATTGCTGCTTGTTCTACCTCATCTGGAATTGACTCCCAACCAAATCTTCCTTTTATAACATATCTATAGTTTTTCTTGAATGCTTGTCCTGAAGCTATATCATTAACTGTAGGAGGAACAAGTCCGTTTGCTATATATACCGTATTATCTAAAAGGTCTGTTCTGTCTAATCTTATTCCAAATCCACCTTCTGTTACTCGTGGTGTGTATCCCCATTCATTAACATCATTAATGTTGTCTACCAATAAAATATCATTAGATGTTAGTCTATGAATAGAATTTATTTTTTGAGGAAGGGGTAGTATGTCTGAATCTGTTCCATAGACAACAATTTCGTCGTCATACAAATAGAATTTTTGCCCAGTAAAATTCTCAATCATTTTTCTGGCATATTTTTCAGCCATTTGAATCTCATGGTAGCTTTTAAATACTGGATCACTTGGATCAGACCCCAAGTTTAAATCATCAATTGCTTCCGATATGCTTACATATGGAGTAACAATATCGCAATATGTTGTAAGGCTTTCTGAAACTCCACCCACATTTATTGACCATACTATTTTAAGTTTTTTATTTCGTGAGGCAACATGTATAGGTAAGTTTATTTTATATGTTCCTGGGTTAACCTCATCCTCTTCTGCATTAACAATTGATATTGGAGATAAACGATTGACTGGAGGAACAATAGTTTGATCTTCAGTTATGTCATAAACAGCCGCTACTACCTGAGACCCAGATTGAACAATTTCACCTTTCCAAAATATCTTTGTTTTTATCGGGTCATTGCTATTTTTATATATCTCTGCCATTTAGCAGGTTTAGTTATAGTACTCTTGTACCTCTCTTGGCGTAGCCAACCTAAACCCTTCCTCCTTGTCAAAAATTTTTTGAGCTGTTTCTGGGTTCATGGCCACAAAAGGATGTTCCTTTGTAAACGTGTGTCCAGCAGCATCGTATCTTACATTTGCTCTAGTCATTCTAACCAATACCATGTCCTTATCTAACTCTTGATTAGGATCAAACTTTGGAAGAACTTCTGGGGCATCTTCTTTCGAATCTTCTATATTTTTAATTGTATTTTGATAGACAGACCATGTTACGCCTTCTTCTGCCATTGCGGCAATAATATCTGCTTTATTTTTTAGTCCATCTGTATCTACGGCAAAGTCTTCGGCAATTTGCTTTAAATCCTTTACCTTTAAAGTGTCAAATGACATATTTACTCCTTTGATATATAAATAATTATAGCATTAGTAAGTTAAAAGTAAAAGCCCCCAAAATTAATTGGGGGCTTTTTTGCAGTTTAATTCCTATAAATTAGGAAGCAACTTTAACGTTCTTAACGACTACCCATGCATCTGCCTGCTCAATTTGGGTTCCTACACGAGTATACATTGTATATTCGATAGAATCCTTCTTTGGCCAGAAGAAACGATAAACAGTTACATCACGCTTAATACCAATAACTACGTTATTTGGGAATGTTAAGTGGATGTCGCCATGATCTCCAGATGGAGTATCATATGTTCCTGTCTGGGTTTCCTTCAATAAAGGAACCTCAACGATTGGAATTCCAAACGCAAACGGTGCAACGAATCCAGCTGGGCCACCAAGGCCTCCCTGGTCGCCACGGATAATGCTTGACGCAATATCTTGTGGGTTTACGTTTTGGATGTTCTGAGATGTCGAGTATAGATAATCTTGAATTAGGTTTGAACCTGACAAGAATCTAAGATCTGGACGGCGCTGCTTGTACTTACGAGGAAGTGCTTTGAGCGCATTGTTGAATACTTCACGGGATACGTTAGCACCCTCAGCATCAACAACATGACCGTTGGCCTTTGAAATCTTCACAATACCATCAAATGCCTTATAGAGAGCATCACCAGTTTGTGAGGTATCACCATTAAGGACTACATCCTCAATGTCGTTACCTGCCTGTGTTGCCATCAAACGTGCAATATGGTCTTCGAGATCGGCACCTTCGATATTGTCTTCAAGAGATTCTGTCGAAAGCTCCCAATCAAGGCGAAGCTTCTTAGTTGTAAGAGAGATCTTTGAGAAAGTAACAGCGGCATTGCTACCAGTGTTATCTGCTTCCGCAGCGAGCTTCATCAACTTCTCACCTACGCCAATGCGATCAATCTCAGTAGTGTCAGCCCGCATGCGGACTGTACGAGCTACCTTACCGATTACTGTTGCATCGAACATGTAATCGAGGAATCGAGCAGACTGCTCTGGGTTCAATAAGCCACCCTTGCCTTCTGATCCTACGTGGATGCCTGTATCGGCACCAGCAGAACCTGTCATGGCTGTGGTCAATGTTGTATCAGAAGCAACTGCTTTAGCTAATAGTTCATTACTCATTAGTTATATTTCACCTACCTTATTTAATCAATTCACTAACGGAACCGAGGAAAGTGCCGTTCCATTTTGATTTTTTCATTGTTGTAATCTCCTGAGACCCGCCAAGGTCTGAGGACTTCTTAATTGCAGTCTCTGATTCGACTGCGTCCACTCTCTTCTCAACACCATCAATAGTATTGCGAATCGCTTCCACTGCGGATGAGAGTGCTGTGTGCTTTTCTGCTAATTCTGAAATTCTAGCATCTACGCCCTTAGTAAATGTTTCAACTGTTTCTTTAATAGCTGAAACTTGGGCTGCGTTTGCTTCAGAGGCTTTTTCCAAAGTCTCTGAGAAGAAACCTTTAAGGTCGCCCAGCATCTTTGCAAAGTCGGGCTCGTTAACCTCTTCTTCTGATACATCGGCTGCTTTTTCCAGAACCTCGGCAGAAGTGTTTTCTTCTGTAGCCTTCTCTACCTCTTCAGACTTATTCAAATCAGCTTCAGGAGCTTGCGCTGCTGGTGCTTCAGGAGCTTGCGCTACTGGTGCTGCTGGTGCTTTTGGTGCTTGTGCCTTTGCATTTTGTTCTGCAAGTACATCTTTAGCATCACGAGCTTTCTCCAAAGTCTCTTCGGTATTTGTTGTGGCGTCTACGTTATTTTCCACTTCATTACCTCCTTCTGCTATTGCCTGTTTTGCTAAATGTGTATCAGGCAACGTTTGCAATCTTGATTTATAAGAATCAAGAATCTTATCTATTTCTTTTGACTTGTTAGTGTCGTTTGATTCCACCCAACCAATAAGCTCTGTTTTCTTACCAGTAACTGGTGAAATATACTCAGACTCTGTTGACATAAATACAGAATCACTTTCTGCACAATAAAAAATGTTCTCCATTTTCACATCTGCAGCAATACCCTTGAATATCATTTGACCATTGACTTTTTCAATAGACAATATGTTGCAGAGTTCATTTGCTGGAGAGTCAACTATTGACAATTCAACAAGTGAGTAATCCTTAATAAAACGGACGCTTTGTCCTGTAGACTTATTTACTTCTGTATCTGAGTCTATAATTTTCCCGCCAATTGAAAATCCTGCTAATGTACCATCAAGAACTTTTTCCCAAGTATCTTGTGCGCCTTTTGAAATATATGCGTCAACATATACTCCGTTATAAAATTCTTTTGTCTTTGGATCATAGTATGTTTCTGGTCTAAAGGAAACAACTTTTCCTACCGCCGTTGGCTGATGCATTTCTCTAAGGTTCCCACGGAAGCTTTCGAAAGCCTTCATGCTTGCTTCTTGGGTAACGACATCGCCAGTCTGATCTAGGTTGTCTAGTGTTGCGAAACCTGAGACTGTTCTTTTTTCTCTGTTGACCTTCGTAAACGGAACTGATAAATTGATAACATTTCCGCTAGAAGACCAATGGGATTTTTCAATGGTCATATGAGTATATTATAGGCTTTTATATATCTAAAGGCAAATAACCAGTTGAGTAGGACTACTCAACTTGTCTGCCGTCGCCTTTTGCATTTCGTCCTTCCCCTGAATTATCTGGAGAATTAGCAGACCTTTCCTGATCTCTGGTTCTACTTTGCATTGCTTGAGCTTTAATTTCTGCAGCTTTTGCTGCCAAATCCACCACTTCGTCTCCTCCGTCTAGAGGGACCATACCCTTTCTAATTCTAATTTCATTAGGGGTAATTACCTGCATTCTCAAATATCTTTCATCAATTTTAGACTGAGTATCTTCATCAGTTAATGCTAATTCATTAAATTTAATTTCTAAAGCATCAGTCATTTCTGAGATTATTTTATTTAATTTCTTTTCTAAATTTTCTTGTGCTGGACGACATACCTGCTCTTTAAATGTTTTATCAGCATCTCTTGCTGCCGCCAAATTAATTCCCGCAGGAGTTCCTATTTTATTTATAGGCACCCTGTGGGCCATTAATATCTCATCTCTATTTGATGATCTATATACATTAAATGAGGACTCTTGTGTTCCAGCCTCAATTGGCTCCATCTTAAATTCAGTTTTAGAATCTGGTGAATCTGGTGGCAATGGTATATATAAAGACCTATGATTTTTGCCACGAAGACCTACCTGGAAAAACTCTAATAATTTACGCTCAGACTCAGTAGAAAGTTTAGCCCCTTTAACTGTGATAATATATCTTGGGACTGCCTTATTTTCAAAATAGTCTAAATTGTATTTACCAGCAAACTCATTTCCAGCCATAGCATTTTGTGCCGCAACAATATCTGGAAGTCCATAGTAATTATTCTTAGGAGTATATTTCTTCAAATGAATAATTTCATTAGGTCTGTCTGCTGAACCTGCAATCGGATTCTCAGTCTTTGTGTCACCAAAGTTTCTGAAGAAAACTGCCTTTCCATAAAGTAACTGTACAAAACCGTCTCTTAATCTTCTAACTCTCATTGTCTTAGAAGGTATATGGCCAATATAACCAATTCTTCCTGCAGTGGTTCTGCCAATCTCAAGGTATCCATTTCCAGTAGCTTCTAAGTCTGTGTATACTTTTACTAAAGTTTCTTTGAAGGTTTCTTCTTCATTGCAATCCTCAAGCCATTGATGTAAATCTTGTCTTATCCTATTTAGTTTTCTACGAGCTCTTTGTAATTGTTTTTCATCTTCAATGTCATCTAGAACATCAGTTGTTTTTTTAGTTTCAATAAAATCAAAACCTAGTCCAACTATGTTTGCAACCTTTGCATTAATGGCTGCATAGTTGTATGGAGATATTTCGTATATAGATGAAAGATAATCTAAATTATATTCAGGCTGAACGAGATCAAATAGTGCATATCCGCTTACTGCCTGCTGAATAAGTATTTGTTGAGTTTGTGTTTTATCTTTACCAACGAAGCCTTTTTGTAATTCTCTACTAACTTTTCTTCTAAGTGCTGGGCTTAACCCGTTGACTTTTAAAACTTCTTCTCCACCAATTTCAAAAGGGTCATAACTCTTTTGTGTGTTTGCAGAGTTAAATCTCATCCAGTCTGCAACGTTAGATATCTCTATGTTGTCACTAACTGAATCCTCTTCATACTCAATCATTTATTTGCCACCCTTTAATTTTTTCATTTCATCTTTATACACGCCAATATCTAGCGGATCTGGAGTTAATCCCCACTTCAATCTTTGTTTTTGATATTCAAATTCTTCATCATCAATCTTTCGGCTTCCTTCAAGGAACTTAGGCTTGCCCTCTTCTATTCCGTAGTGTCTTACGGCCTTGGCCAATAAATCTATCCTGCTTCTATCGCCAATCTTTGAGGTTACAGACAAGAAGTTTCCGTCATCATCGCCAATCCATCTTCCATCTGGCATTTCCCAGACGTATACTCCCAGAGTTGTTTCTCCAGTTTTTACTTTACCGCCCATTTTTTTGATATCCATATGCTTTTATTTTACCACTTTAATGACTACAAGTCCAGCTTTTTGTCAATGAATCTGACAAAACTAGGACTTAGAGATAGTAATCCAGTCAGGAGAATATGTTGAAACCTCTAATTCTGAAATGGTTAAGTCAGAATCCTCTACTTGAACTGAGTTATTTCCCAAATATAATTGATAATTATCTTGTGCGTCAGCATCGTTATTATTATAAATAGTTATATTTTTATATATATTATTAGGTAGGGTTTCTGAGGACACGCCGCCAGAATGTTTCACGTTAAACCAAATGTCGCCTGAAGCTGGTCCAGATAATTTAATGAAAACATGATTAGGCTCATCTATATTAAGGTGGCTAGAAATGTTTGTAGAGGCTGAGACGTCTTCTCCGTTTATGTATAGTGAAGATATCCCAATCTTTGAGATCGCCCCTCCAGAGGCCCAGGAAAGGCTGTATTCGGTGCCTTCTGTGACATTGTAAAGCATATAGCCAGCTCCAAGCTGTACTGGCGTGAAAAGAAATTCTAAATCTAAAATATCTTCAAGTATGTTTACTCTAAACCCAGAAGACTTACAAATTATCCCATCATTTTTTGCTCTTGATAAAACAGAATATTCTTTATTTGATATATCAATATCCCCATCTGGGGCAGCCTCAATATATCCCAATCCGTTATGAGAATATAATTTCTTTTCTGGATAAAAGAATATATTTAAATAATATAATTCTGGAACATAAACTTCTGCATTAGTAGAAGAGAATTCAACTTTTATATAAATTATTTTTTTATTATTGAGATTTGGTAGAGATGATCCATTTTCACATTGAGTCCAATTTGATTCATCTGTAGAGACAAATACATCTACTCCTTCTCCCGCCATCCATTCTATCTTAGAGGATACATAATTTTTGCGTATTGATAATCCAATTACCTCCGTAAAAGACCCAGAAGTTTTATTTGGCGCAAGGTAGATACTGTTATTTACTTCATCATATAGTAGGTCTTCGCCCAACATGTATTCCCAACTTTTTGAAGATGGGTAAACGAACTTATCTGTTTCTGATTGATGCTTTTCTGTTGCTCTAAATATGTATCCACCATTTAATGAGGCTATTTGAGTATCAGAAGCTGCAGTAGCTTTTAAGTAATGTGACTTTATTTGCAAATCATTTAAAGAGTATCTATATATTGCTGGAGCATCTATTATAAAGCTTTCTCCAGATGCACATGGACCAGATGATAATAACAGTTCAGTATTTGAAAATTTGAAATTACTTAATTTTTTAGATCTAACTAAAACACCATCGACATATAAAGAGATATAGTTCTTTTTATAAATTCCCACAACATGTATAGTTTTATTAGGATTGGGAAGTGTGTATTCAATAGATTCTGTAGATAATGAAAATATTATATTGCCATTATCTAGAAATAAGCCTGTTCCTGTTTGCCCGCCTAATATTGGTGTTAATGAATTAATATTTTTTGGATATACCCAAACCTCTAAAGAAAAATCATTATCAGATGTATATAATGTTCCAAACGATTCGGTTGCACTGTTTCCATAATAATCTTTAGATATTGGAAACTCAATATAAGAAGAGTCTGTAATTGTTGTACCAGAAACACCTTGTGCGACTAATGGGAATATATTTTCAGAAACAAAATTTGTATAAGACGCATTATTATTACATCCAGAATAGTCATAAGCTATTGACCCACTAGACTCGTCAAGCTTCCAAAACCCAAGTGGGGAATCTTTGATTACTGAGGTGTAATATGACATAATTTTATTGTATCAGGCTATTTGTTTTTGCTATATATATTTTTTATAGAACTTAAAAACTTGCTAAATAAGCCTTCGATTTTCCTCTCAGTTTGACCATGCTCTTGATCATAATGACTGCTTTTAAAGTATGGATTAAATATTTGATCTGTAAAAGGCCTTCTGGGCATTCTTTTGTATGGAGTCATATCTATATTATACCAACCTTATGATTTTAAAACTATATCCACTTCTAATTCTGCTAAAAACCTTTCAGGGTTAAACCTCCAATTGTCTTTGGCAAAAGATGAAGCTATCTTTAAGCATGTTTGTTCGTATAACTCCTTATCTAAATGAGTCTTAATTAATTTTAATGCATCAGATATATCATAGTAATTTTGCCTTAAAAATGTTGGGTCTCCCGCCTGGTTTCTTTTAAATACTTTCTGATTCACAACACCATTAGGTTCATATAATGTTACAGTTAAATACTGCTTAGCAAAACCCCAATCATTATACATGTTGTATGCCTCAGCTGCTTCTATAGCAGTGTTATAAAAAATTATTGTTCTGACTGGATCTTCTCCATCTCTAGATATTGTTAACATGTATGCATTAGCTTTTTTATTTTTAACACTTTCTAAATATTCATTAACAATATCTAAATGTTGCGGTTTTAATTCTCCACTCATTTTAAGTCCAATTCATCCTAAATTTTTCTCTGAAATCCAAGTACGGTATTGTGTTTGGATCAACCCACCAGTCTTCATGCCAATCTCTTACTACCAGCTTATATCCTAAAGACGAGAGTATCTCTCTTTGAGCCTCTCGCATTCCTTTATTATTATACTCAATTTGTGCGTCATGTTCAAATGTTATTACTGAGTACCTATATTTGTTTAATGGAACAGATATTAATCCATGTAGCGTAAGGTATGGGTTTCCAACTACATTACCTTCTGGAGTGTATCCAGCGTCGATATCTACTTGTAAATAATCTATTTGTTCTGGAAAATTATTTTCTTTAAAATATGAAATATAATTAAAATGAGTTGCATCTCCTAATACGCATGGGTTTTTCCTATTTGATATAAATTCTGTATGTCTTTCTGGATCTATCTCAAATGATACTCCATTCCACCCATAATCACTTTCTAAATAAAAAGTGTTACTGCCTTGCTGTGAATGAAAAGCACCTAACTCAACATAGTATCCGCCTGTTTTATATTTTAGTAAATCTAGAACAAATTGTTCCTGGGCGCTATTTCCCCTATAATTCATTTATATCCCCAAACACTTCTTTATTTAAAGAAATGCTTTTTTCTCTAGATTCTTTTACAAAAATTGTAGAAGAATATCTTACAGAATTGCTTTTGACTGGAAGTGTTCCGTGCAACTTGTCTCCACCATGAATTATTAAAGATCCAGCTTTCGGCTTATATGTAAAGTTTAAATCTTTATAGTCTAGTTCTCCGCCATCATAATCGTCGTTATAATAAATTATAATACCATATCTTATAAGATATTCTGGATTATTAAGCCATTCGTCAGTATGATATCCTAAAAAATCATTATTTTTAAATCTATTTAAATTAATACCAGTTACCTCTAAAGAATCTATAAAAAGATTTTTAATTCTTGTATATATATTATCAAATTCTTTTAGCTCTAACAATGATGAATTTGAAAGAACCTTCCCGTGCCACCAATTATAATCATTATTTTTTTGTTTAAACCATTCGTCCTCTGCAATTGAATTTGCAAAGGACGTTATGGAATTACGTTCTTTTATAGAAACAAAATCTTCTATTTCAATTATTCCTTCAAAGATTTTGTTTACTTTCATAGAGCCTACATCATGCCTTGCATTTGCTCATGATAAGCTTTTATATATTCCTCTGTTGGTCCACCTGGGCCACCAACAACATATCCGTCAACAAATATAAACCCAGGAGTAATATACTTTTCTCCCTCTTTCATAATATGAACTTGGTGTTTATATGGATCAGTAGATGGGAATATTAATGCGCTGCCAGCTTTTGGCTTTGCAGTAAATGTAACCATCTCTTTTGTCTTGGGATCTAAAGCATCATCTGGTGGTCTTAAATGACTATTTACCTGCAATCTTAAATCTTCTGGTCTAATTACAAACGAGATCTCTCCACCTTCATAATTATCGTTCCAGTAAATAATAATTGACCACTCTAAGCTATTATCTCCAGCTTGTCTATCAAAGTGTGCTCCCATGGCGCAGCCTGGAATGTACTTTGAAATACCGACGAATGGCGAAATGTTTGGCTCTCCCTTAAGTCCTCTATCAACAATGAATGATCTAGCTATACTTTCAATAGCATCACGAATTGTTTTAATTATTAAGTCAACATCTTTTCTAACTTCTGGGTCTAAGCTTTCAACTTCTGCCAAGTTGAAATCTTTCTTTTTACCGAAAATGTTACCGTCTCTGCTACTTGAGTTCCAATTATTCCATTTAGGAATAACCTTTGTGACTCTTTCATCGGCGTCTAGTTTATTGATTAAATCAAGGATGGCTTGAGGATTCTCAATTACGTCCGAGTACATGTAAACATTTTCATGTAGCTTTTCTTCTAGTTTCATTATATTCTCTCCTCTATTTTATATTTATTGCCGTCTGGATCTAATTTATAACCTTCTTTTAAGGTTTCTTGCCAGTCAGACTTTACTACTTCTTGCTGTTCTCTAATTTGTTTCATCTGTTCCGCCCATTCATCTATTTTGTCTTGTCCATAAGCTGACTCATCTCTATCATCCCAGAATGACCCTAAAGTATACCTAATTCCAGATTCTATTAATGTTACTTCGTGAGTGTTTGCAAAACCTCCAGCAAACGAAGCAAGGGTTCCTGTTTTTGGAACTATAGTCTGATTCTGTTTATTAAACTTTAAAAGTCCGCCAGTAAAATCATCGTTTAGATATAAGAACGAAGCGTACCTACTTCTTTCAAATGGCCCTGTATTTCCATCTAAATCTGTGTTGTCTGAATGTTCTCTAGCGTATGATCCTGGCTCCCATTTCTGTGCGTGAAAACCGATTTTGAAGATTTCTTCTGGTTTCTTACCGTGCACTTCTGCTACAGAATCTATAATTCTTTTTTGTAATTCTGAAAAGAATGTTGGACTTAATCCAAACTCAGCTAATTCTTCATCATTATCTTGCGGTAGAATTGATGAATATGATTCATAGAATGTAATTGGTGTCCAAGATAATTTCTCATTTTTAACTTGTGCCTCTAATACATTAATGACAGCCTTAGACTCTTCTTCAGTTAAAAAATTTTCATAAACTAATATGTCATCAGTTAATCTTGTATATGAACTCATTTTTTACTCCTCATAAACACTTTCATAAAGTTTCTTACCACGCATTTCTGGATCCAAAAGCGTTCTATAATATTCTTTATTATAATCTGGTTTATTGTCTCCAGTATGCTCTAATATAGTCCAAAAGAATGGCACCGTGTATCTAATATTTCCTTTTATTTCAGTTACCCCGTGAATATAATTCATGTCTCCTGGGAAGAAATATGCAGCTCCTCTTTTAGGTTTAATAGTGACACCTTGAAGTGGCCAATAAATTTCTCCGCCCTCGTAATCATCATTTAAATAAAACAAACTGGCTATGTCATAGTACGGGAAATCATTTGCTAATCCTGCGTCTGGACCATCATGTAATTCTTTATCTGCATGAGGTTTTTGAAATTGACCTGGAAGCCATCTAACAATTGTTTGTCCAGTTGGCTGAACCTTTACACTAAAAAACTCTTCTATAATTGGCTGCAGTTTCTTAAATAGTCCGTCGATTACTGGACCAATCTTTGGATCATTTTTATCTAAAGAAGGTCTGGTTGCAACACGATCTTGCCAATAGTTAGCATCATATATTGTAGTTCCATTTTCATTTACATGGCTTTCTGTGACATCCCATATTGTTATATTTTTAGCCGCTTTTTCTAAAAAATCTATTTCTTCTTCAGTCATAAAATTTTCTAGCTCAACAATCATTTCTTTGCCAGTACCAAAAAACCCAGAAGGAGTTATAGAACTTGTTATCTTTTCTAAATGATTTACATTCATGGTGTTCATATTTATATTATATCATTTCCTTGGACTTTGATGAGATGTTGGTCTAGAAATAGAAACATCTGGGGGAGGGGTAGATTTATCATTAATTTTTAACCTTATAGACTTTGCCTCATGATCTCCTAGCTTGGTCCCATCATACTCTACCGCATCTCTATAAAAATTTGTAAATCCGTCTTTGCTTTTTTCTGCCCAAACTTCTGATCTTTCGGCTCTTACTCTATAAAACTCTTCTGTAAAAACCATATCTTCTATTGTCAACTCTGTATCATTTAACTTTTTAATAGATATTGGTATAAAGGTTGCCACTGGAGTTCCAGCTGGAATTGTTATTTTAGTGTTAGGTCTTGTTATTTTCCAAGCTATCGGTATAGCCTCTGTATAAAAAGACGTAGACATTAGAGTTGTAAATGGAGTAGCTCCATCTATAAAATAATTTGGAGGAACAATTTGTAACATTGTTGTATTTTCATCAGTTTCAAAGAAAATGCCAGAATAAAAACTAATAGTTCCGTTTGCTCTTGATGTGCTACAAACATTTCCAGGATCTTTTAATATTTGTACGTGAGAGTCTTCGGCTTCAGAAATTCCATCCCAAATAAACTCTATGTCATCCATAAAAGATATAGACCATCCAATTGTGTTAGCTAAAGTGACGGGAAAACATTTATATGCATGCGCTGCTGCAGTATTGTCCATCCACTCTCTTTTTACTTTAGTTTGTTCTATTATAACCCTAGTAGAAGGATTTTTATAAGCCTTTACTTGCATTACTCATTATCCCATTTTGAATCATACATTTCTGGAGTATGAAACTTTTTACTATAGTCAAGCATTGTTACTATAGAGTACTTTAATCCCGAACTGACTGGCTTAGCTTGATGAGGATACATATAATTTGAAGGAAAAATATAAAGATCTCCTGCCTTTGGCTTTATGTTTAAGTTTTGCAATCTAAAATATAATTCGCCGCCGTCGTAATCATCATTTATGTATGCAACTAAAGACACTGTGCAATTATATGAGTACCCATGATCATGGTGCTCCATAAAGTGTTGCTTAGGTCCATATTTAATAAAGTTAAAAGCTTCCCAAT
>VFQS010001760.1_pt1 | contig 18911 bp, 16 predicted proteins | sample 3512361 | NCBI WGS metagenome assembly VFQS01 (sample SAMN10412375, study PRJNA504923) | tailings metagenome | isolation source: Relicate 1 Philex TSF3 active mining | place: Philippines
GCGGGTCACCCGGACTCCTCTCCGTCCTCGCCACCCTCATCCTCACCCTCGGCCTGTCCTTGGTGATCTGGGTCTACAAACGCACGCCTGGCGTCCTTTCCTAGACCCAGAACGCCATATTCAGGCGCCGTTGGGGTAGGCGGGGAACTTGGCGCACAACGCGGCCACATCGGCCTTCACGCGCGCCAACTCGTTCGGATTTGTGCGGCCGCGCAACGCCTCGGCGATGAGTCGCGCGATCTGCACCATCTCGGCTTCCTTCATTCCCTGCGTGGTGACCGACGGCGTACCGATGCGCACACCACTCGTCACGAACGGGCTGCGCGGATCGTTGGGCACCGTGTTCTTGTTGAGCGTGATGCCGGCCTCGTCGAGCACCAACTGCGCTTCCTTACCGGTGAGTTCGGCGTCGAACGGACGAAGATCGACCACCATCAGGTGACAATCGGTTCCACCCGACACGAGTCGGAATCCTTCGGCGGCCAACGCGTTGGCGAGCGCCGACGCATTCACCACGATCTGCTTCGCGTACTCACGGAACATCGGGCTCTGCGCCTCGCGGAACGCAATGGCCTTACCGGCAATCGCGTGTTCGAGCGGACCACCCTGCCAACCGGGAAACACCGACTTGTCGATCGCCGCCGCGTGCTCGGCCTTGGAAAGAATGCACCCGCCGCGCGGCCCACGCAGCGTCTTGTGCGTGGTGAACGTGACCACGTCGGCGTACGGCACCGGATTGGGATACACACCACCGGCGATCAGACCGGCGAGGTGCGCCGCGTCGTAGAGGAAATACGCGCCAACTTCGTCGGCGATCACCTTGAAGGGCTCCGGATCGATGCGACGCGGATAGCTCGTGGTTCCGGTGACGATGAGACGCGGCTTGTGCTCGTGCGCGAGATCACGCACCTGATCCATGTCGATGCGCTCGTCGCCCGGCTTCACCTTGTACGGGATGAAGTTGTAGAGCTTGCCACTCGCGTTGACCGGCGAACCGTGCGTGAGGTGTCCGCCGTGATCGAGGCTGAGGCCGAGCACCGTGTCGCCCTGATCGATGAGGGCCTGATATGCGCACATGTTGGCATTGGCACCCGAGTGCGGCTGCACGTTGGCGTGATCGGCACCGAACAATGCCTTGATGCGTTCGATGGCCAACGCCTCGATCGAGTCGACCACCTTGTTGCCGCCGTAGTACCGCTTGCCCGGGTAACCCTCGGATTACTTGTTGGTGAGAACGCTGCCGGTGGCGCGCATCACGGCCGGCGACGTGAAGTTCTCACTCGCGATGAGCTGCAGGCCGGTGGTCTGGCGCGTGAACTCCTCGGCGATGAGGCGCTCGACGTCGAGATCGGGATCGGTGTCGGAGGGGAAAGGCATGGTGACTCCAGGCTACGAGTGGCGTCGGTGCGAGGTCGGGTTCAGAACTCGTTCTCGAGGTCGGCGAGCTGTGACACCCGTCGGGCGTGCCGGCCACCCTCGAAGTCGGTACCGAGGAACGTGGTGACGATCTCTTCGGCGAGGCCGACACCCACCACGCGCGCTCCCATCGACAACACGTTGGCGTCATTGTGGGCGCGGGCCATGCGAGCCGTGTAGAGGCAGTTGCAGAGTGCGGCACGAACACCACGCACTTTGTTGGCGGCCAACTGCTCGCCCTGACCGCTGCCACCGAGAACGATGCCGACATCGGCCTTGCCGTCGCGAACCGTGCGTCCGACCCCGGCGCAGATGGGCGGATAATCGCAACTCTCGGTGGAATGCGTGCCCTGGTCGTCGACCGTATGACCGAGCCCGGTCAGAAACGCCACGAGATGCTGTTTGAGTTCGTAGCCCGCGTGGTCGGAGCCGATGGCGATGCGCTTGGAACCGGACATGGCTCGATCCTAGGTCGCTGACCGTTCGTTCCCGGAAGAGACCGGGGCGTACATTTCGTTCATGCCCCTCGATCCCCGCACGCCCGTCATCATCGGTGTCGGACAGCACCAACAGCGCGTCGACGATCCGCTGCAGTCGCCGACCCCGGCGGCCTTCATCGCCACTGCGGTTCGGGCCGCGGCCACCGATGCCGGACTCGCATCCCTCGACGCCGTCGATTCACTTCGCGTCGTGCAGTTCCTGTCGTGGCGCTACCGCGACCCGGCGCGATTCATCGCGTCGGAGTTGGGCATCGCCCCACGCGAAACGGGGATGACCACCAACGGTGGCAACAGCCCACAGTCGTTGGTGAACACGACGGCACTCGACATCCAGGCGGGTCGCGCCGATGTCGTGGTGTTGTGTGGCGGCGAGACGATGCGCGTGCGCAAACGAGTGAGGGCGATGGGGATCGAGCTGCCATGGCCGGTCGTCGACGAGAGCGTGACACCGCAACGCATGATCGGTGAAGAGCTCGTGATGAACCACGAGATCGAGACCTCGCGCAAGATCTGGGCGCCGATCCAGATCTATCCGATGTTCGAGACGGCGATTCGCGCGGCAGCCGGTCGCACACCCGCCGAGCACATGGTGCACATCTCGGAACTGTGGTCCCGCTTCTCGCACGTCGCCGCCGGCAACCCGCACGCGTGGTTGCGCAGCCCGCTGTCGCCCGAGGAGATCCGCACCGTCGGCCCACGCAACCGCATGATCGGTCTCCCGTATCCGAAACTCATGAACTCGAACAACGATGTCGACCAATCGGCCGCGGTCATCATGTGTTCGGTCGAAGCCGCCACACGATTGGGCATCTCGCGCGACCGCTGGGTGTTTCCCCTCGCCGGCACCGATTGCCACGAACACAACTTCGTGTCGGAACGTTGGGAGTTCACCGAAACTCCGGCTATCGAACTCGGCGGCAAGATGGTGCTCGACCTCGCCGAGACGTCGATCGCCGATATCGAGATCATCGACCTGTATTCGTGCTTCCCGTCGGCCGTGCAGTTGGGTGCGCGAGCGCTCGGTCTGTCGATCACGCAACAGCTGACGCGTACCGGCGGACTACCCTTCGCCGGCGGACCGTGGAACAACTACGTCATGCACGCGATCGCGACGGTGGTGGGTGAATTGCGCGAGCGGCCCACCGAAAAGGGGCTCGTGTGGGCCAACGGCGGCTACACGACCAAGCATGCGTTCGGCGTGTATTCGGCCGAACCGTCATCGCACGGATTCCGCCACGCGTATCCGCAGGATCGGATCGATGCGATGCCGCGCCGCACGCCGGTTCCGATCGGTGCGTCGGCCGGACCGGCCACGATCGAGGCCTACACGGTGATGCACGACCGAGACGGGAATCCGGAGCGCGCGATCGCGGCCTGTCGCCTGCCCGACGGCGGGCGCGCCTGGGGCGACTCGGAAGACGCAGGAGTGTGTGCGGCGATGTGCGAGGGCGAATGGGTCGGACGCGCCGTGCGTCTCGACGACGCCGGCGCACTGCTCGTCTGATCTCTCCTCGTCACGGCTCTCTTCGTCACACTCGTGACCTCATCTAGAGTCGTCGCATGACTTCTCCGTCGATCATTCTCGATTGCGATCCCGGCCACGACGACGCGCTGGCCATCGTGGTCGCCGCGCGTTATGCCGATCTGGTGGGCATCACCACGGTGTCGGGCAACGCGCCGATCGAGTCGACCACCTACAACGCGCTCGTCATGAAAGATCTGCTCGGGTTGTCGGTGCCGGTGCACAAAGGCGCGGTACGCCCGCTCGTCGCGCCGCCGCAGTACGCCACCTACGTTCACGGCGAGAGCGGTCTCGACGGCGCCGATCTGCCAGCCCCCACGTCGACGATCGACAGCGAAGACGCCGTCGGCTACATCATCGACACGTGCCGCGCACAGGAGGGCTTGTGGCTCGTCCCCACCGGACCGCTCACCAACATCGCCATGGCATTACGACTCGCACCCGATCTCGGCCGACGCATCGCCGGGATCTCGCTGATGGGAGGCGGGACGTTCGGCAACCGCACCACGGCTGCCGAGTTCAACATCTGGGTCGACCCCGAAGCGGCCGACGTGGTCTTCAACTACGGCGGACCGCTGATCATGGCCGGGCTGAACCTCACCCATCAGTTCCGCGCCACACAGCCCCGCATCGATCGCGTGAAGGCGATGCCCGGTCAGTTGGCCTCGGTACTCGGCGACCTCATGCAGTTCTTCACCAACACCTACATGACACGTCACCACGGCATGGATGGTGGCGCCGTACACGATCCGTGTTCGGTGCTCTGCCTCACTCACCCCGAGTTGTTCACACGCCGTCCGTCGCATGTGGTGGTCGAGCTGAACGGCACGCACACGCGTGGCATGACCGTGGTCGACCAGCGTGACCTCAAAGAGGTGCTGGCGCCCAACTGCGACGTGCTCTGGACCATCGATCACGATCCAGCGTTCGATCTGATGATCGATGCGATCGCCCACTTCAGCCACTGAGATCTCCCATCAGACCAGACCTGCGTTCGAGGGCACGGCTGAGCCACTCCCCGACCTAAGGTCGGACCATGCGCGCCGCCGTCATGAAGAACTGGTCCCTGCGAGTCGACGACATTCCCGTCCCCACCCCTGGGAGCGGTCAGGTCCTCGCCAGGGTGCTCGCCTGCGGCATCTGCGGAAGCGATCTCCACCTTCTCGTTCATGGCGAGGAGAGCCGACGCCTCTCGGAAGAGTTGGCCAGCGATGCACCGCCCGACGGGCCTCGTCCCAACATGTTCGCTCCCGAACACGACATGGTGATGGGTCACGAGTACTGCTGCGAAGTCGTCGACGTGGGCCCCAACGTCAACAACCTGAAGGTCGGCGACACCATCGTCAGCTTCCCCATCACCTTCGACGAGCAGGGCGTGCACGGTGTGGGCTTCTCCAACAAATATCCGGGCGGTTACTCCGAAATGTTGGTGGCCAACGAGATGATGTCGATCAAGGTGCCGAACGGCCTGTCGCACGAACTCGCCGCACTGACCGAACCGCTCGCCGTCGGTGTGCACGCCGTCGCCAAGAGTCGTATCGCCCAAGGTGATGCCGCGCTGATCATCGGACTCGGACCCGTGGGACTCGCCTGCATCGCCGAATTGAAGATGCGCGGAATCGGCCCGATCATCGGTGCCGACTTCTCCCCCAAGCGTCGCGCCCTCGCCGAACTGCTCGGTGCCGACGTCGTGGTCGACCCGCGTGACACACCCGCGATCGCCGCCTGGCGCAAGGTGGACGGGAAGAAGCCCCTCGTCATCTTCGAAGCAGTGGGTGTACCCGGCATGATCGAGCAAACGATGCGGATGGCACCCAAGGACGCGCGCGTGCTGGTGGTCGGAGCGTGCATGCAACAGGACGCCTTCCACCCGATGCTCGGCATCCAGAAGGAACTGTCGATCCAGTTCGTTCTCGGTTACACACCGCTCGAGTTCGACAGCGCGTTGCGCGCGATCGCCGAGGGCAAAGTCGACCTGGCTCCGCTGATCACCGGACGTGTGCCGATCGACGGTGTGCCGCAGGCGTTCGCCGACCTCGGTGACCCCGAGGCACACGCCAAGATCCTCGTCACGCCGTAGCGTCTCGGGTGTCATGACCGAACACGACACCTTCCCCCGTCAATACGCGCGAACTCAGCGACTCACTCTCGGTGAACCGCGTAACGTCAGCGTGTCACCGGACGGATCACGCGTCGTCTTCCTGCGCAGTCGCGGCGGAAGCGACTCGGTCAACTGCCTGTGGGTGCTCGATGTCGCGGCCGGCGTCGAACGCTTGGTCGCCGATCCGAAGGCGTTGCTGTCGGCCGATCTCGGAAGTGACGACAACCTTCCACCCGAGGAGAAGGCGCGACGGGAACGGCTGCGTGAGGGTGCAGGGGGCATCACGAGTTACGCCACCGATCGTGACGCCACCGTGTTTGCCTGTTCGTTGTCGGGTCGCCTCTTCGTCGGCGGATTGTTGTCGGCAACCGCGCGCGAACTCGTCGTGAACGGACCGGTGTTCGACCCTCGTCCCGATCCCACAGCGCGACGGGTCGCGTATGTGAGCGGCCGATCATTACGAGTCGCCGAACTCGACGGTTCGTCGCGCGAAGTCGCCGGTCCGGCGGTCTTCGACGAACCCGACCACGTGTCGTGGGGATCGGCCGACTTCATCGCCGCCGAAGAGATGGGTCGCTACCGCGGATTCTGGTGGAGCGACGACGGCACGAAGTTGGCGGTGTGCCGTGTCGACGACTCCCCTGTCACTCGTTGGCACATCAGTGATCCTGCGCATCCGGAGACTCCGGCGCACGACGTCGCCTACCCCGCAGCCGGAACCGCAAACGCTCGCGTGTCGTTGCACGTCGTTCAGGCCGCAGGAGGTGCGCGCGTCGACATCGAGTGGGATGCCGAGACCTACCCCTATCTCGCCACCGTGTCGTGGGCCGGCTCCGAACTGTTGATGAGCGTGCAGACACGCGATCAGAAGAAGGTGGTGTTCTTGCTCGCCGACGTGATCACTGGTGTCGCTCGTGAGATCGGGCGCGATGGCAGTGACACCTGGGTCGACCTCGTCGCGGGATCACCGGCGTGGATGGACGAACGCCTCGTCACCGTGGCCGATCGAGACGGTTGGAAGAGACTTCTCGTCGACGGTGAACCCGTCACTCCCGTGGGCGACGATCCGCTCAACGTTCGATCGATCGTGTGGGTCTCGGGAGGTGCGGTGGTGTTCATGGCCAATCGGGCCTCGGCACCGCATTGTCTGTCGGCCTGGCGCTGGACACCGGATTCACTCGAACCCCTCACACCCCTCGACGGAGTGCACACGGTTTCCGTCGGCGGATCAACCGTCGTCACCCGTCGTGCTTCGGCCACGGCAGCTCGCGCGACCACGACCGTCGTCCACCCCGATCGCTCGACGGTGCTCACGAGTTACGCCGAAGAACCGTTGGTGTCACTGTCGGCGACGTTCGCGCGTCGTGGGGCGCGGCGAATTCCGACCGCGTTGCTGTTACCGAAGGATCATCAGCCCGGCACCCCATTGCCGGTGCTGATGGACCCGTACGGGGGCCCGCATGCACAGCGTGTGGTCGACTCGTATGGCGCACACTGCACGTCGCAGTGGTTCGCCGATCAGGGTTTCGCCGTGTTGGTGACCGACGGACGTGGAACCCCGGGATTGGGAACCACGTGGGAACGCTCGGTCCACCTCGATCTGGCGACAGCGGTGCTCGAGGATCAAGTCTCTGCATTGCACGATGCAGCCGCTGAGAACTCCGATCTCGATCTCACACGCGTCGGAATACGCGGGTGGAGTTTCGGCGGCTACCTCGCCGCACTGGCGGTGTTGCGCCGGCCCGATGTGTTCCACGCGGCGATCGCCGGTGCGCCGGTGACCGAATGGCGGTTGTACGACACGCACTACACCGAGCGATACCTCGGCAATCCGGCTGTCGACGCCGGGCCCTACGACGCAACATCACTCATTCGTGAGGCTGCATCGCTCACGCGACCGCTGTTGCTCATCCACGGTTTGGCCGATGACAACGTGGTGGCCGCGCACACGCTGCAATTCTCGTCGGCGTTGTTGACCGCCGGTCGTCCACACGAGGTGTTGCCGCTGTCGGGAGTCACCCACATGACACCCCAACCCGAGGTCGCCGAGAACCTCCTCCTCCACCAGCTGAATTTCTTGGCGATCTGGGTCAAGGATCGGACGCCTGGCGTCGGTTTTTAGACCCAGAACGCCGAGGGTTCAGCGAAGTAGGGCGTGGAGGAAGCGGGGGCGATGGGCGAGGTCGGGCACGATTTCGATCGATCCGACTCGATCGGTCAGCCCCGCCTGATCGGCCGGCTCGGCAACGAAGCCGGCGTCGCGGGCGATCGCCATCACCGCATCACCTTGTCGGTGACCGATCTCGACGATCAGCGTTCCACCGGGTGCGAGCCAGTCGCTCGCACCCTGCACGATCACCTCGATGTCTCGTAAACCATCCGAGCCAGCGAACAATGCGCTCGACGGCTCCCATTCGCGCACCGAATCCGCCACCTCGTGATCGTCGGCCGCGATGTAGGGCGGGTTCGACACGATCACGTTCACCCGACCGCGTAACCCGTCGGGCAACGCATCGAACCACGACCCCTGCGAAATGCGCACGTTGGCCGCACCCCGACCGACGGCAGCCACGTTGGCCCGCGCCACATCGAGAGCATCCGACGACGCGTCGGTGAGCCACACCTCGGTTCCATCGACTGGAAGCTCGGCCGCCATCGACAATCCGATCGCACCCGAACCCGTGCCGAGATCGACCACGACACGCGGTGAGACAGCGCGAGCCGCCGCGATCGCTCGCTCGGCGACCAACTCGGTCTCCGGTCGCGGGATCAACACTCGCCGATCGACCATCAGATCGAGGGTTCGAAACGACCAACGTCCCATCACGTACGCGAGTGGCTCACCCGATCGATAGCGCGCCACCATCGCATCGAGCTGTTGCACCATCCGCTCGGTCGCCGCGTCGTCGAGGGCGGCCGTGAACTCGTCGCCGTCGAGTCCACACGCGGTTTCGCACAACCAACGAGCCGGACCGCGCTCGCCCAATACGTCGATCGTCTGCCGCCACAGTTCGCGCCAGGTGATCGCGCTCATGCGTCGAGGTTGGCGAGCTGCCGGGTGCGTTCGTCGTTGGCCAGCGCATCGATCACACCGTCGAGATCACCGGCCAACACATCGGTCAGGCTGTAGATCGTGAAGCCGATGCGGTGATCGGTGAGGCGATTCTCCTTGAAGTTGTAGGTACGAATCTTCTCGCTACGTCCACCGCCACCGACCTGTGAACGTCGCTCGGCCGACATCTTCGCGTCGGCCTCCTCTTGAGCTGCTTTCAGCAGTCGCGAACGCAACACCGTCATCGCACGGACGCGGTTCTGTATCTGACTGCGCTCGTCCTGCATCGACACCACGATTCCGGTCGGGATGTGTGTGATACGCACCGCCGAATCGGTCGTGTTAACACTCTGCCCACCCGCACCACTCGAACGGAACACGTCGACCTGAAGATCCTTGTCGTCGATCTGTACATCGACTTCTTCAGCCTCGGGGAGCACCATCACCGTGGCCGACGACGTGTGAATGCGACCCTGACTCTCGGTCACCGGAACACGCTGCACACGATGCGGACCGCCCTCGTACTTGAGACGTGACCACGCGTCATCACCTCGAATGATGAAGGTCGCCTGGTTGACACCGCCCAGATCGCTCGGGTCGAGGGCGATGGTCTCGGTTTTCCACCCTCGACGCGCGGCGTAACCGAGATACATCTCGTACAGGTCGCGGGCGAAGAGGTTCGCCTCCTCGCCGCCTTCGGCACCCCGAATTTCGAGGATGACCGGACGCCCATCGTTCGGATCCTTGGGCAGGAGAAGAACCCGCAACTCCTCTTCGAGCCGCTCCACATCGGCATCGGCATCGTCACGCTCGCGACGGAGCAGTTCGCGCTCGGCCGCATCGTCGGTGAGTTCGAGAAGATCCTTGGCCGCTGTCGCATCATTGCTTCGGGCAGCGATCCGACGAATGCATTCGACCACCGGCGTGAGTTCTTTGTAGCGACGCGACACGTCACGCAGCCGTCGCTGATCGCCCAGCACTTCGGGATCGGACAACAACGTCTCGACGGTGACGTGTTCGTTCAGCAACGCATCCCACCGATCGGAAGTGTCGTGATTCGCCATGTCGGAGTCAGGTTACGGAAGGCGGACGCCGAGGATGCGTGCCGGCCGATGCAGCATGTCGGCCAGTCGCTTGGTCACCGGCGAGGCATCGCGTTCGGGAACCACGATCACGAGATCGCACGACGGATCACCGAGGGCGAGGCGTGCATCGGCGGCGAAAGGCACGACGTCGAGGTCGATGCCGGTGGAGAACACCGCGACCGTCGGCGTGCCGTCGGACGACTCGCCGACGGCCACGCACGGAATCGAGTCCTTGAGATTCGGCCGCGGGATAGGCGGCGACGCCGGCGCGAGGGTGCGCATCGCGACCAAGGACGGTTCTGAGATGGCACGGTCACGCAGCGCCCGCTCGGCGCCGAGACGATTGAGCGGGTGCGGGTCGGCACCCGGCGAACGATGAGCGTCGACGATCCGCACGATCCGTCGCAACGAATCGGCCGTCGGCGTGTCGCCATGGATCATGCCGAAGGCCTCACGGTCGTGCTCACCCACTCCGACCTCGAGGCGATGCGCTCCGGTGTGCGGATCGGTGACGGCCCGACACACTTCGAGCCCGCGCACTTCTCCCGCCAACACTCCGTGTTCGATCGAGACGACCGCACCCGATTCGGCGATGAGAGATTCGAAGTGACGAAGTTCGGCCGGCACGTCGGCGCTCACCGGATGCGGTTCGGCAACGGCAGGCAACAGTGAACGATCGTCGCGATGCCACACCTGGATGTCGAGATCGAATTGCGTCGCCCGACGAGCGAGCATTCCGGTTGCTTCCGACGCGACCACGTGCAACGTGCGCAACTGATGCCGACTCGCCCAGGCGAGCGCAGCACCGAGTCCGCGCTCGGGTTGTTCGTCGACCAATACATAGGCCGCATCGCCAGCGACGCCCGCGGCACCCCGCGACAAACCGGTCGCCGCCGTGAACGACTCGACACCGAACTGTTCGCGGACGAGCGCCTGCAGGGTGAGAGCGAGAAGACGAGAACGACGATCAGGGTCGTCAGCGAGACCGGTCACGGCGAATCAGTGGGAATCTGGTGCGGGATCTTCACCCATACGGTGAAAAATCCTCACCAAAACACCGGGTCAGGACTTCTTCTTGGCGGTGCGGTCGCCGTAGCGCTTGTTGAAGCGCTCCACGCGTCCACCGGTGTCGACGAGCTTCTGCTTGCCCGTGAAGAACGGGTGGCACTCGTTGCAGAGTTCGAGGCTGAGTTCGCCCGGGTTGGACGAGCGCGTCTCGAAGTTGTTGCCACAGGTGCAACGAACCTTCACGATGTCGTACTTGGGGTGAATGTCAGCCTTCATGGTGTCGTCCTCTGTCTGGCCCCGCGGGGCTGGGAAATTGTACCGGCGGGGGTCGGGACCCCCACCGGCTCACATCATCGGGGTCTTGGCGATCTCGGCCAGGAACTCGTCGTTGTTCTTGAACTGCTTGAGGCGGTCCATCAGGAGCTCCAGGCCAGGGGCCGGATTGCCGTCGGAGGCCAGGCCCGAGAGGACCCGGCGCAGGCGCCACACCATCTGGAGCTGCTTGCGGTCGAACAGCAGTTCCTCGTGGCGGGTGCTCGACTGGTCGACATCGATCGCCGGGTAGATCCGCTTCTCGGCCAGACGGCGGTCGAGACGAAGCTCCATGTTGCCGGTTCCCTTGAACTCCTCGAAGATCGCCTCGTCCATACGGCTGTTCGTCTCGACGAGAGCCGTGGCGAGGATCGTGAGCGAGCCACCCTCTTCGGTGTTACGAGCCGCACCGAAGAACTTCTTGGGCGGATACAACGCGCCAGCGTCGATACCACCCGACAGGATGCGGCCGCTCGCCGGGGCCGCGAGGTTGTACGCGCGGCTGAGGCGCGTGATGCCGTCGAGAATCACGACGACGTCCTTGCCCTCTTCCACCCGACGCTTCGCCTTCTCGATCGCCAATTCGGCGACGTGCGTGTGCTCGTCGGACGGACGGTCGAACGTGGACGAGATGACTTCACCGCGCACCGTGCGCTTCATGTCGGTCACTTCTTCGGGACGCTCGTCGATGAGCAACACGATGAGTTCGACTTCGGGGTTGTTGCGCTCGATCGCCGTGGCGATCGTCTTCATGATCGTGGTCTTGCCGGCTTTGGGCGGCGACACGATGATGCCTCGCTGACCCTTGCCGATCGGCGAGATGAGATCGACGATGCGCGCCGTCATGTCACCCGGCTCGAGTGGATTCTCGAGCTTCAAACGCTCGTCGGGGAACAACGCGGTCAGGTCTTCGAAACGCGGACGATTCTTGGCCTTCTCGGGGTCGCCACCATTGACGGTCTTGATCTCGAGCAGAGCCGGGTTCTTCTCATTGCGGCCAGCCGAACGGGCCACACCCGTGACGTGATCGCCCTTGCGCAATCCGTACTGGCGGGTCTGCTTCACCGAGATGTACGCGTCGTCACGACTCGGCAGGTAGCCCTTCACACGCAAGAAGCCGTAGCCCTCGTCGCGCAGATCGAGGTAACCCTCGACGTCGACGTTGACCTGCTCGTACGAACCGCCCTCGGACGGTTCGCGCTGGATGTAGTCGCGGTCGTCGCCCTGCGGGCCTTCGTCGCGCGGGCCCTTGCCCCGACGGCGACGGCGACGATTTCGCCCTTCGCCTTCGAAACGATCGGCGTTGCGGTCGTTGTTGCGATTGTCGCGATCGTTGAAGTTGCGCTGGCGGTCGTTCTGCTGGCGCGGACCACGATCACCACGGTCGCCGCGATCACCACGGTCGCCGCGATCACCACGCTGGCCGCGGTCGCCGGATGGCGAACCCTCACCGACCGTTTCGGTCGCGGTGGAGATCCCTTGCCGGACGAGTTCGGCTTCCCACTCCGCGAGTGGTTCGCCGTCGGGGCCGAGCACGACATCGGCAGTCGACGCGGACGTCTTCGATGCACCGGAGTCACTCGACTCCGCGGGCGGCGGCGGAACGGCCGCGGCATTCTTCGGCGGGCGACCCGGACCACGCTTGGCGGGGGCGGCCGGAGCCTCGGACGGACCAGCCGACGGGCCGACCGTGTCGAGGATCTTCTTGATGATGTCTTCCTTCTTCGACCGGGCGACCGACTTCAAGCCGAGGGCCGTCGCGATGGCGACGAGTTGATCCTTGTCCTTCGATTCGAGCACCGACTGCTCGAGGGCATCTGCTGCCACGGGAACCTGCTTTCAGGAGGGGTGGAGGGCGTGCGGAACACGTCTACCGGCGACCCCGTGCCGGTGAGAAACATCTCGGTCGAACACAGCGACTCGAGGCGGTCCGGGAATCCGAACACCTCCGACCCTAGCCCTCACCCCCCGGTCCGGCAACGCATGGGCTGGTTTTCGTGGGTGAATTCACCCGGGATTCGCTCGATTCGAGAGACGAATGTCCTGCTAGCCGATCTGGGCGAGGGTGCGCCCGGCCGCGTCGTAGTAGGGCCGGTCGCCATCGATCTCGATCCGTCGAATACGTCGGTACTGGCCCACATGGTCGGCCGCCGCACGGTGCAAGGTCGACCGTTCGTCCCAAATCGCGACGTCACCTTCTCGCCACGACCACCGACAGTGGAAGGCCGGATTCGCCACGTGCTGCACGAGCATGTCGACCATCGCACGGCTTTCGTCGTCGGTCAGTTCGTTGATGCATCGTAGGAATCCATCGGCGAACATGAGAGCTTGCTTTCCCGTTTCGGGGTGCGTTCGCACGAGCGGATGTACGACCGGCGGAAAGTTGGAACGCAACTGTTCGGCCAGTGGACGACGGGCCTCACCCGACTTCTTCAACAGTGCGGCGATGAACGATTCGTTGTCGTGCGTGGCCGTCATGCCGCGCAGCATGGTCTGCATCGGTTGCGACAACGCATCGAAGGCTTTGGTGGCCGACGCCCACAACGTGTCGCCGCCGTACTCGGGGATCACCTCCATGCACAGGATCGCGACCATCGGAGGCTCTTCGATCCAGGTGACGTCGGTGTGCCACTGGTCAGCCACATTGGGATTGTCGGGACGGTCCTCGATCGTGGTCGGGTGAGGTGCCGTCATTCCTTGCAACCGCGCGATCGGGAAGATGCTCGGCTCGCCGAACCGTCGACCGAGTTCGATCTGCTCGTCGGCGGTCAGGAACTGATCACGGAAGAAAATCACCTCGTGCTCGAGAAGCAGTTGTCTGATCTCGGCGAAGTCAGTGTTCGGATCGCGTAGATCAACGCCTTCGATCAGACCGCCCAGTGCTCCGGCCACACGTGTGACTTTCATGTCGTCCCTCCGACGGCGAGGCTAGTCAGTGGCGCGACACGGAGCGAACGAACGCCTGCACCGTGGCCAAGTCGTTCGGAAGCGGGGTGGTGCGCTCGGGGCGCTCGAACAAATCGGCCAAGTGTTCCGGAAGCTCGGGGCGACGCCCAGTGGCCCGCTCGACCGCATCGGGGAACTTGGCCGGATGCGCCGTGGCGAGAGTGACCACCGGTGAACCGTGCGGAGCGCACTGGCGCGCGGCCGACACACCCACAGCGGTGTGCGGATCGATCTGCATTCCCGTGGTGCGATACACATCGGCCATCGTGGCGAGCGTGTCGGCGTCGTCGCAGCGAGCGGCTCGGAACACGGGCTCGATCCAACGCGCGTACTGATCGGGCTCGACGTCCATGCGACCGCTCTGACGGAAGCGGTTCATCTGCTCGGCGGTGGCTCCGCCGTCACGAGCGTTCATCTCGAAGAGAAGGCGTTCGAAATTCGACGACACCTGAATGTCCATCGACGGGCTCAGAGTCGGCACGACACCCGTGGCCGTCATCGCGCGCGAGGCGAAGAATCGCGTGAGGATGTCGTTGGTGTTGGAACCGACGATCAACTCGTCGACCGATGCACCCATCTCGCGAGCGATCCAGCCGGCGAGCACGTTGCCGAAGTTGCCCGTGGGCACGCTGAAGGTGACCGGCTGACCGCCGAGGGCATCGACCGCAGCCACGTAATACACGACCTGAGCCATCACGCGCGCCCAGTTGATGCTGTTGACGGCCGAGAGATTGAGTTCGGCGCGGAACGACGCGTCGTTGAACATGGCCTTCACGAGATCTTGACAGTCGTCGAACGTGCCCGCGAGTGCCACCGTGTGCACGTTGGGCGCGTCGACCGTGGTCATCTGCTTGCGCTGTACGTCGCTCACCCGACCTTCGGGATACAAAATCACGATGTCGACATTGCCGCAGGCCTTCACGCCGTCGATGGCGGCCGAACCGGTGTCGCCGCTCGTGGCACCGACGATCATGATGCGCTCACCTCGTCGGGCGAGAACGTGATCGAACATCCGACCGACCAATTGCAGTGCGACGTCCTTGAAGGCGAGAGTCGGACCATGGAACAACTCCATCAACCACTCGTCGGTGTCGATCTGCACGAGCGGAACGGTGGCCGGGTGACGGAACGTCGCATACGCATCGACACACATACGCAACAGATCGTCGGACGCGATCTCGTCACCGATGTAGGGCGACATCACCGCATGGGCGAGGTCGGCGTATCGACCGGTCGGGAGTTCGGGAAGTGTGGGGTACTCGGTCGGGACGTAGAGACCGCCGTCGGTGGCGAGACCGGCGAGCAGGACGTCGCTGAATCCGAGTTCGGGCGCCGAGCCACGCGTGGAGACGTACCGCATGCGATCAGGACCCGATCACACGCAAGATGGTGCCGACCTGCTGCACAACGTCGAGGTCGCGCAACTCACGCACGGTGGCCTGAACGTCGGACTCCTTGGCGAGGTGCGTGATGAACACGAGGCGAGCCTCGTTGCCGATGCCTTCCTGCTCGGCGGCGCGAATGCTCACACCGTGACGGGCGAAGATTCCGGTGACGGCGTGAAGCACACCCGGCTTGTCGGCCACCTCGAGCGACAACAGGTATTCGGAACTCGTCTCGTCGATCGGGAGCATGTTGGCCTTGCCGAACGAACCGATCGTGCCGTGCGAGCCCTTGGAGAGATTGACTGCTGCGTCGATCACGTCGCCGAGCACCGCGCTGGCGGTGGGGAAACCACCGGCTCCGCGTCCGTAGAACATGAGCGAACCGACCGCGCCTCCCTCGACGAACACGGCGTTGTAGCTGTCGCGCACGCTGGCCAGCGGGTGATGCAACGGCACCATGGCCGGATGCACGCGCACCGCCACACTTCCGGTCGTGGCATCGCGCTCGGCGATACCGAGCAACTTCACGACGTAGCCCAGACGACGCGCCACCGCGATGTCGGCGGCACTGATGCGACTGATGCCTTCGTGATACACGTCGCCGGCCACCACCTTGGCACCGAACGCAATACTCGCGATGATCGCCGCTTTGGCACCGGCGTCGAAACCTTCGACGTCGGCCGTTGGGTCGCGCTCGGCGTAGCCGAGTCGCTGCGCTTCGGTGAGTGCGGCTCCGTAGTCGGCACCTTCTTCGGTCATCTTGGTGAGAATGAAGTTGGTGGTGCCGTTGATGATGCCCATCACTCGATTGATCGGCTCGCCGCGCAGACTTTCGCGCAGCACGCGAATGACCGGGATGCCACCGGCGACGGCGGCTTCGAACAAGAGGTCGACTCCCGACTGATCGGCCTTACCGAAGAGCTCGACACCCACGTTGGCGAGAAGTTCTTTGTTGGCCGTGACGACCGGCTTGCCCGCCGACAACGCCGAGGTGATGAGTTCACGAGCCGGCTCGATGCCGCCGATCACTTCGACGACCAGATCGATGTTCGGGTCGGCGACCACGGCGTGTGCATCACGAGTGAGAACGCCTTCGGGCAGAGTGACTTCGCGGTCGCGCGACATGTTGCGCACGGCGACCTTGTCGACACGCAGACGAACGCCGGTGCGCGCCTCGATGTCGTCGGCCTGCTGGGCGACGAGCTTCACGAACGCAGCACCCACGTTGCCGCAACCGAGTACGCCCACGCGGACGAGTCGCTTCTGATCAGCCTGTGAAGTCACGCCTGGCAGGCTACGGCAGATCGAGGCGGACCAGGTCGTCCATTGTTTCCCGGCGCACCACGAGCCGGGCTCGTCCATCGGCCACGAACACGACGGCCGGACGCGGCACCTTGTTGTAGTTGCTCGCCATCGAATGACCGTACGCACCGGTGACCGGAGTGGCGACGAGGTCGCCCACCTTCACATCGGCCGGAAGGGCGGCGTCGAAGATCAACACGTCACCGCTCTCGCAGTGTTTGCCCACCAGTCGTGCGCGGTCGGGACGTTCGGCCCCCACGTCGGACACGCGGAACGCTTCATAACCGCTGTTGTAGAGAACTGGGCGCGGATTGTCACTCATGCCTCCGTCGACCGCCACGTAGCGCCGGATTCCGGGAACGTCCTTCACCGTTCCCACGCGATACACCGTGATCGCCGCCGAGGCGACGATCGAGCGACCGGGTTCGACCATCACCTTGGCATCGAGATCGAGTGCGGCACACGCATCGAGGAGCACACTCCCCCACGAAGCGATCGTGGGTGCTTCTTCGTCGAGTGTGTAGGCCACGCCGAGTCCGCCACCGAGCGTGAGTTCGGGGAGACCGTAGGGCTTGGCGAAGCGGGCCATCACTTCGGCGGCTCGGGCGAAACTGTCGACCGCGAAGACGTTGGAACCGATGTGACAATGGAAACCCACCAACTCGGCACACCCGGTTCGCTTCACGAGTTCGGCGGCTCGTGCGGCATCGCCGTTTCCGAGATTGAAACCGAACTTGGAATCGTCCTGACCGGTGGCGATGTACTCGTGAGTGTGCGCCTGCACGCCAGGAGTGACGCGGATCTGCACACGCGGAACCGGAAGTCCGCGACGACGCAGTTCGACGAGCCGATCGATCTCGTCGAAACTGTCGATGACGACGTGACGCACACCGGGGCGGATTCCGCCTTCGGCCGTGAGAGCGGCCTCGAGTTCGGTCAGGCTCTTGTTGTTGCCGTGGAACACGAGCCGATCACCGGGCACCCCGGCGTGTCGCGCCACGAACATCTCGCCACCGGTGGCGACATCGATGAGCAGACCTTCGTCGTGCACCAATCGAGCCATCGCCGTGCAGAGGAACGCCTTCGACGCGTAGATCACTCGGTCGGGACCGAACGCCTCGACGGCTTCGCGACAGCGAGAGCGCAGATGGTTCTCGTCGTAGACGAAGAGCGGCGTGCCGAATTCCTCGGCCACTCGATCGATTCGGCAACCCGAGATCGAGAGAGACCCATCGGTTTCGATGGCCGCACCATCGGGAAGGAGTCGCATCGGAACGGCGGGTGCCATCACATCTGCTCCGGTGCATCGATACCGAGCAGAGCCAGACCGCACTCCATGACCCGAGCCGTGACGTCGCACATCACGAGCCGTGACGTGCGCGTGGGTTCGTCGGCCTTGAGCACCGGACAGTGCTCGTAGAACGACGTGAAGGCCGTGGCCAGGTCGTACAGGTACGTGCACAGGCGATGCGGGCTGAACTTCTCGAGAGTGTCGGCCACTGCCGAGTCGAATCCGAGCACGGCGAGAGCGAGGGCTCGCTCCTGCGGTTCGACGACGGCCGGAGTGGTGCCACGCAACGACGTTCGCTCGACTCCGGCCCGGCGAAAGATGCTGCAGATACGTGCGTGGGCGTATTGCAGATACGGCGCCGTGTTGCCGTCGAACGACAACATGCGATCCCAGTCGAACACGTAATCGCGCACGCGATCGGTCGACAGATCGGCGTACTTCACCGCACCGATACCCACTTGCCGGGCGATGGCCAGACGCTCCTCCACCGCCAACTCGGGATTCTTCTCGGCAACCGCCGCTTCGGCGCGTACGAGAGCCTCGTCGAGCAAGTCGATGAACTTCAGCGGCTCACCGCTGCGACTCTTCAACATCTTGCGATCGGCACCGAGCACCGAGCCGAACGCGACGTGCACCGCTTCGGCTGGCTCCTTCAACCATCCGGCCATCCGCGCGACGTCGAACACCATCGAGAGATGCTGCGCTTGCGGCGACCCCACGACGTAGAGCAGGAGATCGGCGTCGAGTCGTTCGCGACGATCGATCACACACGCCAGATCGCTGGTGGCGTAGTTGAATCCGCCGGTTCCCTTCTGCACGATGAGTGGCAGCGGATCACCGTCGCGATTGGTGTAGCCGGGCGGGAAGACCACATCGGCGCCGTCGGACTGCTGCAGCAAACCGAGAGCTTCGAGTCGCGTGATCACCTGAGGAAGAAGATCGTTGTAGGCACTCTCGCCCATCAGGTCGTCGTCAGTGAGGAGCACTCCGA